>Ga0307509_10007392_pt1 | contig 14363 bp, 10 predicted proteins | sample 10_EM_MG_FD_202245 | JGI IMG/M metagenome (GOLD analysis project Ga0307509, IMG submission 202245) | Populus trichocarpa ectomycorrhiza microbial communities from riparian zone in the Pacific Northwest, United States - 10_EM | ecosystem: Host-associated > Plants > Roots > Unclassified | place... | reverse complement strand
ATGATTCAAACATGCTTTTTTATAGTGAAAAGATAGCCCAGTAATGGAAAGTTACAATCTTATTATGTTAACGATTTCGTGGCTGATGGTTCCCTTCGTTTTTATTTTATCTGAATTAATATAAATCCCCTTAATTTAAACGTACATGGGATGCTATTAATTAGACAACTATCCTGTTCTGTTCTGTCTTGTCTCGGCAGTCCTCGATCGGCTTATGTTGCCTCCTCTCTTGTCTTAATCTCGGTAATGTTTTCCTCCTAACTTTGAATGAATTTCACAACCTTCTGCTCTAATGAATCAAATCTTAATTACTCGTGGATATTTTACAACATCAGCAGGAAATCAATAATATCCGAACATCCAAAAATTATCACAAAGTAATTAAGACTGCTAAATGAATGTCTGGTAAAAATATAAATATTATTTAATTGATTAATTTTTTAAAGGTAGAATATGATTTTACTAGCTTCCACCTAAAAAAATAATATGTACAGTAATTATTTTTGATGAAAAAGTTGATTATTTTATTTAAGGAAAAATCACCTTGCATAAAAGCAAAGCCCACCTACTTTCTCTAGGGACAGGGTTTTAGAGCCCCTTGGCACATGATTCTCATTTTCCATTCACAAAAACAACAGCCAGCACTGCTTATATAAATTTATTATACAAAAGAGCAGCAATATACAGTGTGTTTATCAAGGAAAGCAAGCAGATGCGAGCACTGCTGATTCACAACTCTTGCACAAGCAGACGATTTTTACACTATGATACATGATATACAACCGCCAATGGCAGTTAAAATTGGGAGATGGTTCCGATATAAAGTGAATTATCACAAGTGCAGTGAGAACAAAACTCCATCAGATCTTTGTGATTCGCAAGGAAATAGACTAGAAATGCATTGCACCGAGCAATGGGAGCTTTTTTCCTCTCCTTTCTTTTATTTTCTCTCGCTTTTGAGGGGGTTTGATCTGAGGCAACTCATACATAGATAATCCCACCAAATCAAGCAAGATATGCTCAAGGTAAAACATTTTACCTGGTTGTTTGGGTCTCGTTTTCATCCTCTGCACTATCAGGGTGGGTCACAGCACTAGCCAAACTGTTCCTGCTACTGTCTTGAGCATCGCCAGACAAAATGGGAGCAGGGGATTCATTTTCAGAAATTCCTGAAGCATCATCGTGGTTGGCAAAAGCAGAAGCACTATCCAACTGTCCAGTCACCAACCTCAACATTATATTATGAATAATATTTGACTTTACAAGCTCAAACTTGTGTTCCGAGGTATGCTGCTGATTGAACCGTCCAGGTCGCTTGGAGCAAGTATTGTAGCAGTCTCCACAAAGATCAAAACCTATTTCCTCAACACAATCTTTGCACTTGTATCTATCCCCAACTATTGGATATACCTGGACAGCATAGATTTCATGAAGTATTATTGAGTTTCAAAGTTCAAATCAAACTGTTTATAAATTCACATACCCCACCTTCTACTTGTTTTCAATTTTTTCAATTTTCAACAGGCAAAACCAATATCTGGAGTGTCCCGTCCTCGAAAGATCTCAAATTGTAACTAAATTTGAAACAAATAATCAAGGGACACAACACGTCCACCTAGAGGCACTTGAAGGTTTGGACTAGAAAGAAACAGAGACAATCTTGCAAAGAGGAGGGGAGGGGAACACCCAATTATTGGTCAGAGTGTCCTAGCCTATAAGCAAATTGTTTGATTTGATTTAGTCCAACCGTTAGTTTTCTTAGGGTTCTGTCCATGAGGATTCAGAATTTTCACACAAGTCATGTCTTGTCATTATTAAAAATAAGAAGATTGTTAATAAAAGAGTTTGAATAATAATAATAATAATAATAATAGGAAAAACTAAACTACCATCAATTCTTGCCTTGTTAGCTTTTGAACAAAATTCTACAGTGACGATCCAAATTCATCCAATATTTTCAAACCTTTCAAGACCAAAATAAAAATCCTTCAAAAAGGAAAAAAAAAAAAAAGGGCAAACAAACCAAGTTGCATAGAGAAGATCGATATAGAGGAAGAGCATGCTTGCAAACTCTTCAAAAATTGAAACATTGAAACCAAAAAGGAATATTCAGAACTTAGGGTTCGTCTGTGTTGTAGAAAAATGGAAAACATTTTCTTGAAAAATAAGTTATTTTTCACTGTTTAGATGTATCAAGAAAAATATTTTACTATAAAATAAGTTATTTCCTTTCTTAAATTTTTAATGATGATAATAAGATGAGAAAAATTGACATGTTTGTGATAAAGATAATGGCGGTGGTGATAATTATGAACATAATATTTGTGATACTAATACTACGAATGGTGCCACTGGTGGTTTTAGTGATGATGATGACAATTAGTAATAAAATGATGATTACTTCAATAATAATAATAAGGTGGTGACATTAATGGTGGTGGTGGTGGTTGTTATGGTAGTAGAGGGCTATGGTGGTAATATACTAGTAATAATGGTTACTTCAATAATAATAAGGTGGTGACATTAATGATGGTGGTGGTGGTTCTTACAGTAGTAGAGGGCTATGGTGGTAATATACTAGTAATAAGATGATGGTGGTGATGCTGGGGTTATGAAGGAACAATAATAAAATGTGGTGGTTGTGACAAGGGGTGGGGGTGGTCAAATATCATGAGTTAATAGTACTGAGAAAAGTATTTGTCCGTCCTTCCTAAGGTTAAAATATTTTCCTCCAAATTGGTGCTTTTCAGGGATTGACTAGAAAATATTTTTCATACGTTTGTTTCACACTGAAAAAATGAAGGAAAGTATTCTCCTACAAAATATTTTCTGAACTTGGAATATTTTCTGCAAAACAAACATATTTTTAATAATACCAGATGTATTGAGAGAGAGATGTTGAGAAATAAAGAGATTTGCAGAAGGTGCTGATGAATAGGGCAAGCACGTGAGAACCCTAATCATGGAAACATTAAACCCGCTTCAAAGCAAAGTGAATGTGAAATTACACTTTGCTCATGAATAGGGACTAAACTTGGCGCAACCTAACATGAATAGAACAAAAAAAAAATCAGAAACATTTCCTAATTCTACTCAGAGATAGCCTAGTCTCAAATTCTCAAACCCCCATTCCAAATCCCTTGTACCATCAGAAACCTACAAAAGAACACCACCAAAACTTCAATGGTGGATGAAGTAAGAGAAGCTTTTGAAAGCAGTGGTAGCTAGAGTTGCTGGTGGCAGCGTTTTTGTCTCAAGCTAGTTATTATTGATGATACATGGTGGAGGTTGTTGTTGTCTAATGGTGTGGCAGAGGTTGTTGGCTGGTGGCTGGTAACATAGTAGAGGTTGCTGATGGTGTGGTGGTGGTTAGTGGTAATTGGCGGATAAGTAACTGTTTCTTGTACTGGGTTTTGGCTAGTGGTAATTAGCATAGTAGAGGTAGGTGACTTGGTTGATTGAGGAGAAATAGAAAATAAGGATAGAAAGCTTTTTGCAGATGGGTTGCATTAGGGAGTGATACAAGGAGGGAGAGACGAGTGGAAAAATAAAAATAAATTTTTTTTTATGGGTCCACTATTACATATGTGACTGCACTGCAAGTATTTTTTTTTTATTTGGATGGAAATCTTGATTGATTTACAGTGGAATAAATTAAACCAAACAATTTGTTCAGGGACTGAAGGCTCAAAATCTTTTGTTTGCGGGCTAATGACACTTCCAACCAATAGTTCAGGAGGGTTCCATACAATCTCACCCACTATACTAATATTAACTTCACAAAACAAAGAGGTTTAGCATATAGTTCACATCAAGTGATATGAATCGGGGTGCGAGAATGAAAGAACTGCAAAGACATGCCAATCCTGCCAATATTATCTGACATCCAACATAAACACAACTTGTATCACTATCATGTACTGGTTCAGACTGTGCAACCCCACCTTTTGCACATTTCAAACAAAAGAAAATGGAAGGCAAGCATCACAATGTCTAAACCAAATGTCAACATGGGTAACCCGTTATTCTACTTGTTGCAAAGACACAATTCAACCAAAAATCATGAAACAACCAAGTTGTGAGACATCTTGGTAATGATTTGTCATAATAGTGAAGAGAAGAAATCAATCCAAAGGGAAGGAATAAAGGAATAGAAATTACCCCACAAGAATCGCAACCAACTCCAACATGAACCTTTGAGTGTGGGTCAGCCCGCCATGATAAATTCTCTCTTGTGGTTGCTGAGGATGATTGAAAACTCTTTTCACTAGCCTTAGTAGAACCTGGAAGTGGATGGTTTAATGGTAACTAGTGGTATCTCAAACTATAAAAAGACATTTGTGATGCAAGAAATATTGTAAACGTTGTCTTTATCATAATATTGGTCGAGCTGGATTTTTATTTTTTTTTACCAATTCTTTATGACATTTTGATGTTTATAAGAAAAAAAAGAGCAACTCAGATGTTATTTAACAGAAAAATGGAAGGAAATGGCGTAACGGGCGTAAAAGAAAACATGTTATAGTTTAGGGGTTCAAATAAAAAAATAATTTAGGAGTCAATCAAAACTACCTAAAGTTTAGGGGGTGTTAGTACAGATTAGCCTTATATTTTAGATAGAAATCTAAAACAAAAGAAATAAGGTCAAACACCTTCCCACGAAGGTACATTATCTAAAGGGAATGCACTGTCCCACCCTCCCAATGTTGTCAATACTGTTCTGGATTTGTTATTGGTTGGAAATTTTTCTATACCTGACATCTCAGCGTTTTGTTCCATGGTCCTAATGGAAAAAACAATATTGAAAGTTGTATTCTAAGGGAAACAAATTAAAGCCCAAATATCCAAAGTTAAATTCCCATAAAACAAAATCTCAAACATCAAAGAATAAATTAGAAGATTAAAATCATTACTGCATACTAAATGTCCAAAAGAAAATTAACTTAAAAAACTAAATTAGTCCAATAGAAACAAAGAGACAATATCTCAAAATAAAAAAAAAACTAATAATACAAGGAGAATATTAAATCATATGTCATTTACACAGGAGAAAATTATAAATGAGTCTACAGTTTTGCAAAATTAATTGAATAGTTCCCCTAGTTTTAAAACTAATTGACCAGTCCCTATGTTTTTAAATCTATTTGTAATCCTTTTCGCCCACTTCATTTTTTTTTTTTTCAATTTTTTTTAAGAAATAGAAAAAAAGATATATAAAAAAGAAATAATAATACAAAATGATGAGAAAAAAAATTATTTGGAACAAAAAAAATATAAAAATGGTCAAAGCTAGACAAAGGGTTAATTAATTATTTTTCAAACTAGGACTATTTAATCCAATTTATGAAAAATAAAAGGACTAATTTATAATTTACATTTCAGATAAAAGCAATGATCTTGATCTTGTGGGGATTCCCAAGGAAATCAGGGATTGGTTGTTTTAACTGAGAAAAACCCAAAAATTAGGGATTGTTAGAAAATTAGAGGTTTGGTGTTTTAACTTGGAAAAGTCCAAAACGTCCATGCAAAAATGTGGAATGAAATGGTACTAACCAGTATAGCCAGGCTGGTATCTAACCAAGAAATCCAAGATGGATGAGATTTAAATTGAGATGGTATTGGCCGGCCAGAAAGAAACAACATTGACAACACTGCCCCCTTCCTGTTTATGCACTTTTCTTGAACTGATGACTTCATCATTGATTTTCCTTGACTTGATTAGGTTTAAATAAAATATGTACGAGGCTTCCCTACATGAATTTTAACAACCTAACTAGTCGAACAATGAGACATCTAATCCAAATATGAACAGAAGATAAGGGCATATTATCAGAGTTGTAAATTGAGCAGTTAGCATGGTTGGGGAAGGAAGGGATCAAACAGTGAGACATACAAGTGATTGGGTGCTGAAACTTGACAGGCACTTGTTTGGCCTGAACAGCTTCTATTCTCATGGCATATTCTGTAGGGAAGTATTCCTCTAGAAAATGATCAAACTCCAAACACACTTTTGGAAAACCCCTTGGATGCAAACTCTGACAAACTTGGCATGTAAGCATCTCATTCACTGGACCAATGCAAGTTTCACAATACACTGAAACAATGTAAGAGAAAAAAAGGATCAGTCATGAAAAAACTTTCCAGGTAGATAGGCAATGGTACAGCCTACTATCAGTAGTCTGTCTAAAGTTGAAGTGAAAAAGGATACCATGGCCACAATTAAGAACCACTGGATGAAAAAGAAGCTGTTTGCATGTGCTGCATTGTACATCAGCAATTGAAACCTGCTTGCAATTTCTGTTCGACTTATCTTCAGGCAAATTGTTTTCTTCAACACTGTCAGGTTTGATCATGCAGCAATTTTCATCACAAACTTTGTTTGGAATAGACATAGTGGGAGCTTGAATCATGGAAACAGACTTAACAGACTCTATTTGTTGTGTACTTCCACAAAATTCCCCATTCCTGAAGAAGCAACTGTCTAGTGCATGCTTTCGATCCCTTGGATGATGATGTTTTAGATCACTGTTGCATTCTTTATAGCCAAATTGTGGTGAGAAGAAGCCCATTTCCATCTCTTCCTCTGAAAAAACATGAAAAGTAAGAAATGTAAAAAAAATAGAATTTACGAACACTACATGATTAAAATGGACATTTTAATACCATTAGTAAAATAACCTAACTACCACTATGCACCTGAGAGCTTTGCAGGCCAGAGTATGATAATAAGACTAGATTCAAAACAAGCCTAACAAAACTTCTGAACATTAAATGCATTATCAGTTAAGTGATACATAATGTGGGTGGTGATTGGATGCACCTATATTGTAAACAGTTAAAAAGCAAAAAGGAAAGGAAATCTTGAATCTTTATAAAATAGCACAAAACTTCATTGATTGATGACAAAAAAAAAAGTAGCTTTGGCGTTCTGTCATTCTGTGTGTGGGAGAAGATGGTTCTCATATCACTGAAGATATTTACCTATAGTTTAATTAAAATGATTTAAGCAAGGTTACAAGCAAAACAATATAATGGTTTCACCCAAGTGTCTTTCTGGAGTATTTTTCACTGGAAAAGTGTGTATCATTTCTGCCAAACTAAATTCTCAAAATAAAAAAATAAACAAAAATAAAAAAATTGACCATCCTATTTCTCATATTAGTAAAAAATCACTTCACAGGTTCTGCTTATCAACGCTGCCCCTTCGGACGACAATTAAGAACAAGTGCCCATTTAACAAGAAGTTTTAAAAAAAATGCACAAATGAATCCTATGCTTCAGACAAAAACAAAGCTCAGGTAATTTCATGAATTACTGTTCAATAGCACTTTAACTATACCAGCCAATTAACAAAGCTGGCATCTTCAACATATGTCCTTGTTCTTCAATAGATTTTGTTTTAGCATGGAATTGCTCCAGACTCCTTCCATGACATTTGTAAAATGTACAATCACAAGGCAAAAATCTAACAAATATCAGACCTTGATCTCGTCAGGGTAATAATAAAGCGCGAGAGGAGCAGGAGTCTTTCTCAGCTCGTGTTTCTACGTTCCATTATCACACCAAGCAATTTAAAAAGTTTGCAGGTGAAAAAAAAAACACTCCAAAAACAAGGAGATGCTGACCTAGAGTTTGCTCTTCCCTCCTCGTATACACCATAGGATACAACTTGAAGAGCAAGAAGTGCAGCATCTGACAAATGGTTGGAAAGTGATTATATGGATGCCTGCAAATTGGACAATTAGACTCCCTCAGACCACTCATAGATTTGTGAACACACCAGAAACAGGAAATGTGGCCGCAAGCTGCAATGAAACAATAAAAAAAAAACAGAGAATTAGATCATATTTTAATAATCAAAATAATAACATATTTGCTAAAAACAATTAATGCCTTACAGAGCACAATGGGTTTGTATAGAAGATCCCTGAGACCAAACCAATAGTAAATTAGAATTGTTTCTTAATCACTCTATAAACAAACAACTAACACTAACAATAGCTGAAGAAATTCTTGAATACTTGCCATATATTCAGCAAGAAAATTTTGTTTTAAAAGGATTGAAAACGGCTAATAGATAAATTATTATTATCCATGTGTACAGCGAAGAACTCATGACAGTATCAGTAAGCACAGATTATACAAAACCAGATCCGAGAGAGAGAGAGAGAGAGAGAGCTTACAGGCAGACGGAACAACGGAAGGAATCGGAGAATTCCTCCTCAAGATCAGCATCGACGAGGAAGTGATGATCTTTCCCGGTCACTGCGAAATTCATGACGGCGTCGTCAATCACTTTACCTTTTCCCATTTCTTTCGGTTTGGGATCTACTACACGCACCAGCCGAGGACAAAGATATTCGGGGTGGCTCTGTGCTGCACTGCCCGAATGGATGGATGGCCATGGCTTGTCTACGTGGCTTTTACATTACAATACACGTGCATTAATTTTTATTTTATTTTATTTTACTTTACCCATTTTGAACTCGCGCGTGGTTGGTCGATCCACCTGCAACTATACCTTCATTAGCATGTAATATTATATAAAGTTGAATTAAATATACAATTGTCTGCTATGGGTTAAATAAATAAAAAAACTGAACAAAAAAACTTAGGCACTGCTAACATTTTTCATTTATAAGTAAAATTTTAACAATTAATTTTAAAATCTAATTAATTAATTATTTAAATTTTATTCTGCTTAGAGATTAATTAGTAATATTTTATTAATTATTCTATGAGATCTATTTTTTTTAATAAATAAATATAAAAAATAGAAGATAAAAATATTCTTATTACTTTTAATAATTTTTATTTATATATATTTTTCTTTAAAGTTAATTATATTAAATAATTAATAAAATATCACGAATTATTTTATATATACCATAAAATTTTCCCGTTAATCCTTGCTTTGTCGTTGATAGGATCAAAAGCTTTTTTAATGTCAAAATATGAATGGGCATGGTTCCCAATATATTTTTGACATGAAAAAATCTTTAATGTGAACAAAAATATAATTTATTTATTTAATTAATTAAATTAAAAATTACATGTAATAATAAATATAAATTTTTTTTGTTAATATTAATTAAAAACTAAATTAAAAAGTTAAGAGTTAAATATATATTAAAATATTTTATTAAAAGAATATCACAAAATTAATATAAATTTTAAAAAATAACACATGCTAAAAAAAATACTTGGCTTTTTACTATTATAATAATAAACAGAGAAATACCTTTCCACTTTAGCACTTAAAATTTGTTAGGATTTTTTTCAAAAAACTTTAACTTATTTTTAAATTTTTTTTATCATCTAACATTAAATTTACGGGGTACAGAGCTTCATAATATGTTTCAATTACTTTCTAAATAGTTATTATAATCTCATGACCTATGTCACGAGTTTTGCAGGTTAACTATGTTGACTCAGATTTTTTTTTATTTTTTTTAATTTCATCTTTCAATATTGGATTGATTGTAAATTGAACTTTATAATTTTTTTCGGTTCGCTTTCTATCGAGTTATTTTGGTCTTTTGACTCGGGTTTTGCAGGTTAACTCGAGTCCACTCAATCATTTTTTTTCAATTTAATTCTTAAAAAATAGATTGATTGGAATTTGAGATTTATAATTGTTTTTTTTTCTATGTGATTATTACGGTCTTATTATACATGTCGCGAGTTAGGCTAGTTGACTCAGTTTTGTTTTTGTCTTTTTTTTAGTTGATTGTTTTTAGTTTCATCATTCAATATTATGTTGATTGAAAATTAAACTTTATAATTTGTTTCGGTTTGCATTCAATAAGATTTTCTTAGTCTCATGACTCGGGTCATAAGTTTGATCGGTTGACTCAGGTGGTTTTTTTGTGTTTTTTTTGTTTAATTTCACCATTTAATATTAAGTTGATTGAAAATTAAGTTTCATAATTTATTTTGAGTTGCTTTTTATGAGATTATCATTATCCATGATTCATGTTTAACAAGTTAACCCAAATTAACCTATTAATTTTTTAAATTAAATTTTATTTTTAATTTCATCATTTAATATTAAATTAATTAAACATTAAATTTAATAATTTTTTTATTTATTTTTTATAAAATTATCAAAGTCTCATAACATATTTAATAAGTTATTCCTAGATTTAATATGTTGTCATTCCTATATAACTTTTGTTTTTTTTTTTGGCTAAAAGATACGCGGACAATACTAAAATTAATCTTACCCGCGACATAAGACGTGAAATAATCTAGTGTTATAATCTATGTTTATGTTTGTCAACCTCTTAACATGTCAGAATTTCTAGAAACTACCGCTCTCATCTCCCACGATAACTGTACTATCTATCGTTCCTGTTATGTATGGTCTTCGGTAGTGTTTGTTTTTATAATCTAACATGCTTTTTAAAATATTTTTTATATAAAAAATATTAAATTAATATTTTAAAGATATTTTAGTTATTTTAATGTGATAATATTAAAAAAATAAAAAATATTTTAATATATTTTAAAAACACTATATACCATAATAATATACGACAAACACGACAGTGCAGAACCATGAATTTTAATAAAAAATAATAATAATAATAAATAAATACTTTACGTATAATATTTTGCTTCTAGCAACTTGCATTTTATATTTGGCTGAGAAAACCTAGAAATCTTCTCTTACTGGTATAATAACGAACCGCTATCTTAAGATAAAAAATAATAATAAATAAACACTTTACGTATATTATTTTGCTTCTAGCAACTTGCCTTTTTTTTTTGTTATTCCTGGCTGACAAAACTCGAAAACCTTCATTTATAATCAGACGCTACCTATTTATGTATTCATTAAGCTATGAATAAAACATTTCTCGGGATTTTTTTTTCCTAGAACTATTTTCTTAGGTTTACTAGCTTAATTACTTGCTTCGTGCTCTATTACTTTTAACGATGAAAAAAACCATCCTATAAGCAACACTTATATGCTGTGTAGCAGTTGAAAAGAAGAAAATTATACAAGTGATCTAACCACCATGTGACTGCTAGCTTTAGGATCTACATGTAAGTGAGAGCAGCACCAACTGATCACCATACGGCCAGATTCTGGATTTATTTCCATAACTTGACAGTGCTGTCATGGCTTGCAGAAGCAACCATCCCAGTGACAGGTGACTGCGCCAGGGCTGCGATTATGTTCTCATGCCCCGGGATTGTCATGCTCTTATTCTCGGCCATGTTCCATAGCTCCAGCGACTGCAGCCACATTTGAAAAAACAATTGCAGTATGTCAAGAAATCCGGCAAAGATAGGAACAAGATAAGCTGAATTCATTGCTATGCTTGGAATGTAATTGATATTGTAGCAAAGATACTGATGCTGGAAAAAATAGAGTTTGATATCATGTACAAGGAAAACCCTAGCTATAAAGAAATTCAGCACTGGACTGGTTTCAGATATAATGTTAGGAGGAAGGACTACAGGCTCATTCCTGAAACATTTAGAAAAGGCCTGAAATTAGCCTCGCTGGTGTGAAGCGGAAATATCAACAAGAATTGTCACCATCTATTTGTGTACTAACATCACTACTACCATGAACCAATGTCTTAACCATGGAATGACAGGTGATATCTACAATAAAATCAACAGCCAGTCATCAGAAAGGTTCATCCATTATTGTCTGTAGTATGATTCTATAAAGGAATGCGACTTACTGAGATTCCTCCGATAACCAAGAGAGTGGAGTAACTTGGATGGAAAACACAAGAATGAAACTGGTTCCCATTGGAGCTGAGCTCTTGAATGCAATCCCCTGAGGCCATCGACCAAATCTTCACCAAGTTCTGACTAACCGAAGCCAAAATATCTCCAGTTGAATCCCAGCATATGTAGTTTACCATTTCAGAATGCCCCTGGAAATAATAGGAGTGGATAATTATGTACTTGAATAATGAAATTATTTTTGAAAAAATAATGCGTGGACATTTAAATTACCAACTACAGCATATTTCTTTATGTGCGATACCTGGAATGAGTGAATCTGCCTATCAGTTTCGACATCAAAGATGGTCACCACTTTTTCTGATGCTGCAGCTAGTAGATGTCCATCTCTAGGTTGAAATCTCACTTGTGCATTCCCTCCCTAAGTGAAAGTTTTTTTTATTTGTTTTCAATCATTAGTAGGAAGGTTATACTGAAAGAGAATCAAGTGCAGCTTAACAATGAAAGAAAGAAATACTTAGCCAAGAATATTAAAAAATATAGTGAACCTTAGAGACACGAACACTTGTGAATGGATTGATGTTCCAATAACGAATCTCGTTGTCATAGTCACTAAAACAGAAAAGATCAGTTTTCTTGGGGTGGAAGTCTAGAGACATGATAGGTGAACTATGCCCTGTATACTCATGCAAACAATAGCTCGGCTGCAACCAAAACTCAAATGAATAAACCATTTTCAACAATAAGATATATTTTAAGATTGCTTAAACAACAAGACATGGAAACCACAGAAATACAAAGATTATTGCTGCACCCCGCACCTTACAGACTTTGATGCACATCCCAATCACAAGAAGAGGAAAAGATACTCACATTGTTTGCATCCCATAATCGCACAGATTTATCAACTGAAGATGTAGCCAACTGAGATGAATTTGGCCTGAAACGAACATCTGTGATGACTGATTTATGCTCTTCAGTGGTGTTCTCTGTTTGCAGGTTATCCATGTTCCACAGGACAACCTGATACGCGCAACACAAAGTAAGCATATCTCAGTATTCATTATTTTGGGTAATATAAAGAAAAGACGTCCATATTTATGCTAATGGGATAGAACATCATCCAGTAAACAGCTTTCTCAAATATGGATTTATTATTAACAGTAACATGCACCATACCTTCTTGTCATGTCCAGCACTGGCCAGCAACTTTCCATCTGAAGAAAAATGACAGCAAGTGACCTTGCTATTTCTTGTCCGTATGCAGCCAACCTCACCAAAAGTAAAACCTGACATGAAGAAAGTGGCCAACAATGAAATAAGAAACCAGTCATTCTCAACTCAGGAAAGACGTAAAGATGTCCATAAGCAGCTGACCTTTAGAAGACTCCTTTTGGTTCTCACTGAGACTTTGCTTTACTGTTCCATACAAGTCCCTTCCATCTCCATCGGGTGCAAGAAACTGTTCCATACTATCATCTAGAGCAGCAATATCTCCAAAACGATCCATGTCTTCCTGCACCAAGAAATGACTTCCTCAAATGCATCGTCACATTTTAGTTTATACAACTCCTGAGATTCATGGTGGTGTACATTACTGAAGGGTACTGTTTCTTAACAACTACGTTGACTGGAAACTAAATCTAACAGTGCTATTTTGATCCAGAATTTATTTTCAGGGGAGTCAAATTCAATACAGTGATTTCATGTAAAGGAAAATAATGTCACAAAAATCGATAAGTATTTCACATTAATGAAAATAACATAAAGAAATTCACAAAAATCATTAACTTTTCTTTCACACAGATTACTATTTAATTATTCCTTGTGAAAAATTATACTTTTATAAATATATTCTGAACTAAATATCAAAATTACTTATAATATCAGATAATTCCTTATTTCTATTAATTTTAACTAAATAAAATTGGGTTTAGATAAAATTTCTCTCTCTCTCTCTCTCTCTCACACACACACACACACTTGAGAGTTGAGAGTGGACATGCTTTTACAATGAAAGCATGCGAATGGTATTTGTCCTCCTATTTACTAAGAAAACATAAAAGAAAGAAATAACAAGGAAAAAAAATTGAAGACATCATTTACTGGGAAAAAAAGCAGCTATCTCTCAAGTAATGATTAAAGCTAATTTTTTATGTTTCAGTTAATAATTCCATGATTTAAAAATTTAACTTACTATGGTAGTAGTCATATTTAGATATATTTTTGCTTACCATTATGGTGATCTCCTTTTTTCTTTTTTATCATGAGACAATACACCTAATTAATGGTTAATTATGGCTCCCATCGAATGTACTAAGGCTAGTTTCATAAATTGGTTAACCCCAGTCGCATTTCAAGGAGTTTGTGGACAACAAATTCGGAGTAGAGTACAGCAAGGACAAGGCATGTTAATTGGGATAGACTTCCAAATTTAGACTTTTACTTCCATTACTTTGTTAGGGTATTGACAGGGGCAGTGTGGGCAGGGCGGAGCTAGGGTTCTTGGTTAAGGGGTGCAAAAATAAAACACTATTTCAATAGGCATTTTTACACAAAATAGTGTTACTCTAATATGTATTACTGGATTTAAACAAAGTTATCATTTCAAAACTGAATTGAAAAACACAAAATATTCCATTTAAATGATTATT
>Ga0307509_10007391_pt1 | contig 14366 bp, 10 predicted proteins | sample 10_EM_MG_FD_202245 | JGI IMG/M metagenome (GOLD analysis project Ga0307509, IMG submission 202245) | Populus trichocarpa ectomycorrhiza microbial communities from riparian zone in the Pacific Northwest, United States - 10_EM | ecosystem: Host-associated > Plants > Roots > Unclassified | place... | reverse complement strand
AAAAAAACCTGAAACTCAACCAAATATGCTAACAATTACCAAAAAAACTGGAAACTTTACCACTTTTAACCACTGAAAATCCCTACAAATATTCAAAAGTTTGGATTTTTATTAACAACAATAAGAAAGAGAGGGGTGTCTGTGTGTTTACGGATTCAAGGAAAGACACAGCAGCTTTGCGAGCATCAGGAGTAGAGTTCCAGTCAAGAGCAGCAGCAATTGCTCGAGCCACATTGTTTGCTATGTGGTTATTGCTATTACTCTCTTCCATTGAATAATTCACAACAGAGTTCGAAAGGGCCTTCTCGTTTTATCAAGTTTTGTTGAATCCTAGAGAGAGGAGTACAAAAGAAGATTCAAAGGGTTTGTTTGCTGCTAAGAGCACAAGGTGTTCGATGACTCTTGTCTGTATCAGATAGAGAGAGAAAGTGGGGGGTGTTTTTTTTTTTTTGTTTTTCAGTGGAGAACTTATGTAGGGGGGTTTATTGAAGTCCTCTTGTTCTTTGAGGTTCATAACCTTCTCTTAAGGTTAAGTGGTTTTTATCAACAAAAAAAAAAAACTTTATTTTTTTTATGGTTTTTAAATTATAGTAAGTACTATTTGTTCTTTTTCATGAATAACTTGATGAGGAAGCTTTTTCTTTTCTTTGAGAACACGTCAATTTTTTTTTTGTTTAATATTAGTTGAAATTGACTTTATTCTTGTTGGGAATTTCATGTTAGATTTTACAATTTGCTTGTGAATTTCACATTTAGCAATGAATTAAATTGAATTCGTTTTTATTCAAGAACAATTATTATAGTTGGAAGGTTTGGCTTGACAATGAACAGGTGATCTTGTATCTTGTTAAATTCAACTAAGAAGCCATTGGATTCTCGGATAAAAATAGTGTTTAAGATTATATTGTTTTTTAAAATATTTTTTATTTAAAAATATATTAAAATAATATTTTTTATTTTTTTTATTTATTTTTATCATTAGTATATCAAAACAATTTAAAATTATAAAAAATATTAATTTAAAATAAATAAAATCAAAAATTTTAAATGTAAAAATAACAAGCACACTCAAAATATAATTGTTGGAGGAAGATGCAATCATGCAACCTGAATTATAAAATGTTCATTGTAATTTGCAAGAAAATATGATAAGATGAAGATTATAACTTTGTTTAACAGCTTAGAAATGCATCAGAATAATATATTTTTTATTTTTTAAAAATTATTTTTGAGATCAGCACATCAAAACAATCTAAAAACATACAAAAATTTAAAATTTAAAAAAACATAGTTTACACCGTGTTTTCTAATGGATTTGAAGTCTTCTCATGAGTCTTCAAGGTTTATAACCTTTTTTTTTTAGCATTAGTAGTGGGCATGGTGTAGCCATGACTTGAAGCGGTAGGTTGACACGGATGACTCGTAATCTAAAATTTGATTTGACCACTGTTGATCTAGTTAATATTTTAGTGATTTAATTGATAAGATTAAACTCGATCAAGTTAATATCAATGAATTTTTATAAAAATAAAATAATAAAACAATATTATTTTAATAAAAATAATCAATGTAGGTTAACTCAATGACTCATTAGTTGATCTAATAACCTAGTAAACCAAGAATTTTTAGCTCAGTTATTGAATTAGGTTTGACAACTATGATGGTTTATAGCTTCCTTTCACTGTTTTGACTTTTATCGGTTATGGTATTTTCAATATTTATTTAGCGTTGCGGTTGAACCAATGTTTTGTTATTTCTTGAAAAAATAATTTGCTTTAAATTAATATTTTTTGGTGTTTTTAGATCGTTTTAATGTGCTAATATCAAAAATAAATTTTAAAAAATAAAAAACATTATTTTTATATATTTTTAAATAAAAAATGCTTTAAAATACAACTTTTACTATACTTCTAAGCAAGTGATTAGATAGTTATTTAGTTTTTCATTTATTCAAACCTACACAAGTCATTTATACGTCGATGGTTGTATTTGTTGAATTTAACGGTTTCTTACTTATGTGTTATGTGATTTTCTATTTATATCACGGTTTTTTTTTGTCATCGTTGATTATTTATTTACTTAGTACAATTAAATAACTATGTAAAGTTTATAGAGCTTCACTGTTTTTTTTTTCAACATTTTTTTAATTTTATTATTATGTTTTTTCAACATTCATCTAATTTATTTTTATATAAGTCAAGTTGAATGAATTATATCAGAACAACTTCTATATAATTTAATTTTAAGTTCTAACTAGATAAAAATCTGATCGAAAGGCTTTTTCCTGTTAATTTCATATATATATTTTTTTCAATTTTATTCTCATATTTTTTTACCGGTCGATCGGATTGTATTTTAACCATAACTTTAAAACCTGACCCGACAGGCTGACTCGAAATCCGGTCGAAACCAAGCCGAGTTTAAGAAAAAATAGAGAAAAGTAAAAACTCGAATGACCCGGCAAACCATGGTAAAAAACCTAGTTATAACTTGTTAACTTTTTTTTAACAAAAACAATATCATTTTGTTTTATAAAAAAAATAAAAAATTAGAGTCGACTCGGGATGACCATGGCCTTGGGCTAGGTCGACTATCCGGGTGGGTTTAAAAGCTATGCTTTTAACCAGCCAATTTGATTAGATCATCAGGTTGATCATGCGAGACCAAGTTTAATAATATTGATTTCGCCTCCATTCCAGAAAGAGAAAAGGAAGAAGATAATGACACCAAAATGTTCACTATACAATGCTATGAAATCATGCATGGGAATCATTCGAGCAAAATTGCTGTGATAAAAAAACAGGAATAAAGAACTTGGGGCTACCTGGAACTCTTTAAGAATTTATTAGTTTCTTTTACTAATCTGAACAGAACTTAGTCTTCAACACATGAAACTTGGAAAGACTAGGAAAAATATGCGTATCAATGGAAGTTTCTCACCATCCCCGAAATAAAGCAGAAAATTTTCTAACATGGAATGAAGAAATCTACATGAGAAAAATAGTGTAGAAGTTTTGATTTCACCCCTCAATGCATTTTTAACTGAATAAATATATTCTTCTACGTGTGAAGAAGCCTGTTGTTTCAGTACACAGATTGCAGTAACGCCTTTTGTATGGAAAATCACCAGTTTCACAGATCTGGTATTCCATAGATGCACTGAAGTTTTCAAGCCATGCTCTTCTTTCCTTTTAACTGAGTATCTCTGCTTTTATTTTTTCCAGTTGGCAGTTTTGACAATTCTCGTGTGTCACCTGCATTCTTCTTCTTTCGCCTCGGAGCACCAACACCAGCAGGATCGACCAATGGGCCAGACCAAGTTTGTATTGACTCCTTCAAGTAAGTAAATGAGGTGGTGCTGAATGGGACATCAGGAGGAACGAGCGCAGGATCAATGTGGTGTGAAGATCCTAAAGGATACCCAAGTGCTCCATCCTGATGTGGCGGGGGGAACTTTTCACTCTTGCTTTTCGCATTTGCATGGTTAATCAGACGCCTTCTCTGTTTTAGGTAGAAACAACAGGATTGTCAGTTAAAGGCTGTGAGCAAAAAATGAACTCAAGTCATCAGTGCACTGAAAATTCTCTCGTTAATGAATGGACGGATTCATCTCTTCCTTCCATCCTCTCACATTTTTCAACCATTCCAATTAGAAAGGATTGGACCAATCCATCCTTCAAATGTCTTACACCATCCGAACCAAAGAGAGTATTAAAAGTGGCTTTAATGGAGTATGCTCCTCAACACACTCTCAGCCACACATCAAAAGTAGCAAAAAACAAACTGAAGCTCTTAAAAATCAAACAATATCTGTTCCAGATTTAAATGAAATAAAACTCACAAGTGGCATTGGTTAAAGGTTCTCTGGTCAAATCAAACACCGTGAGCAGGGTGTAAAAGAAGTAACTGTATTATCACATATTGCTATATCAATTTATTTGTACAGAAACTATGATCTTACGGTATGCAAGTAAGTCCAAGAATTTGTAAATGAAAGCACCAAAACATAAACAAAACAATAGATCATGCGAGTAAATTATCAAACATACATCAATATTGGACGGGAGCTCTGCATTCGCATCAGATGCAGGCATTCCCCTAGCATGACGTTCACGTGTTCGTGGTTTCTTTGCAGCATCACCTTGGGCTTTGCTAGCAGTTCTTAGTCTACACAATCAAACAGAAACTATTATCTATAGATGAGAAAATAAAAGATAAACAGACAGTTAGTAGTCATATATGAAAGGGAAAACACAGTCCAGAATGTATAAACAGAACTATCTATGATATAAAATGGAAGAAATGAGGAAACAGTATAATGGTGGTTGCATAATGATCATGTTAAAATTTGTTCTAGGTAACTTCAATGGTAAATATAGAAGAAAGCACAAAAAGAACAGAACGTGTCTGAATGACAACAAACAAAGTGGAGCTTATGTTGCCTTGGAAACCTAGACTAAATGTTTATAGAATTTATTTTCCTTCTTTTATTCCCTTGTACCAACTCTAGTTTATTTTGACTTCATAGTTTTGTAGATGATTTCACATTCAATGTCTCTCAAACCTATAGAAGAAAAACTCGCCTTGAATCATAACGATGTTTTAGCTGTGTACTTTCTGCAGATATCATTTTACCAAATACTGGGAGAAAAATACAATTATATGCCTTTCATAACTGGTTTAAATAAAATATCAATATTCAAGGGTTGTGTGTGCATGTGTGCACATGCGCATGTTATCTATCCATCCATCAACCTATATAAAAGGCTGTGCATGTTGGGGAGGGAGGAGAGAGAGAGAGACAGGTTAATTTTTACCAAAACTTTGAACAAAAACAATAACAAATGCATATCTAAAGGGCACCTTCGAGCTTCATCATCTCGTCGTTTAGCATCCATCTCCTTACTTGGAGGATATTTTGGGAGACTGGAAGGTTCGCAAGCATAAGGTTCTGTTGTGAAGAACTGCATATAACAAAAGTTACACAATGAAGGGGATCATTAAGCATGATTTTCAACACAGAAATCTGGTACATAATTTGAAGCCATCATCAGCAATGCCTCTGATTTTTATAGGTTACGCCAGTTTTTAGTCCCAAAAGAAATAAAAATAGAGGTATCAAATTTTTGTGGGATGGATAAACACCATTACTTTAATGCAAAAATTCAAAGCCAAAGAGTCAGGCATATGCCAAGATCAGGCTTCCTTCCATTGAGGCAGAAGTCGCAGTGGAATCAACATGGTTTTCCAGAAAAAGAACAGTGTATTTGATGTAATAAAAAAAAGGATTGATTAAGATTAAGAGGACCAGAATCAGTAGATGAAAACTTCCAAGAACTGATTCCTTACCCTTACGGACTTGAGGTAAGATAAGTGCTGCATATAAGATAGTGGTTCTGATGTTGTACCCAGTGATTCTAATCTGCTTATTCAATTTTTATTACCAAGTACAAATCAGAGAGCAAGAAACTACACTGTCATAACTTCACAAGTAGCAAGAAATAAATATTTACAAAATTAAAGGTCTAGCAAAATCAAAAATATTTTACTTAGTTGTAATTCACAAGAAATGAGTGTACTCAAGGTACAAGTAATCCACTTGAAAGTTTCCAGAGTCATCAAAAACAAAGAGTCAATAAATTTGCCAGTTTCCAACTGCTGTGAGCCATTAAGGTTACCTAATTTCTGGATTACTATAAATTCAGTAGCAGGACTACTTAAAACACATAAGTAAGCAAACCAGGCAGGCTGGTACTTAATTATTTTCCCCCCCTTCAAATTCCAGTTCATTTGAAGTTTGGAATTAGAAGCACTGATGCATACAAACACAGTGGTGCTTCTGGGATTACATCAGCAACAAGAACAACATATAAGATTATTTCGGAGTCCATAATCCAGTATCAAGTTTAATTTCTTTCATCCAGAATTGAGGGAACAATAAACACCTATCACTTTCTAAGTCCCTCATAGAAGACACCGATTTGGCAGAAGTTGACAGAAAGAAAATAAGGCTTACCATAACACAAGCAAAGAGATTTAACAAAAGTTTAAGAATCCAAAAGAGAAAAAAAAAATTGAAAATGTCACAACTTACTTCACTCTTTAGGGCAGCTGTGGCTGTCTGACGTTCTGCTGGATCAATTGCAAGAAGAGTTTCAATGAGGGGAAGTGATGATGGTGAAAAATCTTTAAATGTCTCTCTTATGCATCTTTTGTAAGGCTCTCGAGGCTTAAACAAGGTTGCATTTGGCAACTTTGATTTTTTCCAGTATTCATCTGATGGTGAACCACATAGCTTGTATATCTTATGTAGTTGCTCTACCTAGATCATCAAGCAAACATTAGTGATCAGAATTAAGAGCAAAATTCATCAAAGTGTAATTTGGCAGTTGAGTAGTATGCAGTTTTGAACACTCGCAAACCGAAGCACAATAAACTAAGAATGCAACTTTCTCTCAGGAAATTAGTGTTAGAGAATAATATAAATCATATCCTGGGACCTCACCTAACAGCTTAAGCTATTGGGTTGAGATGGTTCTTTGACATGGTATCAGAGCCTTAATGACCAAGTGGTCTCGAGTTCGAATCTCACCATCCCCATTTATTTGATAAAAATTAAGCACAAGGTAATGTGGGCTTGTGCAAGTTTCAAGCCCAAAAGGCTTTCACTTGAGGGGGTGTGTTAGAGAATAATATAAATCATATCCTGAGACCTCACTTAACAGCTTAAGCTATTGGGTTGAGATGGTTCTTTGACAATTAGCTTTAGACTTAAGCAGTGAACAGTGATTAACTGCCAAGGCATAACTAATCAAAACATTAAACGCGTCATTTATCACACTCATTCACGTTCTTTGCTAATTTTCTCACTGATTCCATGTTCTATGATCTTCAATATTAAGCCAAAAGATCTTGAGCTTTCGCATAAACCCTAGTAATTGTATCAGTGCTTTTACCACACCATTACATAGGTGCAGTTTAACATCAAGTTTTGAGAAATAAATTGGCTAGAGCAATATCATCTTTTGTCGAAGTATCAAAAGGCTGGTGAAATTGAAATAGAGATAAAATTACAACTACAACAAGAATAATAGATACCTCAGTACGACCAGGCATGATGGGCTTCCCAGCCAGTAGCTCAGCCAATATACAGCCTGCACTCCACAGGTCAATACCAACGCCATAGTCAGTAGCCCCAAGGAGAAGCTCAGGAGGCCGATACCACAAAGTAACAACCCGACTTGTCATTGGAAGCTTGTGATTAGGATCAAAGAAAGACGCCAATCCAAAATCCGCAATCCTGAGTATTCCTTCATTGTCAATCAAAAGATTCGATCCCTTGATGTCACGATGAAGCACGCCACGATTGTGACAATGCTCAAGTCCAGATAATAGCTGATGCATGTAACATTTAACCTGGAGTGTGAACATTGGTAGATGTTAAATCAAAACAACTTCGATCATAGCTGTCCCTCTCAGGATATCCTCTCTAAAATTGATTCAAGACGCAATTGGGCTAACCTGTGGCTCAGTAAATTTTACTGCAGGGCTGGCAGCAAGTCCAGCTAAATCGTGCACCATGTACTCAAATACTAGGTACAAACTACATGACATCCTGGAAGTAACTAACCCTTCCAACTTTACAACATTAGGATGATCCAATCTTCGCAAAATGAGGATCTCTCTAGCCATGAACTTCACACTCTCTGGTTCCAAATTATCAAAACGAACCTTTTTAAGGGCAACAACTTTGCCCGTCAATAGATCTCTAGCTTTGTACACATTGCTATATGTTCCTGATCCAATCTATAATCAAGAACGGAGGAAACAATTTGAATAAGTCAATTAACTCTGTAAGCATTAACAATTTGGAAAACAAATGACCATACTATATACAGCGAAACCCCATCTCAAATGCCTCTGGCCACATTTCCTTTCATTTTGATTTTGAAGTAAACGTTACCATTATTGTGAGATTACTTATTATGGCATGCCTGCTGCATCATCTGTGGCAGGCATTTAAGATAGAACTCCACTAACAAACCAACTACCATTCTATTGCTAGTTTCAGAATTACCACAATCATGGAATCTAAGGGGAAAATAGAATTGTATTCTGAAAATGACGCTCACCTTATCAATCTTCTCAAAAGTGTCTGCCCTCCGTGGAATCCATCCATTTAGTGCCTCCCCACAAACTGCCGACAGCCAGGGTGGCCATCCAGCAGCAACCTGCTCGCCACGTGTTTGTTTAGGCAGGTTACTTGGCTTCGAGTTTGGCCTTGACCACCTCCTCTCTCCCTTAGGTTTTTTATCCCCATCAACTTTCTCCCCCTGAGTTTCCTCATTTTTAATCTCAACAACACTACTAGTAGTATCAGTCTTTGTCACCGAAACATCTTCTATTTTCCTATTGGATTCAACACGTAGTTTCTTAACCCCTTTAGACTCAGAAACTATGCCTGAAGATACCTCTCTCCCAAGAACACACCCCATGTTGTAAATCTAAACCTCATTTCTCACATGGTCTATCTGCGTTTCCCAGGAATCAGCAAAAAAACCACTGCAAATCAATAAAATAATCACTGAGCATTAAAACAACTCCAAGAAAATAACAAATGTGCACTAAATCCTATTTACTACATGATGCAAAACAGTTTAAAATTCACAGGTGAAATAAGCTCAGCTGACCAAACTCGCATTCCCAAATTAAAAAAAAAACATCCACAGCCCAGATTCAGACTTTTCAAGATTCACAAAAACATGAAAAGTAAAAGTAAAAAAATAATGATCTGGAGATAGAAACTTTACCGTTCAAGCGAGTTCATAACTGACACCATGAACGAGAAAAATGAGTACAAGCAAATCACAAGAAACCTATTCTTCAAGATTTAGACCCCTTCACGATTCATTGAAGTAAAATATGATCTAAACCCAAGTGGAGAAAAAGAGAGAGCAGTATATTTGAGAAAGGCAGGATATTTAGCTTAGAAGACAAAGCAGAAGTGAGAAAATGATCTGAAAAACGAAGTGGATAGTTAAAGAAAGCGATGTAAATAGAGAAAGACACTTACTTTGATTGAATCTGAGAAAATACAAGTGATGGTATAATATTGACAATATTTTGTTGTTGGGAAGGAATTGTTTTTTGGTCTCTTTGGGGTTTCCTTTGTTTTCTTTTTCTGTTTCAGACAAGAAAGAGAGAGACAGAGAGAATCAATCAAAGAAAACAGAACAGTAGCACTTCACTTCCTGTTTCGTTCCAAGTCAAACCCACAAGAACTAGCGCTCTTTCTCTCTCATGTAGATTTCCCTTTTCCTTTTCTTTTTTTTTATTCCTTTAACTAATGGGCATATTATTTTTTTTTGCTTTTTCATCTTTTTTTTTTCTTTTTTACTTTTTATTGTAAATTCAAATTATTAACATAGATTAATTGAGGAGGGGAATCCAGTGTTCCCTCCTCACAAAACAAAGCACTGACAGTGCTTTGTTGTTTTTTTTTTTACTTTTATTATTTTAAGGTTTAGTTTATTTTTTCCATGAAGGAAATTTATCGTTTAATGGTTTTGTTTATCCCGGTCTTATAATATAAATTATAAATTTGGTTAGAAGGTTAATTTAGTTTAATTCAAGGTATTTTTGTGTTTGAGTTGGTGTAAAATGCAAGTTAATTTAAGTTGGTTTCATGTCATAGTAGGTGTTTTTTGTGTTATTTTTTAATTGATTTTTATTTTTAATTTTATTTTTTAACATTGGTTTGAATGAAAATTGAGTTTCATAATTTTTTTTCAATTTGCTTTTTATAGGGTTATTTTGGTTTTATAATTCAAGTTTGATAGATTAACTCGACTTATTTTTTTAGTTGAATTCTATTTTTAATTTTATTCCTCAACATTTGATTAATTAAAAATTGAGTTTAATATTTTTTTATCAAATCAATATCCATATAGTTTAAAACTTCTTATGATAAATATATATATATATATAGTGACCATTAAAATAGCCCTTGTTGTTGGGAGGATATTTGTTTTTTATTGGGGTAGTATCCTAAAACTTATTCTTATTAATAGGTTATACAAAAAGGGAAAAAACAAAAGAGGGTTCATTGATTGAGATCAAGACATGAATTCAACCCTAAAATATTTTTCTTGTCATTTCTGCTGTCACTCTCCTTTCCAACTCACAACTTCCCTTTGAAATTAATATTCCAAATAAAAAATAAAAAATTTATACACGGGTTTTTTTCTTCCTAAAAAACCACATTTCCTTGATGCTTTAAGGATCCAATGGAGCATCATGCACTGTCCCTTCCACTGTGATAGGATCAAAGTATACCAACGCCATTATTAAGCATTAGAAAGAATGATTAAGCCAACCAAATCCTGTTAAAAATTGCACAGGTAACCTAACTCACCTGTGTATTCAATCTAGGGTTTAAATTATACTTCAAAGACATGCTTAGCTCAACCACATGACTACCTTGTCCTCGATAAACACATCCCGTGGGACCTCCGCCATTGTCACATACCTTGGATTCCTACATGACCCCATCAATTACGTGGTCAACTTTGATCTTCTTCTTTAGCAGAGCGAGGGAGGGATTTACCTGGTTAATCCATCCATTGCTTTTTCTTTCGTTCTCCTAGAAGTATCTGCCTGCTCAAAAGTACCTAGGCCAATACATGAAAAATTGAACAGCAATGGCGGTGCACTGCTTTCTTGTCACCGTTTGTCGTCGATAAATTGACTTGCTAGTAGAGCTTGTTCGTTCACGGCATTGCAAAGTCTTGTTCATTAATCCTAATAGCAACTAGCAGGAGAAATGATCCAAATTTTGCCAAATATAATGTTTGCATAATGCGTCCGATTCTGACAAATGCTCACTGTCACGTCAACCGCAATGAAAAACAAATAAATAGAGAGAGAATTTTACATATAGAAATAAAGAGTTGCATTCTAATTTCTACTCCAAAATTGCCGAGTAGCGAGGAACCTCTACTTGTTGAATTTTCTCAACCCTCGGTCTTCTTCTTCTTCTTCTTTTCTTTCTTCTTGCTTGGTGTTTCATATTCATCATCCTCTTCAGCTTCAGCATGTTTTCGCTTCTTTTTCTTCTTGCCTCCCTCAGCAGCATTTTCAGCATCATTTTGAACACCATCGCTCTCAGCTTGATGTTTCTTCTTTTTCTTCTTTTCTTTCTTGGCTTCCCCATCCTGTTCGGCAGTTCCATTCCTGTCACTTGGCACAGCTGTTTCTTCTTCAGATCTCTTCTTCTTCTTCTTCTCTTTTTTCTCTTCACCAGTAACTGGAGCCTCCTTTGCCGGTTCCTCTTCTTCTACCTTTCTAGCAGTTGAATTTGGTGTTTGCCCAAGAATAGCATCTGCAGAAGGATTATATGTCTGCACAAAGCAAAAAGGTTAAAGAGTTACATGCAAAAGAAAAGAAAATCCAGTGATCATACTCAGGACAAGAAGAGGACCTTGGCAGGAGTTATCAGTCCTCCAGCTCCCTTCTTCCTATCCTTGTCGTAAGCTTCTATCTTAGGTTTGCCTTTAGCTGATCCAGCAGAACGACCCAGTTCTTTACCTTCGAGGTTCCTTAATCGTGCTTCAAGCTACAAATTACAGTGTCAAAGTTATCCTCCCAAAATAAAAGTTGCAAAAGAAAGGAAGAGGTTGCCATTGTCCCAATAGGCAAACTTCTATAACATACCTTTAGCCGGTTCTCCAGTCCCATAGAGTCATCTTGGCCATCTCCAAGAGCATCATATCGGATTGTGAGAGCAGCTTTTGCAGCTAGTGACCTGGACATTTTACCCTTCATCTTAGGGGGGGCCTGACCGACCAAGGACGCATGATAAAGAAGCCCATATTTTGGAGTTGCATGCTTTGTTTTCAGAGCTCTGAAGAGAGCCTTTTCTGCCCCAAGAATCTGAACTGTGCTCCCAGGCTGCTTTGCAAGATTTAACAAGCTACCCCCATGGGCAATAAGCCGAGCTCCAACAAGCTCTCCAACAAGAGCGGTCAAATTCGGTGCAATGGTATTCATCCTGTTTTTTAAATAATCATACAGCTGAGCTCTATATTCAGATAGAGATAAGACCTGGTCACAGAGTTCTTTGATATTCATCAAATCAACATCACTAACATCACTTCCCATAGATATCACAGCCGCCTCCTTCAGTTCTGCCTCAACTTCTTCTGGCAGTATCTGCAAAATTTTAAGAAAGAGATTAGTAAAACATTCATGAGACCATCTTTTATCCTATGAGAGGCCTCATGATCCAGCATGCTGTTCAACAGTGAAGGGGGTATTCAACATTCATATCACAAAGAGATTGCTCACTGAATGACATTTGATAATACATTCATAAGCAGCAATTAGGCAAAGACAGAGCCAGTAATGCAAGCGCATCAAAGCAGGATAAAATTAGGGAATATAATGTAAATGGGCAGCATTGATGATTTCACAGTAACCACAATAGCCACACACAGAGTAAACACCATGTTATTGCAATAAAAAAAATCTGGATTCTACCTCAGAGAAATCAAGCTTTGCGGCATTATCACGGCTACCCATTAGTTTCACTGATCTGGCATAAAGGATGTTGTCTTGTACAATTTTAGCAAGCTCAGGAAAATGCCAACCATACCATTCCCGAACTCTCATTGCATATGTGTTGAGCTCCTTATCAAGATCATCAAGCAAACCAATGGCTTGAATGATCATTGTGTCAACCTAAAACAGAACATTAAGCATTATGATGGCAGCACCCCAAAGATAAATAGATGCTCTTTAAAATAATCAGCGATTTCTAGATGCATGTACAAGCAACGAGAAATAAAGATAATTATAGCACAGCACAAACTTCTGTCAACCTAATAGTCCACCTTCCTTCAAACAAAACCAAATACAACAACGAAATCAAACCTCTGAATCATATATGATCAATATAATTCTTTGCATTTTAATTGCTCACAGCCAAAAGTTGTTTCTAGGATTTTCCAAAAGGAACCGAACAAAAAGATAAAGGCACAAATGATATCGATTGCAAAAGCACATGGACAGATGACATAAACATGTTAGCCTACATGTTTAAATAGGTATCAACAAGAATTGACAGAAACTAGATACAGCAATTGCTTGAACTACATAAATCAAGGTGCATGAATATATAGAAAATACCTTATCAGGACTGAACTTCAGTTTGTATCGAGAAAGACTGTGAGACAAACCCAAGCTCATCGGTGCCAAATCTTGTGTAGCTAAACCGGATATAAGTTCTGTCAACTGACTCCTAACACCCCTCATCAATTCCATGACAGCATTGTTGTGAACACATTCTATTTTCTGCAATGCAAAAATTGCTCTGACTTAGACAGGGAGAGACTTAAAATTGAGGATAACTGCCATAAATAAATCTCTAGAGACATGGGCAGACCAGTTTATCCTTGATTGCATTTCCAAGCTTTGAATCAGCCACAGCTAACGTCTCACCATCACAGTTAGCACGCAAAAATTTCCTCAGACCTTTGCTGGTCGAGCTTTCAATAATTTTGGTAACAGATTCCAAAGCCTCGGACGTGTTCTCAAATTTGGAAAAAGCTTTCAACTTCACCACCTGGTGTTGGTACCAAATAAAAGTTAAATTCAAGCCCAATAAACCTAAATACAAGCACTGCAAAAGAAACAAATTCCCATAGCTGGAATGGCAACCAATTTGAAAAGAGCATGAGATGTGTAAAGTAGAAAAGTCTAAATTTGAAATGCTGGTCATCAGAAATAAAAAAGCAGGTTCTGCAAGTAAAACATATTTATAACCAAGCAAACAGGTACTATAGAGTCCAGAAAATCCAAATAACAACACAAACATTAGATTTTCTTATCAATGCACATTAGAGGTATGGAAAACTAATTTTTCAATAAAAACAGAAAATTAATCAAGGTCTGACTCCAAATATAAATGTTTTACTCTACTAAATGAGAGAAAGAACCTTTCTTGCTGAGTCTGGGCTAGAAAATTCCTTCCCCAAATCCTGCAACAAAAGAAATAAATGCAAGATTAACATTGGCCAACATTTTTTTAGTAATATTACATTACTTGTGCAGAAAGATAAATTAGAAACAACGGGAAAATAAATCTTAATTGCTCTGAAAACAAACAAGACACAGAAACATAGTTAAAAAATGATTACCTCAACTTTGGATAGCTTTCCTTCATCCAAAACTTTAAAAAGGGCAAAGCCAGCCGGTGTCTCAAATAGCAAAAGCATGTTTCAATACCTTTAAAAAACCCTGCAAATTCAACACCAACCCATCACTTAAAATCACTTACTTTACCATCCTAGTTCATTCAAACAACAGAG
>Ga0307509_10007390_pt1 | contig 14367 bp, 12 predicted proteins | sample 10_EM_MG_FD_202245 | JGI IMG/M metagenome (GOLD analysis project Ga0307509, IMG submission 202245) | Populus trichocarpa ectomycorrhiza microbial communities from riparian zone in the Pacific Northwest, United States - 10_EM | ecosystem: Host-associated > Plants > Roots > Unclassified | place... | reverse complement strand
CCACACCGTCCCCCGTCGTCCCCCGTCGTCCTCTGTCGTCCCCTGCCGTCCCCCGCCGTCTTCCGCTGTTTTCCGCCGTCCCCCACCGTCCCCCACTGTCCCCGGCGGTCCTATGTAGTTACCTACCGTCCCCTAGCAGAAGTTGTCTCAGGTCGTGGGGCTCGTCGTCCTTGCTAATGACGGCCGTCCTGGGAATTAAAGGACGAGGACGGACTACATTTTGCCGTCCCGTCTCGTCCGGGGGTCTTGGCAGTCCCCCCGCCGGGTCCTACGGGGGCCCCGGACGGCTGAGAACACTGACTTCCTCTTAACTGGAAGGAAAACAAACACTTTCCCACACCCGGGCTTCTAGCTCTTTCCGGCTGATCTCACAGTACTTCCGCTTTTCTCCCGGCTTTTCCGAAAGCCGCACGATCCCAAAACTATCGCGCATTCCTGCATTTGCAATGCTTTTCCGAACGTGCAAACCAAACGCCCAAAGCCGAACCGTATACCGGAAGCCAAAGCGTGTCTCCGAAGACAAACCCATGCCTGAATCCTTAGCACATCTCCGAACACAAACCCATGCCCGATGCCGGAGCCATATACCCGGATCCTCAGCGCATATCCAAAGCCACAAACAAGCGCGCTCCCAGAGGCTATCCGAACAAAGGAAGTATTGTGAGAGTATGGAGAGCAGCGCCATTTTCAGCAAGGGTAGCCGTTGGTGGGGGATTTTGAGCTGTTGGAAAATATGATCCTGTACCGTCGCATGAGTGAAAAGAGCTTGGCTAAGAAGCCACACACCAATGAGGCCAGGTGTAACTCATAGATATTTTCTTGGGATAGGCTGGAGCATATGACTAAGGGCCGGTGTACATAGCGGAGGTTTACTCCCTTGAATACGGATTGTCTCAATAATGCGAGCTTGGAATTTCATCTCAAAGTCAAAACCATCCCGCCCCGATTGCAAATGCCTCATCCGCCCTAACCCTCGTCAACCTCCATGATAATGATTCACCCACAGCACTTGCACGATAAAACCTGAACTTTCGCTATCACGGGATCTCTGGGTAGCACTAGTGGTAAGGATACTAGAAATATACTTTTCTCTGTTTTCTATTATTTATTTGTTTTTAAAGTTCATTGAGTTGGGGTCGGTTTGTTTCGATAGCGGTTTTGGAGGGTTAGGGTTGACGCGGACTTTGAGATTTGGCCAGTAACTTATACTGCGTCCAATTTTGAGTGCTATGAGCAGTGAGTTATCACATAGCACCTAAGAGGTTATGCCAATATTTTCAAGTCGGCTTACCTCGGGATTGTACTACTGTGGGTTGCTAATAAGCCTGGATTATCGGTGGTTCTCGTTATTTAAATACAAAGAGAAACCGTGAATTGTGAATGCAATACAGGGGTAGGCCATGCGATCGTGGCGGAAAATGCCTAACAACCTAGATATTCGAGTTTCACCATTCCACCAAGTTCAATAGTTCCTATTCCTGCTCGCCATAGTCCCAAGCATGCCAGCTTGCAGTCAGGCACATGATCGTGTACTCAAAGAAGAGAGCCTGTAGCAGGGGTCTCGTATCAGATTAGCCTTGGATCGTCCCGCGTGAATGTGGCTGGGTCTTACTCAGACCTTGTCCCACCACCAGCCACATCACCCCTCTTTCTTCAACTCCGCTCCGCTCACAGATGGTTTAATAAACCACTCCAATACTCCAAAAGATTGCCGCACCATTACTACCCTCAACCAATATCTTGAATATATCATGGCCCACACAACAAATGCGCACTCATTCAAATTCGGCGACGGCAATGCCAACTGCGGCATTATAACCGATAGTTTCAACACTCACACTACCGTCTATAAATCCGATGAGCATGCAAAGATTATGCCTTGGCTCTCTCCACTAGAGCCAAGCAACAGGCACCAAGGTGTGCGAACTAGCCGATTTAAGGGCGTTGGGGATTGGCTTTTGGAAACGAGTGAGTTTCGAGAATGGAGGGATGGTGCAGCCGATAAGGCAGTTTTATTTTGCTCCGGGAATCCGGGGGTGGGGAAGACCTACCTGAGGTAAGTGGCAATATTCTTTGAAGGAAACGAATGCGGTTGACGAGTGAGAAATACTAGTTCCCTGGTGATCGATAGTCTGTGCGACCAGGCACGGAAGGAAGATATCACGGTTGCCTGCTTATACTGCGACTTCCTTGCTCAGCAAGAGCAGACTGTCACCAGCATGATGGGAGCTATTCTCAAGCAGCTAGTAGGCGGAGTCGACATCCCGATTTACTTACGTGAAGCGTTTCAAGAAGGGAAAAAGGAGATTGGTGGTAGAAGGCTCTCGCTTGAAGATTTGGTGGGAATGTTGAGGAGGGCTATTGCTTCGTTGGGGAAGGTTTTCATCTGTATTGATGCGCTCGACGAATACCTACCGAAGGATCTGCCCGAGCTTCTTGAGTCCCTGAGAGATATCGTTCGCCAGTCGCCCGGGACGAGAGTGTTCCTCACGGGGAGGCCCCATGTCGGAGGAACCATTCAAAAATATTTCACCGGTGCTGTCGTAATACCCATTAGTCCTAACACGGATGATATCAGGAGTTACCTGGAGATGAAGCTAGACAGGGATAGCGAGCCAGAGGCGATGGATAGCGGTTTACGAGCCGATATTGTGAAGGTTATCCTAGACAAGATGTCGGATATGTGCGTAAGAGCATCTTGCCTTTCCATCCTATCGATGATGTATACTTACGAAAATTATGTATAGATTCCTCCTCGTTTCGATAAATATTGAGTCTATTCTAGAAGAAGTGACAATTGTTCGGAGAAGAAGGAAACTTGAAGAGATAGCGGGAGGGAGCGGGCTGAGCGACGCCTACACGGCAACTCTAGCCCGAATGAAGTGGCAGAAAGGAAATAAAGCATCAATCGGATTGAAAGTCCTAATGTGGGTGTTATATTCGGAACGGCCTTTACGGGCGGAGGAGCTCTGTCATGCTCTGTCGGTGGAGTTAGGGTCCCTAGATCTGGTTCCGGAAAACATACCTGTATTACGAACTCTCTTATCCTCTTGCCTGGGACTTGTCACGGTCGAGGCATCCTCGTCCACAGTTCGACTGGTACACTTTACCCTGCAGGAGCATCTCTTAAGTAGCCCGACGCTATTCCGGGATCCCCACTCAACAATTGCTGAGGTTTGCTTGACATACCTCAATTTTGGATGTGTGCGGGATCTTGCGCCGACTCTCTACCGGGCCCCCTCAACAATGCCCCTTCTAGAATATGCTTCTCTTTACTGGGGGAAGCACGCAAGAATGGGGATGACGGAAAATGTCAAAATACTTGCACTCAAGCTTCTGGGCGGATTTGATCGGCATGTATCTGCTCAACTACTCTTATTGGGCCACAATGAAAATAGAGAAGATTGGGATCCATATTTTTATAGTACGGAGGGACCTACGGGATTCACTCCACTCCACGCAGCCTCGTTTCTCGGGATAGTAGAGATAGTTGCTATTGTACTGGAGAAAAAGGAATGGGATGCTAATGCAACTGATTGCCTTGATAGTACGGCTCTCAAATGGGCAGTTAGAAACGGACACGAGGAAGTTGTAAAGATGCTTTTGGAACAAGAGGAGATCAATCCCGACCAGACAGACACTGAATTTGGCCGAACGCCAATCTCATATGCGGCAGAGAAGGGCCATGAGGGGATAGTAAAGATGCTTTTAGAACGAGAGGAGGTCAATCCCGACCAGGCAGACACTCAACTTGGCCAGACGCCACTCTCGTGGGCGGCTGAGAGAGGGCATGAGGGGGTAGTAAAGATGTTTTTAGAACGAGAGGAGGTCAATCCCGGCAAGGCAGACACTGAATATGGCCGAACGCCACTCTTGTGGGCGGCGGCGGGAGGGCATGAGGGGGTAGTAAAGATGCTTTTAGAACGAGAGGAGGTCAATCCCGACCAGGCAGACCTATCTAGCCGAACACCAATCTCGTGGGCGGCAGCGAAGGGGCATGAGGGGATAGTTAAGATGCTCTTAGAACGCGAGGAGGTCAATCCCGACCTGGCAGAGACTTGGTATGGCCGAGCGCCAATATCGCACGCGGCTGAGAGGGGGCATGAGCGGATAGTAAAGATACTTTTAGAACGAGAGGAGGTCAATCCCGACCGGGCGGACAGATATGGCCAAACGCCAATCTCGTTGGCGTCGGAGAACGGGCATGATGGGATAGTCAAAATGTTTTTAGATCGAGAGGAGGCCAATCTCGACCAGCAGACAATATATGCGCCCGAACCCTACTCACGCTAGCCACTCCGCGCATCAATTCTACTGGAACCGTAATCCCGTTAAAGCGGAAGGGATAGTAGTGAATCGATAAGACACCGGCAGAATATTTCGCGGTAGAGGAAAGCCGCCGTAGAGCAGAGGCCCCTGTGAAGGGCTCAGGGGAAAAGGGTTTGATAGGAAAAAAGAGTGTATTCGTTGTTCGATTTAAGCACAGGGTAGAGAACCCATCTATGATAGAATAGCTATATATATACTAGTGGTTGGGGTTTTTCACTACTTCATTTCTTTTTTTTGTGTTCATTATTACGTATCCTTTTTCTCTCCCGTCATCACTTCCACTTTTCCTAGCCTTGCTTATGATCTTCGTTCTATAATACGGGGTTGTTACGGGTTAATTTGTAAGTTACCGTGTCTGGCCCGTATCAAACAACCGGGGGGGAGGGGTTCATCTATCCTGTGCGCGTACTTTATCCTCACACTCCACACTAATTAAAGTTATTATCGGAATTAGAGCATCTTTGCACAATCAATTAGACCTACTCTAGCACTACGAGGCAGCATCCTACCAGCACATCCCACGCTCCAACAAATGAAATGTAACAAATAATAAAGTTCGATATCTCGCACACCTAACCAACACATCGCCCATCCACACATTAACGCGCCATATAAATACAATTTAGCCCCAAATATACTTACTCCCAAACCGGACAAGGTTCCTGCCTCGCCGGCATATATAAAAATTGATTAACCAAACCTCTATTGTAAGCCGGGGAAGGAGGGGGAAAGAAAGAAAGAGAAAAAACACCAAAACAATTCAAAGAGAGAAACCAAAGTTGAAATAAGAAATAATATCTACTGCTATCCCGGATCGTCATTCCCTACCCAACTCCTTTCGCTCCAGGTGGGGCAGCTTGCCGAACTATCGTGGTAGTACGAGCTAGCAACCGACGGCCGGGTTGTTGTTGAGACCCCCGTTACTGCCTCCTGCGGTTGTGGCTCGATGATTGTGTGCTCTGAGATTCGGTCTCGGGAGCGGGAGAGCCTGAGGGTAGTGGTAGATAGGGTGAGAATTCTTGTAGAGGAGCTCCTCGAGGAGGGGGATGGAGGAAAGGGGATTATGGTGTGGCTGTGTGTCCGACTGGGTGGAGGGAAGTTCTGCGGGACTGGTGGTGTGGTGCGTGGCTTGGGATTGTAGTGTCTTGGGAGGATCGAAGCAAGGATGATTGGGGGCTGTTAAGTGCTGCCTCGATGTTCCGGGACAACCACGGTTGCTGATGGTTTGTGATTGATCATGGGCGGGGATGGGAATCTGGGTGAGTCGGGAGGAAGGCAGAGGGCTTGGAATTGGCGCGGTGATGGCGACAGAAGACTATAGATAACACCAGGAAGGATCCCAAGACGCAAGCTGCCCTGGTGTCAGGCGTGATTGGCCCGGGAATGATGGTAATGTGGACGGGGCTGGTGGGATCTTGGTAGTGGTGAAATTTGCCAATGCAGTGGGGATAATTGGGGAAGCCCAAGACAATGACAACACGACCGTGGCTGAACTGACTGGAGGGGGGGTCAACGAAGGGGAACCAAGGTTTACAGTCTCGCTAGACGCCGGGGAAGCGGTCTCCGGAATTCCCATCGGTGGCGGGGATATAAATTCGCTTCTTGAAACCTGGTCATCACTGTTCCTGATACCTACCGGCTCAGCCATCATGGGTAGTATCCCATTCATCACAGCCGCCACAAAGCTCTCGCCCTTTCTCTGGAATCTAGTCTTCCAGTACTCGGCAAAGAGGGTATCTGCGATAACTGTTTTCCCCATCGGCCCCTCGCAGACAATCTTCCGGTAGCGAACCGCCTGCTCCGCCTGCTCCCAGGTGCTCAACCAAGCATCCATTCTCCCGATATACTCCCCCCCCTCTGTCCTCCCTGCACCAACAATCCGTCATTTGGGCCGGGTCGAGGCCCACCATGCAAAAATTCACCATCTGTGTCTGGCAATTATCCCCACGTGAATCGCAGAGCGGGCCATACCAAATTTCTGCAGTGGAGGCGAGTGGTAAGATGAAGTTCGAGAGTAGAATGTATGACCAGCATCGACGAAGAAACATTTCTTATGGGTGGGGGAGAAACTAGTTTGGGATTAATAGCGATTGGAAGGAAATAAGAGAGGAAATCAATTCTGCTGCCTGGGTTGTGACTCATTACTGTGAAAAAGAAGAGAAAGGAACTGTTTGAAAGGAAAGGAAAGGAAAGGAAAGGAAAGGTTAAATAGAACAAATTGTCATTAGGATTGCCGTACCCTAGATCGTCCCCGGGCCCACGGGCGACAATATTTACCAAGAAACGAGAAGGAGAGGATATATCCCGGCTGGAAAGGTGTGGGGACTTTGATAGGCTTATGTATGTTTTAGCACTGTCCCTTTTTCTGCTTTCCCTCTCCTTTCCCTAGATTTACATTGGATAGGGCCAGCGACGCCATTTAAGACCATTACTTCTAGGGCACACGCACGTAGGTAGCGGACGATCCCCGCCCATGACCCACAAATAGAAAATAGAGAGAAAACCTATTCAATACCAGCGAATCTCTGACCCTTGCAACAGAATGTAATCAAAAAAATTTATCGCAGCGAAAATGCAACTTTTCCCCTGCCCTAAGAAATGTTATTTCAACTTTCAGGCGAGGGTACTGTTGCTATGAGGTGCCGATTGTGGGATTGAGACGAGTCAGAGAGGGGAATAAAGTGAAGTCAAGGAGGAGACCACTGTATATTTTCTGGAGTCCTATCTTGCTTACCCGTTCTATCTATGGCGGGACAGAGTGTTTATATAGACAACGCACTGAGCCCTTCCGATCCTCTCCGCTTGCGGAAATCCTTCCAGACCCGGGCACACAACAAAAGAGCTTCGGTCTCCCTCCTGCTCTGGACGATCACACCCCGTTTTCCCTGATGGTCAAAATCAGGGGTTGACTGTCCCGAACAGTGAAATATCCGGGAGAGTGAAATGGTTGATAAATATGGTGTTTAGTTAAGGAAATTGCAAAGCAAGTGGTAATTATGTAGATATGACCTCCGGCTATTCTATATAAGGTTCAGCTGAGGGGGAGAGTGAGAAATAGAGAGATGAGTGAAAAGAAGAAAATTTAAGGGAACCGCGCAATACCGAATCTGAATAGTATTGTGATTCACCGGTACTCACACCATGGTCACCAGACCCTGGAAGATAAGCGATATCCGAGAGTTCCCGGTACGAACGATCGGTGACGCAGTGAACAATATCTGGAGTCGTGAAGGAAAGCGGTGATGGAGTGAAAGTGGGAAAATTAAGCGCACGGCGTGAGATATGGCGGTAATGGTGTCATCATATTCCGGACACTTCCGGAAGAGTCTTCGTCATTCTTTGTGTATTTAAGGGCCCCGTTCTCCCCCACCGTTGCTAGAAAAATAGGTCACAAAAATATTAGTCTGCCATTGCTATATCTTATTCTGTCCCATACATCTTTGTCAATCGCTGTCTGTTTCTCCGCAGTTTTTATTAAATAGAAGGATTTTATCTCGAATGACCAAACAAAATTATCAACACAGGGCACGCCCGGTGCCACAAGTGAGGATTGCGTAAGGAAGCAAAAGCAGAAAACACCACAGACACTTGGTCTTATACTGCTGTGGAAATATGAGCTTTTTTGCCTCCATAGTGGACCATAGGTGGTATCAATTTTTGAACAATTACTTGGGTGGTTAGGCGCAGTGGATCCAATCCTAAGTTACCGAACGGCACAAAACTTGTATTGATACGAACAACGATAATAGACAAAAGATATCAGAGAACAATAAAGAGTAAAGAGATCGTATGCGAGAACGAATGACTTTGACAAGAGAAGAGAAGACAGTAGAACCGTGAGAGAAAGATGCGATGATTTTGAGATGAACTAACTAAAACGAACAAAGGGAAGAACAGGCTGCCTTATATCCTTATCTGCAGAGTACCTTCCTCCCCGGCATACTTCCTGCGCATGCCGGATTCTTCTCTCATTTTCCATGTGTCGGTCGTCCTTCTGTTTCGCTTCGCGAAGACAGATCCGAGGTAAGAGCTGTTTGGCCGAGGGTGCAGTAATGGTGGATGCCTCAGATTGTGTGATGGCGGCAGGTATCGTAGATGTTCGGCTATTGACTGTCGTTCGTGTTTTGTTGTCCAGCGATCGGTGTTTGATCGTGTCGCATCAGGTATGCAAGGTGGCGACATTCGATCGTAAGAAGCTAACGATGGTGGAACGCTGTCGAAGCAACCATTGTGTTAACAATAGCGTAAATGTGTTTCGCTTTATGCAGGAACGAAAGTATGTATGTGGTGAGCAGCCTAAAATCAGAATTCTCCAACATCAATCGTGCCTATGAGCAGCTGTGATGTGATACCCTAGCCTAGGATTAGGAGAAAATCTGGGACACTGAATATACTTTCTATGTGAACAGGGGTTAGAGATATCTGGATGTGTATCCGGTCCGAAAACCCCCAAAATCCGGGACAGTGAGGTGTATTTCTACGTAGCTCGCACAAATCTTGTGACAAAGAAGAATCTGGGAGAGTGAGGTCCAGGACAACGGGGTGCGGCTGGACGGTAATCTTGGCAGACAGGGGGGGGGGGCTGTGTGCAGGGCGAGGATCTTGAACTTCGCTCGCGCCTTCTTCCCACCACGGCAACAACAGCACAACGAAGGAACCGTTTGGATCGTCAACCGAGGAAGGAAAATTTGTGATAGCGGATAACAAGAGAACGGCCTCCTGTACCTAGGTGGTAGGACAACCAGGAAGGTTGGGCTCTCTTTTTGGTTGGATTTTTTTCTCATCTTTGAGGTGCTCTGGGCTGGCTTTGAACAAGAGGTTTGTCAGTTAGCTTAGCGGACTTGAATTGATCGTGACTTTGTGGGATTTTTGTTTCAAGAAGGGATTTCTTGATAGTGACAATTGTTTGCCCGTACCTCTTGCGTTTTGAAGAGTAGAGAACTATCCCGGAGTTATTCCCTATCAGGACCTCACTAGCGCTCAACCCCAAGGGAACTAATCCGTCACCATGTGAGCCCTATGACAAAACAGCAATTACCAATCTCCCTTCGGCAATTCAGCTCTTATCATCCAGTCCGCAGGCGAATACCACAGAAAATAAGCTCAAAAATAGTGGGGAGAGTCGTCTGAACAATCAGAACAGAAGGAGTTTAAAATTCAGATTCACTGCGGTTAGTGAATGAGCGGATATGTCGTAGTTTTCCATTTCTCGTGTTCTGTGCTCGGGGAAATTTTCATGGTGCTGTTAGGTTCTCGGAATCGGCTCTCCCCTCTTCAGGATAAACATGTCTTTGGCATTGTGGTGGGGAAGGTTAGGGTAGCTGTTTATGGGTGATTATGAGCTGTTGTAAAATACGACTTCTCATGACCCTGTAACGTCTTCCGCGCCATAGCGAGCTCCCAGCATAGCGAGCAATCTGCGAGTTTAAGCAATGTGATTGGCTAAACCCAGTCCACGTTTAAATAGTGGCTGGTATTTGGGTGGATGGCTCGCTATGCCGGGCGGCGGCTCTGGCGTGGAAGACGTTACGCCCATATGAGTGAAAAGAGCTCGGTTAACCAGCCACACACCAATACGACCATTTGTAACTCATAGATATTTCCTTGATAGGCTGAAGTATATGACCAAGGGTGGGTATATAGAGAGGTTTGCTCCCTTGAATACAGATTGTCCCAATAGTGCAAGCTTGGAATTTCATCTTAAAGGCAGAACAAACTTACTCCTCCGATTGTAAAGTTTGCATCCATCCTAACCCTCAAACTCCCATGATAATGATTCACCCACAGCACTTATATCATAAAACTCGAACTTCCGCTATCATAGGATCTCTGAATAGCACTAGAGGTATGGATACTGTAGGAAATTTGCTTTTCTCCTTTTTTTGTTATTTGTTTTTAAAGTTCACCGAGTTGGGGTCTGTTTTTTGCGATCGCGGTTTCTAGGGTTTAGGGTTGATGCGGGTTTGAGGTTTGGCCAGTATAGTTCCTCTAGCTCAGAGTTCTATGAGTTACCACACAGCGCCTAAGAAGTTATACCGATATTGTCAGGTCGGCTTACCTCGGGATTGTACTACCGTGGGTTGCTAATAAGCCTGGATTACCAGCGGTTCTCTTTATTTAAATAGAGAAATAGTGAATGGTGGATGAAATACATGGGTACATAGGTCATGTGATCGTGGCCGAAAAGAGCCTGACAACCCAGATATTCGGGTTCCACTATCCCGCCAGCTTCAATAATTCCTATTACTTCTCGTCATAGTCTCAGGCATGCCAGCTGGTCATCAGGTATATAATCGTGTACTCAAAGAGGAGGAACTATCACCGGGGAACGCTTCCAAGTCTCATATTAGCCTTGGTTCTTCCCGCGTGGATGTGGCTGGATCTTACTCAGGCATTGTCCCACCACCAGCCTCATCACCCCTCTTTCTTCAGCTCCGCTCACAGATGGTTTAATAAACCACTCCAATACTCCAAATGATTGCCGCTCCATTACTCAACCAATATCTTGAATAGATCATGGCCCACACAACTAATGCGCACTCATTCAAATTCGGCGACGGCAATGCCAACTGCGGCATTATAACCGATAGTTTCAATGTTGGAAATTATGCTGCTCATCACGTGCATATATTCTCATGCGCGCTGGATAAGAAACGCTACTACTATCATCTGTTACACACCGTTGCTCAAGAGCTGTTCCACCATCATTAGCTTCAGACGATATCCGACATTGATCCTGCATACTCGACGAAACAGGATCAAACTCGAATCACACCGCACTGAAACAGGAACACTCACGATAACCGAACATCAGCTTTACCCTCGGGTTCACGCACAACCTATGGCTGGCTACTTTGTCGATACCCTCGGGGAATTCTGATCAAACCTCGGATCAGGTTCGGGAAAGAGGATATCGCAACTACTGAGTGGAAGGGACCGAGAAGCAGGATTGTGCATGCGCTGGTAGCATGTTACAGAGGAAGGATAGGATATAAGGAGGCTTGTTTTTCCCTTGATTTGTTCTTCATTAGTTTATCATCGTTCACTTCTCTCTTTGTCTGTCTTATCTTATTCTTCACTTCCGATTGATCATTGTCCGATTGTCCATTCCTTTTATAAGTCTTTCATCTGAATTGTATACTTTTATATCTGCTATATACAATCAACTTGCGTCAATCCGTATCTGAACTCGCAATCCGCTGTGCCTGAACCTTGTTGTTGAAAAGGTTATGAGCCCGGATTGACATCCGCAGCACCCTCCGACCACATCCGAACATGTCCTCCGCATCCGAATATAAGCTCCTTGCTTGAACAGGAGTTAAAGCTCTATCCCGCGGATCCGACTATCGTGAATGGCGACTGGCCGTCATTGACATTCTTGCAGAAAAGGGTTACTGGGATTTGATCTCCACTGCACCCGAAGAATCTGCCTTCTCCGATACCACGATTAAAGAAAAAAGTGCCAAAGCCCGAGGCCTCATGGTCCGCCGGTTAGACAGCAATGATCGGGAACTTTAGGCGACTGAGAGAGATCCACACAAACTGTGGGCTAAACTCGAAAGCTGTTATGCCGGAAAGGACCAGGCCCGTATCTGGTATCTGCGTTCAGAACTCGCCAACATGCAATTCGAGGGTGAACCTATGGTCGACTATATTTCGAAGTTAGAAAACTTGTTTAACCAGCTAGCTGGAGCTGGAGAAATCCAAAAAGAGAAAGACAAGATTTACGAACTTCTGTCAAACTTACGGACCGAGTACCATCCTTTTCGCACCTTAATCTCGAACAATCGGAACTTCGCGGATATCTCATATGACCATGTCTGTGACAGGTTAATTCTCGAACAGCAACAGCTTACGGGGGTGCCTACCGAGAGCCCATCGAGGACAGGTACAAGTACTAGTGCCTTTATTTCTTCACAAAGAGGTCGTGGAAGGATGACCGGTGGCCGCAATGGCCGTGGAAGAGGGTACCCTAGTCGTGGCCCTAACATAACCTCGGTCGGCACATCAGGACGGTCTCAAGCGAGAGGAATGGGGAACGAGAAAGGTAGCCCAGCATCCAATACATCGGTGGATAAAGACAGTTGTCTATATTGTAAGGAAAAGGGACATTGGATTAGAAACTGCCCGAAGAAACAGAGAGGGCAACACCAACAATTTCCTAACTCAGCTCATACTGCTCGCACACCGAAGACTACCGCAATTGCCTGGATGGCAAATAAGGAGGGCCCACAAACCGAGGATGAATGGATACTCGACTCTGGTGCCTCTGACCATATGAGCTCCCAACAACAGTACTTTTCCAACTTCAGAGAATACGCCACCTATATCCATATCGCAAACGGAGCCAGATTAACAGCAACAGGAGTCGGCAACATCTGGCTGGCAGTAGAGAAAGGGAACCACACTACCACTGAAATCCAACTTCGTGAGGTCTTGTACGTTCCAGATCTAGGATCCCAAAACCTCGTATCTGTAAGATGCATCCAGCAGGCAGGTGCATGGGTAATATTTAGTGAAAGAGATGGACAAAAGGTCAAAATATCGAAGAATAATGAAGCGATCGCATGGGCAGAACTTCGTGGAAACTGCTATATTCTGTTAGCCAGCACGACGAGTCAGAAGAACAATTCGACAGCAAACTGCGCAATAACTGCCTCCACTTCCGCAACACTGATTGAGTGGCATCACGGCCTTGGCCACTTGGGCTTTGATGACGTCAAGGCACTACCGAAAAAGAACTCTGATATCACAATTACTGGTACACTCACAAACCCTACCTGCGAACATTGCCTAGTTGGAAAACAAACCCGAAAGCGAAACTCTGCACCTGCTACCCATGGCGCCCAGGAGCCACTCGAGCTGATTCACAGTGACCTGGCTGGGCCAATGAGTCGCTTGTCCCTTGGAGGGGCAAAGTACTTCCTTCTTTTTATTGATGATTTCACAAGATATACAATGGTGTATACTTTGAAATCTAAGCCCGAAGTTATTGGTAAGTTTTGTGAGTATAAGGCCCTGGTTGAAACATATAAGGGTAAGAAAATCAAAAGATTTAGGAGCGATGGGGGAGGTGAGTATACCAGCTATGAATTTGATCAGCTACTAAAAGACAGCGGTATTATACGAGAGAAAACCGCACCCTACAGTCCAGAACAAAATGGTGTGAGTGAGTGCGCAAATCGAACTATAATTGGAAGAGCCAAAGCGATGCTCCACCAATCTGGATTAGGAATGGAGCTCTGGGGGGAAGCTGTACGACCAACAGTTTACCTAAAAAACCGAAGTCCTACGAACGTCTTGGGAGATGCGCTAACGCCACTGGAGGCTTGGACGGGTGATACTGTGAAGCTCCAGTTGCTAGGATATATCGGAGCGATCGGATACAAGCAGACACCGAAACAACTTAGAATGAAGTGGGAACCTAATGGTCAGAGATGTGTCTTTGTCGGCTATGAGGGAACGAATCAGTATCGGGTACTTATCAACAAACAAATTCACATTACACGGGACCTTACCCTTCTCAAACAAACTCCGCAAACCAAGCCAAAGCCGGCACAAAGTGAGAAAAGCAGCGACATTGTGCAAATATCTGATGAGAGTGAGGATGATGTAGACAAAGTCCCTTCTGCATCAACTCCGACACCCAACCCTCAATCTAGATCACCATCCCCAAAAGCCCCCAATCAACCACCGCAGACTCCAGCAAAGCCTATTACACCAGGCTAATTCCCACCTGATACCCCAGAAGATCCTATCTATGTTCGGCCTCAATTACTCCGCAATCCGCCCCGCCAGGAAGAAGAATACACGCAGCGCCCGCGACGAAACAATGCCGGCCGGTTCACTTCCACAAGATTCCACGATGAAGAGTTCTCACGCCTCGCAATAAGCTCCAACCCAGACCCACTACCTGGTACCTAAACGATTTCGGGCTATGATCGGTATTGAGAGTCTTGGGATTCTTATTTCTTCTGCGCTGCCAGCAGCGTCCTATATATACACAAAAAACTCTCATACAAGAAACTCTCTTCCATC
>Ga0307509_10007389_pt1 | contig 14371 bp, 12 predicted proteins | sample 10_EM_MG_FD_202245 | JGI IMG/M metagenome (GOLD analysis project Ga0307509, IMG submission 202245) | Populus trichocarpa ectomycorrhiza microbial communities from riparian zone in the Pacific Northwest, United States - 10_EM | ecosystem: Host-associated > Plants > Roots > Unclassified | place... | reverse complement strand
TTTTAATGCTCGACTAATCCACTGTCCCCCGGATTCGAACTGACGATGGTCCCTGTTTCAAATTAGTGGACCAGTCTCCTAAGCCATTAGACCATAGGAACTGGCCGATAATACTATTTCTTCTTGACCTTTTAACTGCTTCTTCTTCTTAGAAAATAGATAGTTCGTGTGCTTGATACTTTATCTTTGGTAAAAAGAGACATCTATATCTAACGATAGTACTTGAATGTGATGTCAATGGAACAATGAACCCTCACTTTCTTTCTCAGGACAAATATTCCCCGAATTCTGTGGGTAGTAACAGTTACTGTGGTGATGAAGCTTCAACGGGTGGTTTCCCAGGAGGTGGCAGACTATGATCGCTACTCAATTGCAGTACATCACTCCGGACATAGTCCAGAACCTTATCTAGTTCATTTGCACCGCGAGTATACTCTGCTCTGCGGTCCAACCCCGCATGCTGGATAGGATCAAGGCTGAGGCCCCGGAGAAGGAATTAGAGGAGCTGAATAAGGATGCGTTGGGATATGTGCAGGGTTGATCAAGTTGAGGGGCTGGTCAGGTGTGTTACTGGAGTGGTCCCTCGGAAAGGTGTGATCGTTACCTTGTCATATAATGCATCCGTGGTCTTTGCTGGCTAATTTGGGCAGGCTCTAGCTGCTATATCCCAGATTTTCGAAGAAATGAATGTTGTGAAGAGTGCGATTGACCTTACGGAGGGCGGTGTCGACATAATGGACCTAGACGATGGCTTGACGTGCCTGATAGCAATCGGATCGTGAGGGGACTGGATTTTGAGAGAATCCATTCAAGCCACGTGTGCAGCAGAAACTTTCCAGTATTGTACTACGGGTTTGCTATCCCTGTTTGCCCTCTCAACCAAATATCATAGCTCGGATGAGCTCTGCGGACACTTTGTCGATTACTTGATGGGAATGCCTAAAGAATGGTTCATCATGTTCCGGCCACTTATTAGAGACTTTTTGCTTGCTGCGAGTGAGAGACTTGCAGACGGTGATGCACCTTACGGAGTATCTGGCAATGGCATTACTCCAAAATTATAGCACCGAGCGATGCGAGACTGCTGTTCAACTGTGCATCGATACGCTAATTGCGCTCGTCCCTCAGTGGCTATCGAAGGCACTCAAGGCGATTTGGTAGCTAACTGTGAGGTTATCTGTGAATGTGTGACCAAGGTCACCCTCGATAGGGCTTTAATGTCCAGCACCATCCGCGCGGAAGTGGTCTATCTCCTCCAACGAATTCTGGAAGTCAATCCTGAGTATGGACAGAAGTCTGAGATGGAATCTGTCAGAACACAGTTTATTGGACTCCTCGCAGACGGGGACGTTCATGTCTCTAGGGAACCGCGTCCCGGTACTGTTCAAGATATTCGGACTCACGGTTCACGAGACGATTTTCGAGGACATACTTGGTCACCTGACTGATCAATCGGCTTGGACGGAGGGATTGGCAATGCAGGTGTATACACTGGCACAATTGGCATTTACTAGCTTCTCGACGAAGAAGTTGATTGTCTATCATATCTTTGAGACAGGGCAGCTCATCAATGGGGAGAAGTATGCTGCAAAGGCGTTATCATCTGTCGCCAGGGCTTTGAAACTGGGTGGGCACAGAGATTTCTTTTAAGATTTTTAGCCTTCAGCTACTATATGCCTAGATCGACAACGACGAACTCACCAGGTTTCCCTTCAGGGTGTTTGGGTATGAAAGTTTGAGGGAGTTATTCACAGACGTTCAAGAGGACCTTGTTGCCCAGCTTTTAATGAAGGAGAAGGACGAGGCGTCGCAGGAGTTGGCGAAAATATTAGATATCTCATACGACGATTTGCTAGAGATTCCACAAGATACTCGCTTTCCCAGTCGCCAGAGCGATGGCGACACCTCCAAAGGCGGATGCACCCCGGCTTCTGAATGTGGAACTTCGCATTAGACAGCAGCTCTGGGATAAAGAGTACAAACGGGTGCTGGAACAGAAGGTTGCGCTTATTATTGCACGGCATTGAGCACAACCTTGACCTTAAAGTGCGGCCTCAGTGGATCCGGTATCTTTCCAGTCGAGTGGCTGATTTCCACAATATCTCTCATGTAAGCTGCGGTGGCAGCGAGTGATGGGTTTTTAGACAGGTATCTATCGGAGGTGCCATCCTCCTGCGTAACCTGGAATAAGGAAGCATCATTTATGTGGGCAATTGCAGTATGATTATACCCGCTTGTGGATGCCAGCTATGTTCACGCTCGTCACTAGACTACTGTTCGACACTATGGATCCTGTTCTGGGGGAGTTTGAGTGCTTGTGCTGTCGCCCGGAAGATCCGCCTTCTCGTCTGTCTGGAAAACCCTAGGAGTATTGATGGTTATGCGCTCGAGATGGTTATTCACGGGCTTAAGCCTTACATTGTCGACGTGTATTGCGCCAAGGATGCTGCTGGGGTTCTGCAGTATCCGCTTGATCAAGGGAAAGGATATTTGTCTACTGGACTAGCCTTCGCGATCGGAACCTTCTTGTCTATACTCGCTTCCCTACGGGCATTTCTTTCTACTGCCACGGGACAAGAGGATACCCGGATGCAATTAAGTCTCAACATCGCGCAGTCATTTCATATCTAGCTAGGGGGTTACCTCACTAGCTATCACTTTCCAGACTTGAACGAGAGCCAAATCGATCTTTTCGGGCTATCGTCGAGTCTGCTATGGGATTAATATTACATGAAAATGCGTCTTCAAGGACTAAAGAGAGTGATCTATTGCGACGTTTGCTAGACGGTGGTGGGAATAAGAACAAGCTTCTAGGTGATATCTCCCGTGGATCAGTGTTCTCGCTAGTCTGCTCAGACCCTCAGAAACCGGTTAGATTCCGCGGTGATATCTTTGGTAGTGACGAGGAATCTGTTGCACACTCCAGGGTGTGGTTGAGGACTTGTCGAAGATTGGACATCAGTGATGGGTTCTTGCTATTGGTTGCTCGATGGAGTTTGCAGAGGGTTGAACTGAAGTCACCACCTTCCAGTTTATTGTCATGGAAGGAAGGGTTTGATGGTATGGTATGGAGTTGAGTTTACCTGTTGCGATGGCATTAGATCAGGAATGCGATCAGTATAGTACAATAAGGAAGGCTCTATCATACTCCATTCATCCATTCAGCGGGAATTGACCTTAGGGCATCAACAGCCCTAGACCTACCACTGAGCAAAAAAGTGGTTCGCCGAGCATTTTTTAATGCTCGACTAATCCACTGCCCCCGGATTCGAACTGACGATGGTCCCTGTTTCAAATTAGTGGACCAGTCTCCTATGCCATTAGACCATAGGAACTGGCCGATAATACTCTTTCTTCTTGATCTTTTAACTGCTTCTTCAGAGAATATACAGTTCAGGCGCCTGGTATGATACTATACTTTATCTTTGGTAAAAAAGGGAATTGGTATCCAATCATAGTACTCTCTCATGATATCGATAGAACAAGGAACGGGGGTTCCGGTGTGTATCTATGCTCTACCTCCGAAACACTCGCCCCCTTTTGTCAGAGGGCAAACGCCCCCGAATTCCATGGCTAGTATCCCCGATGTAACTATCTTTTGGTACAGGAAAAGCCAGGGGTAAAACTTTTGTATGGTAAATTATCTATGCTCTGACCGCCCATACAAAGCTCGGACTCAAGCGTTCGAGTCCTATATTCCTGTAACTTGTGTGCTTTCAATTAGCGACGCGAGTCAATCCCCCCCCTCGATATTTCTAATTTGTGCTTTGGGCATCGCAAGATGACTCTTTTACAATCACTAGATAGAAGCTTTAGTAGAGGGGTGATTTCGTTTTGCCTCTTGAATGCTCCCTACCGCCGATGGAGGCCACCGGTCGCTCTGAGTCAGGCGGTTGTGCTCGCAACATATCCGGACATGGAAAGGCCGAGAACTAGTATTTTACGCCCAAACTCGAGGACCTGGGCACCTTCATCCCGGATACTGTGAGGATTGAGGAGTAATAGAAGTGTAATCTCTAGAAAAGTGAGATTTGATTTTACAATACACAATGCCGGTACTGGGCATCTGGCCTGCGCTAATACTTCCACGGGCCCAGTTCTTCAGATGGCTCATGGGATAACAGACACTTCCGATATATACAAGTGCGACCATGGCTTGAGCGGTGGGTGAAAACCTAGTGTTTTGTATGCATATATGGGAACTACCGGGCAGAGGTTATGAGAGCGTTTTACATCTTTGGCCTCTCTTCTTTCGATGAGTCTTGAATATTGTCCCCCCACCCCACCCCCCTGGCTTGGGATGTAGGGAATTCACAATGATACAGGGGGGGGGCGACTCCCATCTGGTGATCCGGGGGGGGGGGGGGGGTAGGGTGTCTCTAGATTTAGGAAGAGAAGAGGATTCGGAAAACACTAGTGCAAAACCTCTCGGTAGTATAGTATATTTTACTTTGGGCCTGTTTGGTATGGTATGGTTGGACTTTCAAACCATGCGGGTTAATAAGTCTAACACCCACTGATATTATCATAACTCAGTTCCAGCGGGATCGAGCACCTGGCACATGCTAATCACACAAGGGTTAATTGGTTCTTAACACCTTAGCCACTGCGCCAGCTAGATGTTTTCGGTATGCAAAAATTGGTGAGCGTACGACAGCTAGTGGGCATTGGGCTCAACTTTCAAGCCGGATGTCACAAGTACCCCAACTCTTATTATGGTAGTTGTCGGGCCCCGCTTTAGCCATGCTTAGTGATCAAAAAAGGCATCCAGGGAAATTCCGGATCGTACATATAGAAAAAAATCCCGGGGAGAGGCCGATGTCAACTCACAGGAGGCAGGATTAGAATTGAGATAAAACGGGATGTCCACTGACTGCTCTGTTGGTGCGTGTGATGGTCCATGAGTAGTGCCCCCCCCCCCCCCGCCACACACACACTTTATATCGACTTAGTTAAGCTATAGGCTATGCACGCCAATTATAGTATGTTTGAAGACACTTAGTGGGTGTTTGGCCCGCCTTCATTCAAGATAACCATCACCCTAAACCCAATTTTTGGGGAGGGGGCTGGAAAAAACCCCGTTTGAGGAGTGGTGGCTGTAGGGCTTGGCTCATCCTCATTAATTTTCAATAAATATCGTTGCAATCAAACTTTGGCAAAATTTCATGAGGGGTTTTGGAATCATTCCTGGTAGTGTCAGGGTCTCCACTTAAAAAGATATTATATCCCGGTTGGTGGTATTTTGTGAGAACTGGAACAGCTCTCATAATACTCCTTTCATATATTATATTATTATCTATCATAAATATCAAGTCTTACCACCAGGCCCTTGCTTTTTTAAAATTCGAGCTTTTGAATTCTGCCAAACTACATCATAGGACATGGTTTGTCCAATGAGGGGTTGGGAAATACTTGTGAGACGCCTTTCTGAATGGGCAATATTATTTCGAACTAATGGCATCAAACATTTGTGAGTCAAAGACCCCCTTGCGACTCCCGGCCCCTAGTGAGGGGTTTTTATCTGCTCTGGGTACTCTTAAGTCACCCCTGGCGCAGCTAAATTCTTCAAGTCAACTGGGAAATTTAGACAGGCAATCAAGTCCCGGTTCCAGCGAGCTTGCTTACCCTAAGTTTGGGGTTGAGTCCCCCTAAACCGATAATGGCTTCGGGGCGGGTGTAGGCTCAGAGGAGAGAGGTGCTTTCTGTAGTGTAGGGATTATTGATTTTTGATTTTTTAAGCTCTGTTTAGCTGGCTGCAGCATTGAAAATGCTATGTTACATACGGGCTTATATTTCCAAAAACTAGAATCGGTTTGCTTTTTCAAAAGGACTGATTTCATTCCTTCTGCTCTCTTGCCGGCTTTACACTTGGGTATACGGGTCAGGGCCGGATTCAACGACCTTATTGCAGGACCGATACCCCCTGCACTCTTATCAAGTCAGGCTGAGGTCTTCAATCCCCCTGCTCCGACAGGCAGGGTTTGCTTTTCCTGCCCGATGCAACGAGCCCAAGAAGAACTCTCTGTGAGGAGGAATTGAATTCCTGAGCTTCCGCGAACCCCAGAGTAATTTGTCCGTTCTTGAGGTGTTAGCCACTACCCCAGCCAGGTATTTCACGTGATATCATAGTAGTAAAGACTTATTATGCTGGCAAGTGGATCTTGATATTTTCTACCGGGGTTGAAGGATGACGGATGGTATTGCTGTTTATATATATATTAGAGCCGATACATTCGCATGGGGAGAGAAATCTCAGACATTGATCACTAGTGAGCGCCGGTGAAATTCCTTAATGTCTGGAATGGTAGGCAGAGATATCAATGGCGAGGGGAAAGGGCAGGCATAGCCGAGAGAAAGGGATCGTTTGGAGAGGTATCGTACATTTATAAGTGCATGACATCTTTAGCAATATTCGTGACTTACAGTAATACCGTCTGGGGCACTATGCCCGACTTTAAAATCCGGCCTTAGTCATTAGTACAGCCACTAAGTTAGGCATAAGTCTTGGTGATTGCGGAATACTGAGATAGTCTGTGAATCCAACGGGTGTTTAGCACAAGGTAGAAAATGGTATTGCAATGGTGGAAAAAGTGAAGAATTAAACTTGAAATATTATTTTAGTAGTAAGGGAATCAGAATATATTGAGCAGACTTCTCGGTATCATAAGGGGTGGTGGAGGGGTGGGTCGTACTATTCTCGCTTAGCCTTTGCTAAGTAAGCTTTCACAAAGACTTTTTGTCCAGTGCCTGTAACACAGCCCCCTCTTCACTTCCGATTGGAGGTCCTCTGGCTCTGAGAGGTCAGACTCCCCTTGCACACTGTTCCTCTCTATCTCTCACCAAAACAGATAATTCAGATAATAATCCATAGCGCACATGTCGTCAGGGCACCAGCAAGTCACCGGTAATATCAACTCGTTCAACAATATTGTCAACTTCGTTACCGAAATAGACGCCGAAGGGGATCAAATTCTGCAGTGGCTATCTGCACTTGAACCACAGCAACGCCACCAAGGTGTGCGAACTAACCGACTCAATGGCGTGGGAAACTGGGTGCTAGAAACCAGCGAGTTCAGGACATGGCGTGATGCGGATGATGGTTGCGTTGATCCAGTCTTGTTCTGTTACGGGAATCCCGGGGTGGGGAAAACCTATGTCAGGTAGGAAGTGGCCTTGTAGACAAAGATAATGCGGATGTCGCTGACGATCAGCAAATAATATTTCCCTGGTTATTGACAGTCTGTGCGATCAGGCTGGAGAAAAAGACATTGCTGTCGTGGGACTTTACTGCGATTTCCATGCCCAGGAGGAACAGTCCACCGCAAATGTGTTGAGTGCCATGCTCAAGCAATTTGCCAGCAGAGGAGGAATCGGGGAGCATATACTGGAGGCTTTTCGGAAGGCGAAAAAAGAATTTGGTGGCCGAGGGCTCCTGCCTCCCGATATGATAGATATTCTGAAGAAGGCTATCGCCCCGCTACCACGGGTATTTATATGCATAGACGCCTTGGGCGAATGCACAGCAAGGCACCGACGGGAGCTCCTTGAGTCAATACGAGAAATCGTTCGGGTGTCACCAAATACGCGAGTGTTCCTTACTGGGAGGCCCCATATTGACCATGAAATCGTGAAATGCTTTATCAAGGCGGTTAGGATACCAATCAGTCCTACCTGCACAGATATTAAGAGCTATCTAGAGGTGAGGCTAAATGGCGACACAGATCCTAATGCAATGGATGGCGAACTACAGACAGATATTATAAGAATCATCCTCGAGGGGATCTCGGAAAGGTAAGCAGGAGTGTTAAACACAAGTCTGAGGTGCAGTTCACTAACAGGGGTGTCTAGCTTCCTTCTTGTTTCTCTAAATATGGATGCAATCCTGAGCGAGATTACTCTCACCCGAAGAAGAAAGAAGCTTGACGATATAACCAGAGGGGAGGGTTTGGAAGACGCCTATGCTGCAACCTTATCACGCATTCGCGGGCAGCAAAGAAATAGATCAAAACTCGGCATGGAAGTCCTGATGTGGGTATCGCATTCGGAGCGGCCATTACATGTCGACGAGTTATGCCATGCCCTAGGGGTAGAAGGGTCCAGCGACTTGGATATTCGGAATATTCCTGCGATAGAAACACTCCTAGAATGTTCGCTGGGGCTCGTCACGGTCGAGAAGTCTTCGTCTACGGTCCGGCTCGTCCACTACACTCTGCAAGAGTACCTCTCCCATAACCCCAACTTCTTTCCCAAGCCCCACTCTATGATTGCGGAGGTCTGTTTGACCTACCTCAATTTTCCACATGTCAGGGGTTTTTCGCCTACTCTTCGTTCGGTTCCGCTAACCGCCCCACTTGTCGAATATGCTTCTTGCTACTGGAGCACACATGCCAGATAGGGAAACACGGGAAGTGTGAAAACTCTTGCATTGAAGCTTCTTGGTGAATATGATCAGCACATATCTTCGAAGATACTGCTATCGCGTGGGTTGAACATTTTAGACCAGCCTTTTGACCGAGAGGACACCCCGAGAGGATTCACAGGGCTCCACGTACCGCATACCTCGGATGCGTAGAGATAACGGTTGCCTTATTAGAGGCAAGAGAATGGGATGCGCAGGAAACTGATTTCCATGGCAACACAGCAATCACCTGGGCTGCTAGGAGAGGGCATGAGAAGGTAGTGAAGATGCTGCTCGAGCGGAGCGGCGCCAATCCCGACGAAGCTGACATCCGATATCTCCGAGCAGCGCTCTCGTGGGCTGCCAGGAATGGGCATGAGGGGGTGGTGAGGGTGCTGCTCGAATGTAACGACGTCAATCCCGACAAAGCGGATAACTAGGGCCAAACGCCGCTCTCGCGGGCTGCCAAGAATGGGCATGAGGGAGTCGTGAGGGCACTGCTGGGACTGAGCGACGTCAATCCCAGCAAAGCGGATAAGTGGAGCAGAACACCGTTCTTCTTGGCTGCTAAAAACGGGCATAAAAGAGTAGCAACGCTACTCGAGAGCCGACGGATTTAATTCCCAGATATGAAGCAAGCCCGCAATCAACCGAACTCTTGTCCTGCGAGCTGTCCGAGCTATCAGAACCTCATTCCAAGAGGACCCAGAAGTTTGATATCCAAGGATCAAACCCCACACTTCCCTCTCTACCTAGGAGACGCACCCTTCCAACGGGGGAGCAAACCTAGCGAAGCACAATCCTATGCCCACCACAGACAGTTCTTTACATGTAAATTAACAAGTTAACATGTTGGCACAGATGCCAAACCCCTGGATCATTTGCCTGGAATGTCCCGTTGTCTCTTCAGCTTCTCCAAATGACCCTAACCTCTTTCCCATTTCTTGTTTCCTTGTTGTTTAGCTTTTGTTACTCTTCTCTCTTTATATACACCCCTCTCGTTTGCCCTCTGCTCCCCACCCCCACCGGGTTTGCTTATTTAATGCCTGCCAATGATTGACTTTGTAAATTTATTTACCGTATGAGATAATTTACGAGTGAGATGTCATGAGGGAAAAACGGCCCTGGCGAGCACTTTTTTTTCCGAAGTGCCATCACATCAGCAACTCTCTTCCCGCTGGATGGGTGTTCAGTCACGCACTTTGTGAACGGAGATAAATCCCTAATAACGGACTTACGCTCGATCGCTTCTGCAGTTGTTTTTTTCCTACTTTCCGTAGTTCTGGAAATAGCTAGAGATGCCGCATATGTACCCGTTCCTGTAGCAATATGATGTGAAAGTACCTAGCTGGCGCAGTGGTTAACATGTCAAGAAACGATTAACCCCCTGTGTAATTAGCAGGAGCTCAGGGGTTTGGCTCACCGCAAATTGAGTTATTGTCGAAATCCGTCTCCTTGGGTATGATATGATAGGAGATTTAAGGAATCCTGCCCTACTGGAACTGGAAGACTGAAGACCTTAGCCTCCCTCAATAGGGTTGTAGCGCAAATCAGACCTACTTGGCAGGTGGTATGGCACCATATCACATGTGTATAAATACTGACCATCCCCCTGGGTCCCCGCTCAGGACATCTTACATTATTGCTTATTATTCTTTACCAAATACTACTTTTACCCAACATATAATATGTTCATATTGAAATACAATTTCCTCAATAATAGCTCAACTCGGATATCTTAGTATCTAATTACTACTTTACCAAATGATCTAATAGCAATCACGAAATATCAGTATTATATTAGTATATGCAAGTCTTTAAGTAAATCAGCTTCAATTTATTAATAATACTACATCTCTCATTGTCATATTGAACCCATAAAGGAACTAGTAACTATTATTGTACTTTTCATAATAGATTATCCTAAGATCTCTTGAAACCCAGTGTTAAAAAATCTTTAAAAGTCATAAAAAGACTTGGAGTATGATACAGAAACTATCCTGACTAGAAACACACTTCTAGTTACACATTAAGGTAAGACAATTATTTTATTATATTTCAAAACAGTTTCTATAAATAATGCCTTTAAATTGAATTATTATTTTTATTCACATATGCTCAAATACTTACACCTCAGGAATATCAAGATGACTTTCTAATTCACTCTTAATTGATATGTTGAGTTATTTTAATACCTCTTAGTGGTATTTCTCTATCCTAATTAGAATAAACTTGAAGGTATTTACTCAACAAACTTTTATATAGCTGGACCCCTATTCATTTTAAGATATATAGAATTGTAGTAGTAATTTTCTTAGTAGTTGACTACTATTACCAGCTGGCTCACTCAGGCTCTCTAAGGGCCACAGTGGGGATTAATAATTAATTTGGAAAATGTGAAAGGCTATAATGTTGAAAAACTCACTGCCTGCTAAGTAATTGACTTTCTCTAACTTTTGTTTTCATTAGGGTAAGTGCTATTAGTGGAGGATCTATGATATAGCGTTCAGAATTTGAGGTTAGTTTTTCTTTCCCTCCCCAGATCAAGGAAGCAAATCATTTCTTTCTAAATTAAATAAAAACCCCCGAAAAATTAAAAACATCCCTGTTTTGTTTTTGCTCTGCTACCTCATGAGCCGTATGCCTTATTCTTACAGGTATTGTCTAGAGCCAGAATCTATCTCCTGGCAGTAGGTCTGATTCGCATCACATCCTTACCGTCGAAAGCTAAGGTCTTCAGTCTCCCAGTTCCCACAGGGCAGGATACCTACAATTTCCTACAGTACTTGAGGGATTTTTCAATAATATCATTCAAAACCAAAACAAACCCTATGCCTATGGAACAGAGGTATTGGCATTATTGTGAGCACTGGTATGGGTTACAAATACCACAGTACCATGATAGGCCAATGTCGTTATGTCTGAAGCACGGGCGGGGGTTAGACAAGAACTTGTTTGCAGATTGATTCGGTGATAAAGGGCTAGAAACCACACAAGAGCCGAAGAGAGTATGCATAGGATGTTGGATGAGGAGAGGGAGGGAAATACAGGGAATGGCCAGAGAGGCTAACAGAACTGGGAAAAGAGAAAACCATGTACTTCACCAGATCAACTTATAATATAACAAAAGCGTTGCGAATAGCAGTAAATAGGAGACAAAGGTATATGGGTACGAGTGATAGAAGTCACTTGCATAGCATTCTAGGAGGAGTAAACAAATCCCTTAAATACATGAAAACCCACTTGAACATGGCATACTACAATGTAGAGATCTCTTCAATGCAGCCCGAATACGCTAGATGACGATATCTAGCAAAAAGTCGGCATATGAGGCGAGTGATTATACATGACACTCCGAATGCTGGAGCACGTCCCGCCTATTAACCATACAAGCCGAGCTAGCTCAAGTCAAATAGCCGGTTTCCTCAAACCGGTTCATGCTAGACACTAGCAGAAAAGGAAGAAGAGCCCCCAGCACGCTTCCTAAAAGCCTACTCCCTAGCTGATGTGTATAGGATATTTCGGCGTGACCGATGGAAGGCCAAGTTGTGAAGATACAAGGCCACCCACTACTCTGTTAGAGGGAAATAAATTCTAGAAATGGACCCCCCAGGCTCACCTCACATGACGGAGCATCATATCCGAGGGCTGACCCCGTAAGCACTTATTCCTCGTAGGATCTAGCACTCTTGCTTGAAAACACGAGGATGAGAACTATTTCCCGATTAACTTATCATTTCCTACAAGCCCCCCAACCGCGCTGCCGTGCCAGCCATCGAACACAATTCCCTCACTCCGAGCAGTTATATACAATACAACAGATGCTCGCTAATTCAACCTCTGGTATCCATCACTTTATAAAGGCATTCCGCACCTGGACAAATCTCCCAAGCCCAAGATTACAGAAAAGCCTACCAGATCAAGACTCGAAATGGCATCATCATTGACAGGCACATCTTGTGGTGGACCTACTTCTGGATAGATACACATCACTCCGTTTGATTCCAAATACCTAACTTAGCTCATTCGGGAACTCGCACCAGACAAGTTAAATCAACTTAACTTCATATTCCCTCTCCACTAACAGTCTTTGGAAAGTACATCCACCCGACGCAGCTTGCCAATTACTCTATACCCTTTATCACCGATCACAGCTTTTCCCTCATACACCTCAGGAGCACCCTCTTTTCCTCAAAACCCTTAACCAACCTGATCCAAACCAAAACAGGAGACGCCTCTTGGGTTTGGAATCACTTCGGATTTACATACCACCAGAGCAGAAAGTCTTGGAAACCCTCAATCTCATCTCGATTTTTAGATATTTCATTATGCTGACTAATATGACTTAGGGAACCCATGGCGCTTCCAAGCAGATGATCACTGGGTATGATACAAGTTAAAGCATAAACTTATAATCTTGAATAGGTTACCCATCCCCGGATCACATGACTGAGATCACGAGGGCGAGGGGTCGCCCACTGGCAGTTTTCCATCCCACTCCCTTTCTTTTCTTTTTTTCTCAATTCTCCAAGCAGACTCCAGGGACACACGGTGTGAGCGCCAACTTAAACATGCCGCTGCATACGCCCCCGGGAGGCGTCATCCACTATCCGACGATATCACCTGACTTGCATAGATCGCACAAACAGTAAAACTCCGATGGACATGTAGACCTTAGGGGCCATGATGTACGACAGGAGACCTAGAGCCTTAACCCAAGACAGTAAATTCCTTTTTTATCTAAAAGGATATTCACTCTCTAGTGATAAGTAATATACAAGTGCCATAGGGGATGTTTTCGTACAAGACAGGGATCATTTTGGTGGTAAACCACCCCTGTCTTGTACGAAAACATTCCCCATGGCACTTGAATGGGCTAAACTAGCAGTTGGTCATTGCCCTAGCCTCCTTTTCTCTCCTCACCGCTCAAGACCGTCCAGAAGGTTGCCGCGTGCTTGTCCGATCGATCAACTCCCTTCGCAGCCTCCTATACAACTCACCCTAAACGCCATTTTCTTTAGCCAGTAACACCAAAACAAGAATCCGCCGTGCCGTAAAAGCCACTGCACTACAAGAGCCCCTTATTGACAAGGGTCTCTTTTGTTGCTTGTCGATGAAGACTTCAGGCTATATCCCACTGAGCGCCCTTAGAGAACGACAGTCCTGAGCCGTTGGCGACTACATATCTTCCTCCCCCTTCTCGAAAGCGTAGGGTAATCACCGGACCAGAGCCACATTTAACCACAGCATAAGTGGCGCTCGCGAATGGAGTTCCCGACAGAAATAACCCCTCCCGTGTTCAAAAAAATTCGTCAATTTTAGGATGCCCACGTGTACCACAGATCCAAATCACCATGCACAATATGATACCAGAAACCAAAATAGGTTCCTTGGCCAAGGAACAAACCCTTGCCTATTCTGTAGCAACCCAGGTACCAGAACATCCGACTCACGTCTTGTCACTCGCTCGCTACACCAATGGGAACTCCAATCTAATCCAACTCATCTCATCTCCGGAAACCTTATCCGTACCACGGGGCGCCGGAAAGCCCAATAATTGACCGGGCAGGTGCCAATCACCAAATCGCTTCCCACCCATCTGGCGTGCTTCCCGGTCCCAATTCCCAGTGCTGTGAACCCCCACTTCCCTGTCCCCCCACGGCATACGACGACATACAACCCTCCCTCCCCTTCCCGTGGATAGGCGCAATCCACGAACGATCCATCCATCCATCCATCATGGCCCCATCACAGACGCAGAAGACATCCCCGCTGGACAACCGCCAAGAGGACGATCTTAATAACTCTTCGGCAGTGAGGGAAGCTAGCATCGTACTATACATACACTGTGCCACTCCTACTTGCATCTCGGACAAGTGGAATCTCTTTTTTTTTTGGCCGGGGGTGCCCGCGGGGGGGGGGGGGGGGGGGGGGCGCCCGGGGGGCGCGCGGGCGGCCGCCCCGCGCGCACCC
>Ga0307509_10007388_pt1 | contig 14371 bp, 11 predicted proteins | sample 10_EM_MG_FD_202245 | JGI IMG/M metagenome (GOLD analysis project Ga0307509, IMG submission 202245) | Populus trichocarpa ectomycorrhiza microbial communities from riparian zone in the Pacific Northwest, United States - 10_EM | ecosystem: Host-associated > Plants > Roots > Unclassified | place... | reverse complement strand
CCCCTCCCTTCCTCTCTATACACACAGGGAAGAAGAAGCAAGAGAAGAAGAGGCTTGGAAAAAGGAGTTTTTAGAGAGAGAATCAAGAGAGTGGTGATATATTATTATTATCGTCATCATGGAGTCAACAACACCACAAGCAGTGGCAGCCATTAATGAGAAGGAGTCAATGATGGATCCTTTCTTAGTTGAGGCTCTACAGAACCCACGTCACCGTCTCACCAGTTAGTTCTTTGCTTCTTTTTTTAGGGTTTTTGTTGTTTTTGCTCAAAATTTCAGTTTTTAGCTTATTTGGATCTGTATGGCTATTTGTCCTTCTGGGATTTTGTTGATGTGTTTGGTGAATTTGTGTTTTTATGGATTTTTTAGGGTTTGTGATTTTGTCTTTGACTTTGGGAATTGAGGTTTGGTTGATTTGGAAATTGGTTTATCTAGGAGGTTTTAGACAGATTAGATCTGCGTTTTAAGTTTTTGGGAATTATAGGTTTGTTTTGTTGCTAAATAATTGAGGATTATAGATTTGTTTTGTTGCTAAGGAAAGTCTAATGTGACATGAAAAAAAATTATAACTTTAGCTTAGCTATCTCCAATCCTGTCAGCTACTAACCTAAGTGTCTTGATGTGATAATTTCTTTTTGGCAAGTGCTGCTGAAGGGAATGGATTGGTGCTGAATGTGGCTTAAATTCGGTTCCGACTTCTTTAATAGTTTTCTAATTAGTGACGATAGGTGTGTTATTTATAATGAATTAGGTACTGACCGGAGTGTCTTAATGCCCCTAATAAGATTTGCTTTTCACTTACTTGGGGTAAGTGATGTTGTAGAAGGGAATAGTTTGCTGCTGAATGTAGAATAGATCAGGTGTTGATTTCTTAGTCTTCTGGATTTAAGTGCGATTTGATTATTATTGTAGTTCACTACTGCATCTCACAGGGCTTTGGTGCAATATTTATATTACAGATGCAGAGTCCTATTTTAGATATGGAAATGACTACTCTGTTATCAAGGCATTGTTATTGCCACTAACTAAATGCCTGTATTTCTGATAAATGACATGAGTTATGGTATTTCAACTAACATCCCCCTTGTTGTCTGACCTTGTGACTCCAATAAAGTCCGAGGCCTTGGAGCACTGGACGTGCCTGCTCTTATGTAAACCTGGCGTATTTTTAGAAGTGGATGCGTTGCCTTGATTAGGATTAAGTTGTGTTATGGATTTTTCTTACGTTTCCAATGCGAGGCAAAGTGATTGGATTAAAGATATCCACATTGGACAGAATCGGGGCTCTGATATCACATTATTAAATAGAATTCAACCTTACTTTCCGTTTACTTTCTGAAATCTCATGTGCCTGTTATGTTTAACAAATTAGGTGCTGTTGAGAATGCCCTTTGTAGTTGGGCTAGAAGAGAGTATTTTATTCTATTTGAAGAAAGACAGTTTTGATTGTTTAGGATTATTAAGTAAAAGTGGATGTTGCTGCTGTGTAACACAGTTTTGGTCCTGGAAATAGGGGTGGAACTAGAATTTCATGAGTGGGGTGCTAGTTTAGAATAGTACTAAGGCCAATTTGAATATGAAATAGCCCAAGCCTTAAAATTTTCAGAATTGTTAGGAATAAAATGGTAATTCCCAACTGTTTTTTGGTTGGGGGTGGGGGGCCTCCCTTAGCCTCAATGTAGTTCCACCACTGGTCTTGGTTAGACACTGGTAAAGCAGAGAAACTGTCATAGAATGAAGGGCACTCCTATATTTCAATGGCCTGCAGAGGTGCTCCAGGATCCAACTCTCAAGGGAAAAAATGAGAACACTGCAAAATCAACTAATATAGCGGCAACAGGGTTTCAAACAAGATAGATTCAGGATTAAGACCCTTTGTACACAGACACAGACATTTTTGTTGAGTGCATATATGTCTGTTGGATGTCCAACCATGGCAACCTTTCAAATCAAGACACTGACAAGAACTATAGGAGCAATGCATTAGCATGAAAACCTAAAATGCTAGATGATGTTAGGGCTATCATTGTACTTGAAAGTTCTAGGCATCAAATCTCCCTTCTGATATTCCAATTGATAAGAGAGCGGGGGTTGAAGAAAAAAGCCTGTATTCTTCCCTGAGCTTTTTCTTCAAACCCTTGCAATTTTCTTAGGATTTGGATTGTTGGATATATAGTTTAATTGTGTTTGTCAAGTACAGAATTCAATTCAATGACAGTTGTTTTTTTGATGGATAGAAGAGTTTTTTTCTCTCCTCTCTATGCATACTTTTGAATAGTTATCTTGTTTTTAAGTTTTGAATAGGGCATGGTCTTTTGCACCCGTGAGCATATCGGCACATGCATTTTGGTTTTCGAATTCAACAGTTTTTTCTGTTATCAAGCTGCATCAAAACAAAACTATAGATTAAGGCCAAATGAATTCAATTTAGTTTGCCTTTTGGCTTACTTTTGTGCTAGCTGAAATGTCTGCTTTTCTATGAAGTTAATGTAGTTTATTGGTTAATTTGTAGTCTTATTTCTAGGGGCCTTGGTGGTAGTCAGATTTTGCTTTCTAGTATTTTGTAGTTATTTTCATTTTCTTCCTATGAAAACTATTATGGTGTTCTCTTTTCTTTTCTGTTATTCTTTATGGACTTCTAAGATTTATTTTGTTTCTCAATTTTCTGGATCAGTTTTGCGGATGGAACTTGATATCCAGAGGTTTTTGCAAAACCCTGACCAACAAGTATTTGAATTCCCGCATTTCCCTACCTCCTATCTTAGGCTTGCAGCACATCGCGTTGCTCAACACTATGGGCTGATAACCATGGTACAGGATAATGGCATTGATGGTCTGTTAAATAAGATTCTGGTGCAAAAAACAGCTGAATGCAGATATCCCGCGGTTCGCCTATCTGAAATTCCTGCTAAACAGTCGGGAAGTGATACACCTGAGATGATTAAGCTTGCAATTAGACCTCGGCCTAACAAAGGGTCCATAAATGACCCTAACGGGTTCGGGATCAAACGGAGTCCTGTGAGAAGTGTGGAAGAGAGGAAGGAGGAGTATGATAGGGCACGAGCTCGCATCTTCAGTAGCCCTAGCAGCCCCACTGCAGATGATACTGTGCCCCAGCTCCCTACAGATAGCAAAAATTTAAGTTCAAGCAAGGATGAGAATGAAGAGTGCAGGATCTCTGTAGTTGATCCAGAAAAAAATGTCTTCGTAAGGGATGGTATGTCATCTCGGGTTGCCATTTTCAGAGATAGGGAGAAGGATCGCACTGATCCAGATTATGATCGGAGTTATGAAAGGTAAGGAATATTTCATTATATTTGTGGGCTGATTGCTAGCTTGTGATGATTTGAGGCCTTGATGCATTCTTAGCTGGTCTCCCTATTTGCCGTGTAGAAAAATTGTCAATAAACAAATTGTAACAACCACACATGGAGAACAAGACTTCCTCCAAAATGAGATCGGACATAGATTGATTCTCAAAAAAATTTCAATTCTTAAAATTATTTTTGAAACAATTGAATCTCTTGTTACCTCAATTGCATTTTCTATTTTACGGAAGGTTGCTTTTTATTATTCAAACTAAATTGCTTTTGAACGTTGTGCAGGTATGTTAGGAGCCTTCCAGCTAATCAGAGCTTTAGCTTGACACCATTCAATATGCAGAAGATTCCAATTCCTTATATGCAGTATGATCCCAGTTTTCCTCAGCTGGGTCAGATGCCAAGGACACAAGCCTCCCTTGGCTACCACCCCGCTGCAAACCCAGCTATGAGCCCCTTCTGTGCAATGGGATCAAATCAGACTTCAAGGGATGCTGCATATGTTCAATGGCCAAGCACTGCAATGATGTATGCACATTCATACGATCAATTTAGACATGCTACTTTCCAGGTAGGGCTATATTTTATTATTTACAATCTTGAATTTGAATATTTATTTTTAGAATTTCTGTTATTTGTTTCTACCCTTATTTTCGCCCTTAGGGTGGTGGGGCAGGGGTAGAACTTCAAATTTGACCATATTTATTTTATTAAAAAAAAGGGGAAGAAAAGTCTACAAGCTATTGTGTGGGGCAAGTGACCCCATAAATCACTTCCTCGCAGCGAAAATATTTGGCTCGCTAAATTACTCTTTTTTTTTTTTTTGCAGGCTCCATTCTGTCAGCAACCTCTTAGCTTTGATTACTCTCAAAACCATTAATGTCACAGCCAGGTGGGAATTGCTGTGTTACTGATTTACATGCAGATTTCTCTATACTAGGAAACTCCCTGCTGTTAGGATTGTTCAAAGACTTCGTTATAAACCTCTTTTAATTCCAGCTCTAGGTGGTCTCTGCTTATATTTGTGAATCTTATAAAAATTAGTAAGGAGTGTGTGTAATGATGAGACTATTTTATTTGCTCATTCACCTTTCCAGCATCATACTTAGAACTTAAAAGGGATAATGCTTAGATCTAATAATAAATGGTTAGGCATTAAGCACTGGCAATGACCAATATGGTGATTTGCTTAAGTCTAAAGCGATGGCCATCAGCCAATCCCAAATATCTAATACGTTGACTAGTGAAATAAAGGTAATGGAATCACATGGGTTAGGGACATCATTGCCAGCTCAATCTCATCATGCTTTGGTAACTACCAATTAATTCCATGATTATTGTCTTAAACAAATCCCACATGTCGTCTTTGTAGATAATGCACTGTTAGCTGCTTTAATAAATAGTCTGAACTCTGAACTGTCACAGTGTTGGAGGTGTTCTCTTGCTGTCTGACAAGAATACAATATAAGAATTAGTGTTGTGTGATCTTGAGTTGCCATCAGATCAGATCAGATCAGATTTTCCCAATATTAAAGTTCAGAAATTAGGTAGGGGTATCTGAACTTGCCTTTCATTTGCCAATGATCCAAATCAAAGTGAGATAATTATTTCTCACAAAAAAAAAAAAGGGTGAATGACGTATGAGAACCTCTTGCAGTTAAATTAATTAAATACCAAGTTCTTTATTTTATTATCATTATCATCATTATTTTGCTTCATGACCTAACATACTTTGTGCTATATAACAATGATAACCCTGAAGTTCTTGCCATAGTTGTTAAACATAGACTAATTCAACAAGTTGAACCAGGACTTGATTTCACAAGAAAATAAAAGGGAGAATAACTATATAAAGATTCTGAGTTGACTTGTAATAATTTGATCTGGGTTAAAAACCTCATTGACTTATTTTTTAAAAGAAAAATAATTAGAAATTTATTGGAAATCTAAAATTGTATATCACGTCCTTCTAGGTATATAAATATCAAGGTAAACTTGAAAACCAATCGACGTAAGGAAATGGTGGAAAGAAATACGTCAAGTATTGGGTATCGAATGCAAAATCATTATGAAATAATTCTGAACGCAAGGACCAAATTGGAACATTTTAAGATTACTGGTGTTGACCAAGCCAAAACCACCAATGTGACAATTATGGGAGGGGGGCTACGTGGCAATCTTCTTATTCACAAGAACATGACCAGGAAACTGGGAGGTAAGAACAAAGCAAGAATGGGGCAGCCTGTCTTTGGCATACTTAACTTTTCTTTCCACATCTGATCAGGACTTGGTACCTAGTAATGCCACTGTTTCTGATAATATCTAATAATCTGGTGGGATCCAGGTTGTTGTTTACCTGCTGCATGGAGGAGAAGGAAACATGCCTACAGGCTTTGGGAGTCACACATGAAATTGAAAGATGATTTGGTGGGCCACATCCCTCTCTAGCACAATTCATTATAAAAAATATCTCAGTTTTTTTTCCCTTTTCCTTTTTCTTATAATCAAATGCATAGATAGCCTGTTCAGATTATTTTTTATCTTGCCAAAGATTAACATCATGCAATTTATAATCAATGGTTAGACAGCTATGCGATTATTGTTAGCAGCTGATGAGAGTAAAGGAGTCATATTAGCATGATATATTGAATTGGATAATGAAATGGTAGGGTAAAAAGAGAGAGAAATGAGAGAAAATAAATGAAGAATATTTTTTAGCTCATACAAAAAATTTATCCTTGATCAATATAAGATTTTGGGGTTTAGAAGACGTAAGATTTTAAGGGAAAAAACTTGGATGATTTGAGCTCTGAAGAAATCATGCGAGTCACGAAGCTCAAATAAGCGTCTTATCCTCAAGAAGAGCAGATCCGATCCCAAGACTAAAAAAATGCACCACAAAACCTAAACAGTGCTGACTTTACCGCTAATTAATCCTGTAATTAAAACAAAAACCAATTAAACCTATGACTAACTACAAACCTAGGTAATGCATACGCGTGACCTCTCTCACCAGTTTGTCCATGTGCTCTTGTTTTTCCTTCAAGCTAGGTACTTTAGGGTTTTCTTTTTTATATAGCTTGCTCTGAACCTCAACGTGCCCCATATAAAATCATGGTAGCTAAGAGCATGCTCAAGTGCACATAGAAACATTGAATGCCAGCAGTAAAATAAAAGGGGCACTATCTTAGATTAAAGAATTCAACAATGGCATGCAAAATGCATCTTTTATGCCTGCTATCACTTCACATTCTCAGCATTAGAAAAATATCAATTATGTTTCCCAACACAAATAAGATTCCATGGCATCTGTTTCAAGGAATATGGGGGGAAAAGGGTGGAGCCTGAAATGACACGGTTATGTGAGCTACATATAGGCCTAGCTAGACATGCTAGTACATGCACTAACAAAATCCAACAAAGTGGAGAAATGAACTGGCAACTTGGATGAAATAATAGACAACTGGAAGTAAAGAAGAGCAACAAAGTTAGGGTAGGCAATGAAGATAAGATCCCCCAACAGATCAACCAGCAGCCGAGGAGCTTATTAAGGGAACAGGATCTCAGATCACTTAATGTTCTGATAAGTTGGAAGAATAGGAGAACCGATTTGATAAAAAGAAGCATGTTGCTGTCTCTGATACAAGAATAGTATCATTCAAGAAACCTTTAAAATCCCGATACACTATACCTGTAAGATATCATGAGAAAAATGAAGGAACATAGAAGATTGTGTGAAGACGTGGGTGGGAAGAGGAAATCAGAAATGCTAACATTCACTTCAACTGAAACCCTCTTTGCATTCCAAGTCCCCGCATATTTTCCAATCAATTTGTAACTAAACGTTGGCCAATATGATGCAACGTTTCCTGTGAAGACCTACTGATTTAAATGGGAAGTTCTTACATGGAGTGTCGAAAAGTGGAAAATTGTAATGGCTACAATTTCAAACTTGAACAACTCCAAAGAATGAGTCAAATTTTCTTAAGAAGATCAAACAAAACCAATGAGAGGGACAACATGCATGAACATATTAGATTGTACAGCCTCAACAAGCCAATTAAGGGTCACCAAGAACAGTTTATATAACCTTGTTGATTGTGAAGTAGCTCCAGCAAAAAAGGCTGGAGCTGGTCGGTAAAAATATGAGTGAAAATTCATTTTGCATCAAAATCAAAAGCAGGTCAAAGGAAGTTTCTCAAACCTGGGGACATTTGTGCTGATGGTTTAAACAATGCATGTCGAGATTTAATCCACATTCTAAACATCAGAATCCATGGAAAATTAACTTTCAGCTGCTGAGAGTTTATATAGAAAGAAATATTGGTGTTATTCAAAATTTTTGAAACTGAAAAGAACCATGCCATAGAGATGCAAAGTGCACACTCAGCAGAAAGAGCATCCGAGAAGAATCTTAGCAAAATTATAAACTGAATAATGACTCTTACCTTAATATCCATAATCTCAGCACCGAAATCTTCGATCATCTATTCTCTAAATTCTTTAAATTCAGTTGAGTACAAGGGAAAAGAATACTAGCTAAGTTGTTTCATACCTACTGCTTGTTTACTGTTCATCTTTCAGTTGTAAACAAGAGCAACAAGAGTAAAAAAAGGCATATCAGAAATATCTTAGCTTATAAGCAGTTGCATTCTTTAAATGGGGAACAAACCTGAGTGCCTAATTCATGCAACATGAAACATATACAAGTTAACACAATAAACAGAGACATCGTCATGGGCACAAATAAACTCCAGCCACTTCAACTGGGACATTAAATTAAATTAAACATTATAAGAACATCAGATTTTAAAAGAACCACTCTTCAGGGTCTTAAGTCTTCTATGGAGTCACACAATGTACAACAAGACCACTCAACTCTACAACACAGGAGTAATAAACAGAAAAAAGGCCGAAGGCTCTAATAGTAGAGAGATTTTTGGACCTCGCCAAGAAACCGAGTACCAATGTGCCAACCAAGGATACCAATTACCAAACCCATGCTTAGATTTCTGAAGATCATAAAATGCACTTGCCACCATTATTTATCCTCATCAGCAAGCACAAATGCTCTAGCTGCCCATCATGAGCAATGACAATAGAGCCTCAATGAAGAAGAAGACTAAAAATAGAACAACATCGCGCCGACTCCCATACAACCTTGGGATGTAAACCCTCTCCGAAATCCAGGCTGACCCAATATCTCAAGACTGTAACAACTGTTGACATGGATTAAGCTTACATTATTTTCCGCCAAGAATGACATCTCAATCTGTCAACAGGAGCTGACAGGACATACAGACTGCTACCAACATCTTAATTACACATGTAGAAGCCCGTAGAATTGAAGACACCATAAATGACACAATCCATCACTCCCAGTTACCCCCAAGAGACACCGATATTACAATGAATTAAGAAGGAATTTTTGGGATTTGTAGATGGAAGCCCGAGACCAATATCTACCATTAAGATCGCTAACAACGACAGCAGCAGCAGCGGCAGCTAATGCAGTAATGACAACAAAGTTTCTAAATTGAACTCTAAAAAAACTACCAGCAAATACCAATTTAACAAAAACCCAGGAGCCAAATCAACCATAAAGAGAAAGATCAATGAAGAAGTCACAATTACCCAAATTCAATCATCCCCTGTTGGAAATAAAGTGAGAACTTTCCTTCCTTCATTCCCATTCGCTGACTCCAAATCCTCCACATATCCAGGAACTGCATTGTGCACTGGTGCCCCCATTCTATGCACAGGCTGCTGCGTTTGCCTAGCCAAAAATGGATGCTCAAACTGACCATTTGTTGGCGACCCAAAGTGCCCCATCGGCCTATGATACTGACCCTGCAATTGGGGATGTCCCACTGCAGCTGCTGCAGCCGCCATCTGTTGCTGGTGATGGTGCTGCTGCAATGCAGCTACAGGCACAAACGGCAAGAAGTGATCCGAATTAGGCCTCCCTGGATGCAAAAAATGGGCTGGCACCGGCGAACTCGCAAACAAATGATCAGTAGCAGCATCAGAGCCACCAGTCAATCCACCTCCACCACCAACAGCACCATTACCAGGACCACCACCACCAGAAGACAAACCCTGCATTCTTTTCAAATAAAGTCTATATTTTTGCAAATGACTAGCAACATTCTCTCTAGTTAACCCATCCACATTCATTAACTGCATTATTGTCTTAGGGACAGCATTCTTTATCCCCAAGTGTGCCACAGCATCCACAAACCTCTTATGAAGCTGTGGAGTCCAAACAAGCCTTGGCCTTTTAAGGGTTCTTGCAGGCTCATCACCACCAGCCCCTGAGCCCAATTCCCCAGAATCCGTTGCAAAATCCCCTGAATTAGGCTGTGGTGAGGCCAATGGATTAGTTGGGGTTGGAGAAACCGCAGCCGGTGGTGGTGGGGGTGGTGGTAGAGGCTGGTTTTGATGCAGAGAGGAGTTATGGTTATTGGTATTGGTGGTATTAGTGGGGTTTGTAATATCAAAAGCAAGAGCAAGATCAGGAGTGATTAGGGTTTGTGATAAAGGCATGAGTTCTTCAAGTGATGGGAGCTCTTCTTCCCATCTTGAAAACCAATTAGAATCATCCTCTCTCATTTTTTCAAAAAAACCCAATTCACTATTTTCTTCCACTTATTTTTCAGGCCTAAAAAACACTACAAAAGGACTTGATCTTTCTATGACAAAATATGAGATATTAAATGGAACACAAACAAGAACAAAAATGAAATAAAAAGGAAGGAAAATAAGGATGTGGGAACTTGTGTAAGAAAGGAATAGAGTAAGATTCCATACAAAGATGGGATTTTTATTTGTTTTAGTGCAAAAATATTGGATTTTCACGATATGGGCACCTATTTTTATCTCCCTAGAACAAATTATTGACAAGAGAGAGAAAGACAGTGGTGGAGGTGGAAGTGGAAGTGGTGGGGGAGAGGGGGGGGGGGATTGTGGAGGAGGAGGAGGAGGGAGATGATAGAAGTGGAGAGAGGTTCGAGGTGGATCTTGTTTGCTTCTTTTCAGCTTTTATTACGAGTACTGTTGCTGATGCTTAAATTTTATTTATTTATTATTTTTAAAGGTTTTATGATGATTTTTATGTGTTTATTTTTTAGTTTTTCCGGGATTTGAGGCTCTTTATTTCTTAACTTTCTTTCCTTGTATGATACATAACATACTTCTTGAGAGTGAGTGTCCCAAAGATTGGATTTTTTAACCTTTTCACAAACTTTGTGGTAGTGTCACGTGACTCTCACGCGCAACTGTTAATGTGGAGCTGTTCAGCCAGGTGGGTGTTTGGTGTGTTAGACTGGCTAGTTGAAGCAGAGAATCTCTGGGCTTCATTTTATCCATTAATGTTGTCTGCAATGCTTTGTAGATCAGGTCGTACAGGAGAGTGAGGTGTACTTGCTTTAGGGTGAGAGTGGAGATATAGGGAATTAGAGAGAGAGAGTGTGTGTGCAAAGTTTGGTCACTTTGTAAGAGATAGATTTCTTCGGGTTTGTTGATGAGGGAATCAATCTCCTTTAGTTGCCGTTTTTCTGCTGTCATGATAACTCAATTTTTTGTTTGGTGGGCTCTTTATATTTTCTTTTTGCCCTTACAAATAATGTGTAAAATGCATTATTGCATAGGATGAAGGTCTGGTTAATTGGAGTTTACCAATATATATATATATTTTTAATTTAAACATTTTGTTAGTAATTCAGCTTCATCTAGATCCATATTGATTTAACATATTATTGAATTAATTGTTTAGCTATGCCGAGCTAGGTTTCAAAATTAAGATAAAACATATGAAATATGTATTTTTACTACAGATTTTTTTTTCCATTTGGTAATCGAGATTATTTTTTAATATTTAGTAGTGTTATGAAAAATAAATTGGATAACACTTTTTAGTATCTGGTCATGCCATGAAAAATAAGCTGAAAAATAACTTATTAATGCTTTAATTTTTTTTTTCAAGTTTATTAAAAGAATAAGGATCAAATTTGACAGATGAAAAAGTTGGAGAATGATGAAATTGAAAAAAAAATTCATAAATTATTTCAAAATAAAATAAATAAAAATCAAACGAATGAGAAACCAAATCTGATAGATAAAAAAATTCAATTATGAAAAGGATAAAAGAAAAATAAAAAATAACCAAAGTTGATATAAAAATTAAATTAAATCAATTTTTAAGGGATGAAATTGAAAAAAAAACACTCAAAACAAAATATATAGCAATTAAAAGATTAATGATCAAATATCATATAATCAACAAATAACATGATATTCTTGAATTTTTTACAATTCCTGAAAAATATATTTCATCCAAAATATTAAAAAAATATTTTTTCTAGAAAACAAATTAAATTTTTTTTGACTGTATCTAATAATAAATAAACATGATAAAGTTTTAAAAATAATTTTCAGAAAATAATTTTTCATAAAACAAAAGGTCATGCATTCATATCAATTTATTATATTCATAAAATCTTAACACACTAATCACAAATGTAATAAATTAAAGAAAAAAAACAACTTTTTGTAACCAATATACGAAACAAACCCTTTGAAGTTGATCTCTCAACAATCAAGATATTCTCTCATTAACTCTCATTTATAGTAGATATATACTAAATCTCACTGTAATACTGTTTTAGTCAAACTAATCACTTTCAAATTAGTGGTTTAATGAGAAATTTATTTGTGATAGCCAATTCTTGGATCAAATCTAGGATAGTGAGGTGGAGGATAGGGTGATTAGGCATTTGAGCCAGATCTAGGAGATTCTATCATAGTGTATTGATGGGTGATCATAAATGTTGTGGGGATAACTAGACTTGACTTTGCACTTAAAAATCCAAGAGATTCATCCACAGTGTGTTGTGTTCTGTTCTTGGCGCATTTTAGCCAAGAAATGGACAAATGGAAAATTGCAAATGAAAAGAAAGGCAGAAAGCACCTTTATGACATTCAAACAAAACCACAAATTGCTTAGTCAAAAATTGTCTACTTTGTTTGCTTGCTGGGACTAAATACCTTCTCCTTGTCAATGTCCATTTCTGTGTTGCATCCCAAAGGGTCACTGTTAAAATGCATGAATGTGAACATGTTAGTATGTGTTCCTTTTCTAGCCACAGAATCAGTTTTTTTTTACGGTTGTTATTAAACCCGGCTTGACCTAATGGATGATTCAAGACCTTGATTCATGTCAGGTTTTGAAAAAACTAGATGAGAATTGATTTGATCAAACAATGATAGCTTGGTGGGTCAACCAGCAATTCAGTAAAAAAATTAATTTTAATTTTTTAAAAATAATATTGTTTTAATTTATTTAGGTTAACTAATTCAATCCATGATTTGGGACTTGGATTGTGTCGGACCGACTTTAACTTTGATTTGTAAAAACAACATGTATTTTACCCCTTGCATTCAATTCTGAATGTCTTTAGAGCTCGTTTGGTATTTTGGCAGTGATTATTTTCAAAGTATTTTTTACTTGAAAATATATCAAAATAATATATATTTTTTATTTTTTAAAAATTATTTTTAACATCAGTATATCAAAATAATAAAAAAACACACAAAAAAATAATTTAAAACAAAAAATAAAATAAAACAAACAAGCTCTTAATCAACCTATTAAAAAGACTTGATAGATGATACAATCCTCCTATTCTCAAGCTTATCATCATCATTATCATACAATACTTCACCAATTTGATGATTTGTTTTTAGTTACATCAAACACAGAGAGTTTGATGAAGAAAAAAAAAATCATAATCACTCACAGCAATAAACACAAGTTTATGGTGATTTATAGGAATTAATAATTTATATATCTATTTTCCCTTTTCATTAATTGAAAGATACATCAAACTTTAGACCGAAGACCGCTGGATCATATATTAATTAATTAATTAATTAATTAATTAATTCAATCTTAATCCCTTCCATTCCAACCCACACCAAATGACATCTCTTTTAACTTTAATAATGTATCTTGTTATTCCAGCTTGTAATTGAAAACATCAAGCAATAATTAAGCTGTTGAATCGTTTCCATTGGCAGCAGCAGCAGATATTTTTGACCTGTCTCCATCTCCATCTACAAACCCTAACTAAACTCACAGTTGCAGGATTTCAAGACCCAATCATACAACTCTTTAAACCTATTTAAAATATAGAGACGAGATTATTAAAACAATATTGAGAGGCAATTCATTTTTATGACCATGGCCCAGCTGAAAGAAACAAATAATGTAAAGAACCAAGATTCCAAATCTAGGGTTCCTATTGGCGTCAGCCCTGCCCAGCTGACCTGCGTGTGAAGTGAAACAATTTATCTTTTAAGGAGAAACAACAGTAAGATAATGAAAATTGAAGACAGAATTTTCCATACCTTTCCCCAATTCTTCAGCATCATGGATGGGAAATGGAGATCTCAAGGGAAAACATAAATTCCACCCTCAACTTGTTGCCCCATTATCAATTTACAGTCCCATACTCTTTGATTTTATCAATTTTTGTCTAAATAAATGGCTCCCTATGAGTGATTATTAAAAGATTTATTCCAATTTTAACACTTTCATTAAATTATGCAAAAGAAAAAACGTGGTAGTAGCTTATGTTGCTGCTGCTTATGAAAGAGTTGTGGGACAAACTTGCTGCAGAATTGCAGTTATCCATTCGGAGATCAAGATTTTGAGCACGATGCAGAGAAGGGATTCAGGAACTGCGTTGTTGAGTTTAACATTGTCTTGCCATGTCAACGTGACAGGAAATATTAGATCAACTTGAAGAGACGAATGTCTGCACAATACTAGAGTGAATTTTTTTAACAGAAAAAAATGAAAACCTTCCAGCAAATGAAAATCGATGAGCATGAGGTTTCATGTTTCTTGATTACACCATTAAGAGAGAGGGGATAGTTTATAAAGTGCATCCAAGCCTAGTGGCATGTTGCTGCTCCAGTTTGCAGACCAAAATAAAAGAAAATAAGAGCATTTTCGGAGAAGAAATGTCAACCTGGTGGACGACGAGTTT
>Ga0307509_10007387_pt1 | contig 14372 bp, 19 predicted proteins | sample 10_EM_MG_FD_202245 | JGI IMG/M metagenome (GOLD analysis project Ga0307509, IMG submission 202245) | Populus trichocarpa ectomycorrhiza microbial communities from riparian zone in the Pacific Northwest, United States - 10_EM | ecosystem: Host-associated > Plants > Roots > Unclassified | place... | reverse complement strand
TAACATTCCCATAATTCTCTTGACCTTATGCGAATGTGCTCCCGAAAGGTTACCCTGCCTAGTAGAGTACCTCAAGGCTACTCAACTATTCCCTAGGCCTTATCCTAGGTTTACCAGCTATTTGTATCAAGTATACGAGACCATACCACCTCTGGTTACCTCTTGGTATACCATTTGGGCTAAGGTGATAGTGATTGTAGCTACCTATCGTAGGGTCGTTACAAAGTCATCCACGTAGGAGAGGACCAGACCTTTTGGAACCGGGATATGGAGGGGTGAGACGTAGATAATGAATAGCAGGGGTGAGACGTAGATAATGAATAGCAGGGGAGAGACTGGAGAGCCCTGAGGGGTACCAACCGAGACGGGGAAAAAACACGGGGTAAACCCTGGAAAAGCAAACGGCTGGAGCGATCGGACAGGAAGGACCTGACCCAGGCAACCAGGTAGTGGTTGACCCCTTTGTGTCGGAGATCGGAGCAGAGGATCCTGGCGTCAACATTGTCGAAACCGCCCTTAATATCAAGGAAGAGCCCGGAGACTTTCCGACCCGGTCGTTGAAGGGTACATACCGTGTCGGCGAGAGCCGAACAGGCATCGAACGAAGATAGAGAGGGGAGTGACCCGCAGGGGTTGCGGTGAAGGAGGCCGGTGTACCTGGCGATGGGGGCGAGGCGGGAGGCGACTATCCTCTCCAAGATCTTGGAGACAGTCTGGAGAAGGACAATAATCCTGAAGGAAGCGGGAGAGTCGTAGGACTGCTTACCAGGTTTGTCGAGGACAACCCTGTTCGCTTTCTTCAGGGAGGAGGGGTGGTGGCCAAACCGCAGGAGGGGAGCCAGGAGGGACACCAAAACGCCCGGGGAGACGCGGTGAACCGATTTCCAAACCGAATAGGGGATACTCTCAGGTCCAGTGGCCGAGGAGGGCGAACACTTGAGGATGGACAGGGAGACATCCTCTTTGGTGAGTTCAGGACAGTCACCGGAGGGGAGGAGGATCGAAGGGAGGGGAGCGCAGGGGCGGGGTGGCAAAAGGTGGTCGAGGAGGGCCTAGTTCATTTCCTTGGGAGACGAAGCATCTGGAAGATTGGGGAACCGTGGGGCAGGAGAGCCAGCTGCTATCTTTTTCATAGCCCAGATCGAGCGGGGGGTAGCTGAGGCGAGGAGGGACTTCCAGTGGGCTTTCTTTGCCGCTTTGATGGCTTTGAAGTAGCCCTGTTTGGAAAGACGGGCAGCAGCCTTGTCGGAGGGGGAGGCGGAGGAACGAGAGCGGCGGGAGGCAGAGTGAAACTCACGCCGAAGGACCGTGAGGATGGGGGACCACCATGGCTTGGATCTATGGGAGGGTCTCTTGAGCGGTGTGTGAGAGGAAAGAAGGGTAGTGACACGGGTGAGTTGCGTATCGAACCAGGCTTCTAAGGAGGCTTTTGTCGGGAGAGAAGGAGGAGGAGGAATGAGCAGTTCCCTTAGGGCAGGGGAGAGAGAATCCCAGTCGGTGAGGGACCAGTTGGGAACTGGAGGGGGAGGGGAAGAAATCGGGGGAGCAAAAGTAAGAGTAATAGGAAGGTTGTCTGAGCTGGTGGAAGGAAGAGAAGTATCCCAAGAGCGAAAGAAAGGAAATAAAAGTGGTGATGCAAATGAAAGATCAATCACACAGGGGGCGGTGGCACTGTCCCAAGGGAAGCGAGTAAACACCCCAGGCAGGTTGAGAAGTTCAAAGCCCAGGTCAGCCGCCCTGGAAAAATAAGAAAAAGAAGCTGCCAGGTCCCTACGAGAGTAGGTCCTCAGTGGATCGGCCAGGGGATGGTGGATGTTGAAATCACCAACAACCAAAAGGGGAAAACCATCATCAGGAAAGGAAAAATCAGGAAGAACGGTCCTAAAGCTGCTGCGCTGGGATCAGAGGTTGTACAAATTTAAAATTACGAAACTGGGTAAAGGAACCTCCAAAGGGATCAACCCCGAACAAATCCAAAGCAGCAACATCCGGTCTGTCAAAAAACCTAGGAAGAACCGTAGCATAGGACAAAAAACTACTAGAAACATAAAAAGCAACCCTCGGCTTAGAGCCGGGGGAGTGAGAGGGGCAAAAGGATTTAAAGCCACCAAAGGAAGGAAGTCGAGAGCGCCAAAATGGAGGATCTTGAAGACAAACAACATCAGGGGGGTGCAAAGCCGAAGCAAAGGAATTAAACAAGGAGAGAAACACATCCCAGCTCCCGAGGCTGTTGTGCTAAACAATGGAGAGAAAAGGTGCAGGAGGGCGGTCCTGCCGTGGGGGGGTTAGGTTGTGCGACATCTTACCGGCAGGAGACCGACGGGTCTTGAGGGGCGGGAGAGGGGCTGGGCTCCTCCTCGGGGCGAGGAGCACTAGTCCTGGATGTGGAGCGGTCACGCTCCGGTTGGGGGTGCCTCAGGGCCTTTGGGGTGGTTAGGTCATAGGCAGAGGCCAGGGAGGGTGCATTAGAGCTGGAGCCAGCTGGGGCCGGGGTAAGGGGGGCAGCTGGGGGGTGGGAGGAGTCAGGGCATGTGTCCATGACGTTGGGGTCATCCTGTTCTTGGGCGGAGGGCGCGGCAGGGGGAGGGGTGACGGCACGAGGGTTACCGGCAGCGGGAGCATTCCTCGGAGGGGGGATCGGCCTGGCAGAGCAGTCTCTGTCACCAGCAGAGTGGACTTCATCGCGATTGGAGCATCGGGGAGGAGAGGCGACACAGCAGTTGAGAACGGGTCGTAGGTTGCCTTCTTTCGGGCAGGACGGGTTAGAACACCGGTGCTCGGACTTGGGGTGGTTGCCAGCGCAGAACGGGCAGATCACAGGGTTTTTGCACCTGGGCTTGACATGGCCAAACATCCAGCAGTTGCGGCACTGGGTAGAGGGGGACGATGGGTAGGCTCTTTCAACCACACGGTTGCTGCCATAAAGGAGGACGGAGGGCGGATTGACCATTCTGTCAGCATGATCAGGAGAGACATGAACCACGACGGAGCAAGCTCTCTTGCCATTCATGCGGGAGAAGGGATCAAGGTTGAGGTACCGGGCGCTTCTAATAAGAAAGTTCTTGGAATTGTATATGGAGGATTCAATGTGAGGGAAGAGGAGGTCGTCATCATCAGGGAGGGTATCTTGTGGGATGCCATGGATGGCAAATTGGAGATCAGTCGGGGCCAGCCTGAAGGGGAGCCAGGGGTTGTCACCAACAGGAAAGAACTGGTTGAGCTTCAGGGAGAGGGCCTCGAAGAAAGGAGCGTAGGAGGCAGCCAGAACAGCGGTGTCTGTAGATACGAGGGAGACCGCGCCTTTGTCATTGACAAAGGTCTTGAAGGCGACCGGAAGATCGGAGTTAGCTTCGTGGAGGACTGAGGCAGCGAGGTCTGGCCAGCGGATTCGGATAAGGGCTTCGTCAGGGTGGAGGGCTTGAACAGTGCGGGGGGCATAGAACCTTCTGGGCGCGCTGGAGAGGGGAGGAGGGCCATTGGGGGAGGCGGCCTCGACGGCTTCCGCGACTTTAACAGCGGAGGTACCAGAAGACTGTGTCTTAGGCTTGGCCTTGCCTCTGCGCCTAGCGGCGGTGTCAGCAGCGGCCTGATCAAGCTCCGAAGTGCCACCATGAATGACGTCAGCGTAGGAGCAGGGGGGGGAGGGAGCACCGGAGTGCTCCGGAGGATGAGAAGAGAATGGGATGGGTACAGTGGGGGCTGGGACAACATTGGGCCGACTCGGAGCTTGGCGTGAACCCTGCTGGGGCAAGGGGGTCTGAGAGGGTGGTGCACGGACAGCGGAGGGAGCCACACGATGTGACAGGTCACGGACAGTGTTGCGTAAATCCCTCAACTCTTGGTTGACGAGGGAGTTGGCAACTTGAGACTCGAGGGTGTGCACAGCGGAGAAGAGATCCTCGATGCGGACCCCGATCGCTGAGATGGTGTGGATAGCAGAGCAGAGGAGGGGGAGGATCGTGGCATGACCGAGGGCCAGGTCATCACACTCCCTGGGGGAGAGGGAAGAGAGTTGGGTCGGAGTGAAGGAGATGAGGTCTCGTGTGCGGTTGAGGAAAGAGGAGAGGAAACGGGCTTCATCGGAGATCGCCAGGAACGAAGGAGAGGCCGAAGAGGCAGCTGAAGAGGGGCCCGAGACAGGGGCAAAGAGGGGTAGAGGACCAGGCTGAGCCATGGTGGGGCCTAGGGACGCGAAGCCTAAGCGAGGGGCAGAAATGTAAGCGAGGAGATATTGTGCACCTGTCGACAAAGTGTTGAGAAATGTAGGGGCAGGAAAATAGGAGGCGCGGAGCATGGCTAACCACTGTGACCTTTTTTTTTTTTCTTTTTTTTGTTTTTTATATCATTTTGAATTTTGTTCGTCAAGCTAAAAAGCTAACTAGGTACAAAAGGCCCGTTCACCCTGCGGTATGGAGCCAAACAACCTCCAGCAACAGTCCATCCCTCATCCCTCTTGCTAAAAGCCCTCTGACCCTGCCCGAGACCGTTGGGACTAACGAACTATCCGGTGCTATGGGTAGAAAACTACAAGAGAAAATACAGGCCTGAATAGAACAAACCAAGAACCTCCGCAGACGTGCAGCCCATAAGAATAAACCCCAACCCGACAGTGAACAACCGAGGAAAAGTAAAGAAACCTCAAGCCCATCTAGAAAGGAATACCAAAACCCAAGAACAGTAGACGACCCACCCTTAGCCCACGGTAGACCCCATTCTGACGAATCAGGGAAGGGATCAAGGAGCCAGCAGGACAAAGTCATGGCCTCAAAAGCACAAACAAGGGGTGATAGCACCCGGGGCGTAAAGCCTGGCCGAAGGGGCAAGCGAACCCCAGAGGGAGAGCGGAATCTAAACCAACACATAGGAAGTGTGTGGCAGGAAAGAGTAAAGACCGTAGGCCCACTGGACACCGGACCGGGGGAGGTGCATGTTCCATGGGGGACAGAGGCGGCAGCATGATACCCCTAGGAACAAGAGAGTTTCACCAGCACACACGCAGCCATGCCAGATCCCGACACGAGACCATCATGGGGGAACAGAGGCCAGGCAGTGAGGGCAGTAGGGTGGCAGCCAAGGAAAGAAGGCAGTAGGGTGCGAGCCGACGGAACCATAGGAGCGGAGGAAGAAGGGGTAGACCCAAACCGACAAGTACGAGGGAAGGCGACCGAAGCGAGATCACGACCTTTCGACGATGCCGACCGTACCGGACAGGACACTCAGGAGATAGTGCAATACCAGAGAGCAGAGCCACCAGGGCCACTACTTCGCCAATAGCCCGAGACTGCGACCTACCCGTTGATGAGGTAAGGGGGTTGCCGACCGTGCAAAGTGTTAAGCGAGGGCAGCGAAACACAGTGTGGAGAGAGGAGGGCAGAGTAACCGTGAAACCCCTAGACAAAGACTGCCCGTAGACAATGCCATCAGGAGGGAATCAGAGGGGAGAGGCGGAGGGAAGTAGCATCACCCTTCTAGGCAACTAGGCCATCAAAGAAGGGGAGAGGGAACCGTCCATGATGATTTGCCATGGTGTTGCGATTTCAATCGCCGGAGGTGTAGGGGAGAAGGTTCGTGGCTAACTACTGTGACATTTTTTTCTTTTTCTTTTTTATATCATTTTTATATTTTGTTCATCAAGCTAAGAAGCTAACTAGGTACAAAAGGCCTGTGAACCGATTTGGTATGGAGCCAAACAACCTCCAGCAACAGTCCATCCCTCCTCCCCCTCGCTAAAAACCCTCTGACCCTGCCCGATACCTTTGGGACTAACGAAGTATCCGGTGCTATGGGTAGAAAACTACAAGAGAAAGTACAGGCCTCAATACAACGAACCAAAAACCTCCGCCGACGTGCAGCCCATAAGAAAAAACCCCAACCCGACAGCCAACAACCGAGGAAAAGTAAGGAAACCTCAAGCCCAACCAGAAAGGAAACACCAAAACCCAAGAACTGTAGACAACCCACCCTTAGCCCAACAATAGACCCCATTCTGATAAATCAGGGAAGGGATCAAGGAGCCAGCAGGACAAAGTCATGGCCTCAACGGCACACACAAAGGGGTAAATGTACCCGGGGCGTAGAGCCAGGCCGAAGGGGCAAGCGACACCCCACAGGGAGATCCAAAACCAAACCAACACAAAGGAAGTGTGTGGTAGGACAGAGTAGAGACCGTAGGCCCACCGGAAACCAGACCGGGGGAGGTGCATGTCCCACGAGGGACAGAGGCGGCAGCATGATACCCCTAGGAACAAGAGACTTTCACCAGCACGCACGCAGCCATGCCAGATCCCAACTCGAGACCATCATGAAGGAACAGAGGCCAGGCGGTGAGGGCAGTAGGGTGCCAGCCAAGGAGAGAGGGCAGTAGGGTGCGAGCAGACGAAACCGTAGGAGCGGAGAATGGAGGGGTAGACCCAAACCGAGAAGTGCGAGGGAAGGCGACCAAAGCGAGATCACGACTTTTTCGACGATGCCGACCGTACCGGACATGACTCTCAGGTGATAGTGCAATACCAGAGAGCAGAGCCACTGGGGCCACTACTTCACCGATAGCCCGAGACTGCGACCGACCCGTTGACAATGTAAGGGGGTTGCCGACCGTGCAAAGTGTTAAGCGAGGGCAGCGAAACACAGTGCGGAGAAAGGAGGGGAGAGTAACCGTGAAACCCCTAGACAAAGACTGCCCGTAGACAATGTCATGAGGAGGTAATCAGAGGGGAGAGGCGGAGGGGAGTAGCTTCACCCTTCTAGGCAACTAGGCCATCAAAGAAGGGGAGAGGGACCAACCGTGATGATTTCCCATGGTGTTGAGATTTCAATCGCCGGAGGTGTAGGGGAGAAGGTTCGTGGCTAACTACTGTGACCGAGTCTCTTCCTTATATAGAGTCTTCATGCCAACAACCCTAACCCTGGTGACTCATAACTCGAGTCACTTGGTCCTATGACTCATAACGAGTCATACTCATAATCCATCAGATGACGCCTATGAGTCACTGCGCAACATACCTTAAACCAATCACAAAACATAAAACAAGTCAGCTGCATAAAGCGCGTCACATGAGTGAAACTCGTGACTCATAATGTGAGTCACGCGCGAAAGTCATTACATCATTATGACTCACAATGGTGAGTCATGAAAACATCAACCAATCATAACATAACAATGACACGCAAGTGCGAGTTATGTGAGAACTATGAGTCAAGCTGACTGCATAGCGTAAAACATAAACATACCTTATGACTAATAACTATTGGTCATGTGAAATCTTCCTTGCTTAGTCACGATTTGTGACAGTTAGCCAGATGGCGATCGTCCACCTGCAACCACTCAACATGATGGGTTTTGACTGTGTAGAAAGGTTTCCGGAGTCACCCCAAGGAAATAAATATATCATAATTGTTGTCGACTACTTCTCCCGTTTTCTTTTTGGGAATACTGTTCCCGATAGTCAGGGCAAATCCGCAGTTGTGCTTCTGACAGAGGTAGTCCACTACTTTGGATGGCCACGAGTAGTTTATACCGACAACTGTGCACATTTCGTTTCTGGTGCATTTGCTGAGGTACTGAGGAGGTTCTCCCTCATTCACATAGACGCTCCAAAACCGCACCCACTATCAGTTGGTTTAGCTGAGCGCTACATCAAGCCACTAGTTGATGGGCTGAAGGTTACAGTTATGGGACAGAAGCGGCAGCAGGAGGATTGGGACCTGGTGGTAGATTCTATCATCAATGCGATTAACACCCGGGTGCTCAGCGTTCATGGATTTAGCCCAGCAGAGCGGCTCCTTGGCTACAATCTCAACAAGTCTGGCTGGGAGGTTACACCGAGACCGGAGTGTACGGTAGCCACACTATCTACAAGTGCTTGTAAGGGAAACGATCCATGGTTTAAGAAGGAAGAGCTAGCACAGCGGCAGTTAGAACGGCTCGTCCGATTAGATCACATCCGCGCGGAAGCAGCGACGAAGATCACAGCCCAAGCGGAAAAGTGAGAAGAGAACCAAAGGCCAGTATGATACACGCTGCCAAAGGCAGGAGATCTAGTCCTGTTAAGACGATTCCTTTTAGACCAGCGTAAAGGCAATAAGTTGGAAGCCCGATGGGAGGGTCCATATATCTTGTCGGACATCTCGTGGCACAGCAAGAGCCGGAGATTACTTGATATCAACACTAAACAACTCGTCCGAGTGCAAAAGGGTGCCTTGCGCAACCGCGTACATCTCAATGATCTCAAGATTTACCTACCAAGGAGGACGGAGATGGCAGATGATGTGGGGATGGTAGATATATTGGAATATGAATGGAGAACTTCAGAAGGAGAGCAGGCGGAGGGGTATGGTATAGAACAGATAGGCATCGGAGGCAAGAGGGACTTGGCATGGCTCGAAGAAACTGGAGGTGTGGGATAATGCGGGAGATTCATGTCTAGTCACTCGATGGCTTAGCGGAGAACACAGGGATGGGAATAAAGCGTGGTAGATAGTGAAGAATTAGCTAGAGAGAGATGTTTTCTGTAGCCTTCGGGGGCGAAGGCTAGGGGAGGAAAGGGCCCAGTGTGCTGAGGGCCGGATTGATGGGGTAAACTAGTGGGTCGGAGGACACTTTTTCACCCAACAAAACACCCTGTCGATCGAAAACACCATCCGGCTAGGGGAAGTGTGACGAAACACCCCACACCGGTACTCGAGTGGAGCCAGCCCAGTATTATAACCTCGCCCCTGGCTATTATGGCATGGTTACCTATATATGGCCCTTGCGCTATTCTTTATAATCCGTGACTGCCTGGAGGTAAATTTATATCCCCTTCAATTTCATACAAGGGGCCAAAATTCATGGTATTTACTATACAAGAGTGGGTGGGTGGGTTCTTTAAAGACTTTTAAACAAAAAACAAAAATAGGTCCATTTTCCCCTATATGAATACATGAAGGAAGAGTTTAAGAAAGAAAAAAAATAGGAGACAAAACATGGCTAGTCGCGCAACTATACACTTTTATTTTTCAAAGCAAACCCACCGCATCCGTAATCTACGATACAGCAGAGCTAACCCTCCTAGTACACCAAGACAAGATAGGACGGAGGGGAGAGATATCAGCCAAACAACGGGGATGATAACAAGTCAGGAGAGAGGAGGCAATTTATGAGAAGAAGTACTCGCTCCCCTTAAGCATGTTTACGTCGAATTCACCCTATGGGAGCAACCTAAGTTAGTGATAGGTTTACTCTTAGAACGCATGGGGGGAACCAAATTACCTTAGGGGGCAGTTCAGGGAACGTGAGCTCCACCCATACGTTCAATGTTGGGAGACGGGCCGGCCTTCCCCTTGACCTCTTCTGCTTTCCCCTTGATCTCTTGTGCTTTCCCGCGGGCGCATCATGGAGATCTGCATCTCCACCGCTAGTGGTGTTCAGCACACTTGAGTCTTCTTCCATATCCGCCAATACCATATCCTCATCGAGTGGGACGCCTTCTTCATGCCCATCATCAGTCTCCTCAGCTAGTCCCAGGGTAGCCCCCTGGTCCACCATTGATTCCTCGTCCTCGCTTTGATCACCCAAGCTCGTAACCTCATTGCTTAACCCCGGGCCAAGAATACATGTATTCTCCTCCAACTCATTAGGTTCAAGCCCGCCATACTTCTCCAAGATGACACTTGGGGTCACCATCCCCTTTGCCTTCTCCAGATCACTGGGGTTGGAGCTCTGCATTAGATCCCACCTCTCAATTTCCCATTCGAGATCCTCAACCGCTGTTATTTTAGTGTGGCCGAATGTTTTTTCAGCGTAGGTTTCACGAGCCTGCCTAATCTCCTGCCCACACTTGGAGTTTGCCAAAACCTTAGCGAGAGTTCTGAAACCTTTGTAACGCTCCTCGAATTCAGCCTTCAGGTTCTGCATAAGCTCCTTCCCATGTAATGCGATGAAGGCATTTCGTAGAATAATATTCATCTTGTCGACGTCCGAAGGATGGGTCCAAAACGAGTCATGCACACTAGCAAATGTTAGACCTGAGGCGTTGCAATTCAGTGCAGAAAGCAGCATGTGCGAGGCGTCGAGAGAATGGATAAAGTTTGGGGGGAAGGCTGTCATCTGCTTTCTACTATCCACTTTGTTGATGATACGAGGATCGTTAATGTAAACGGTTTGCAGGTTGGTAGTAATTGCCGCCGAGGTCATCGCTCGGTATGGCTGCACAACTGGTAATCTTAAAGGTGTAGTCCATATGACGCTTGTCATAAAGTGCACGGTACCACTCTTTCTGCCGGCCGGATCATTTCCCAGACACTTCAATTGATCTGGGGCTACAGATCTAGAAATCTTTTTGGCGCACGTAACAAGCCAGTTCTGGATCGCACTGGCCCCCGAAAACATCTTTTGGATAGAATTGAAGACTTTTTTTGTCAAGTATAAGCTGAGTCTCGGGACATCCTTCGGATCAAGGCTCTCAATACGTTTAAGCTGATTCTCAATCTGGGCCCTTGCACCAATGAAGGTAACACCATAAACGTTCGTCATGACTGTTTGCTTGACTACCTTTCTGGTGACAAGGCCTTCTAATGCGATAGCCTCTGGCACACGATTCTCCTTGTCAAGTCGAACAGAAGCCTTCACCAACTCTGCGACACCGGTGTAAACATCTTGGGGTTTTTTTGAAGGTTCTAGGTTCACTTGTCTCGCACCAGCGATATCCCCCCCCAATGCCGCGTAATGCTGTAGCCCGTTACATGTTCCATCCTGCGCGACTGGGATATGGCATTTGTATTTGGTCGGGTCAGCTAACAATTGGGCTTCATCCAAGGCAAAACAGGAAGCAAGCAATTGCCATGGATCTTCTGATTTTAGCCACCACCGCTCACCCTATGATTTGTTAGTTTAATTGGATGATGAGCATCGAATGGAGATTTTCTTACTGTAAGAGGATTCCTAGCGGAATCACGAATCTTTTCCATATTTTCCTCAGTAAATTTCACGCGATCCGTAAAACTAGCTTTATCAAATCCTGCTAGATTTGCCAAGTGAATTTTCATCCACTTGAGACCTGACTCTCCCACCTCTTTCGCCTCGGCGAACATCAATAGACCTCTGGAAAGATCATTCCCAATATGATTGAGATTCGGTGAGATAGGATAGGCTCTGCCTCTGAAGTCTACGTTATGCGGAAAATAGAACTTCTCAAATAGAAACTACCCACCCAGTTAGTCTAGAGTCCGACATAACAGGATCACAAAGGATATACTAACAGCTCTTGCAATCTCAATTTTGAAGTTGACGTCACATCTCGTAGAGTGGGCATTGCTTCGATCTGTATTTAGCCTCTTCATCTCTTGCACCCATTCCCATCTAACCTTGGGGTCGGCGCTTGGCTCCGGCTCCGGTGGATAATCAACATCCTTCTGGGCTGCAGGGATTTCCGCAAATTCTTCCCCCTGATTCCAAACGTCCAGGACAACATCAAAAACCTTTCGGTTAATCTTCCAAGCGGTCCGACCCAGCACATCCAACCCGGCGAATAACTGATCCAGGTGCCCCTCCCGCGCGGCGGCCTTGACATATTGTTTTTGCTCGATGGATTCCTTGATACGAACAACCTGGGAGCGAGTGTAAAAGTACCCGCCCTCATCCCAGTCCGTCCAGGGAAGTGGGCTCACAACCATAGGAAGAGATTTCCCTAATGTTGCAAGACTAACGTTATCCAGGCTTAGCCGCCTAACCATCTCATGGTGAAGCTTGATAACTCCGAGTTTTCGGCCATGTAGATACTCATAAGCGTGGTGGAATGCTGGGAAGTTCTGAATGATTTTTTCACATGATTCAGACCCTTCGATTGATCCGGGCGCTGGGGCTTCGACCGGAATTTTAGCAACATGAATAAGCATCGAAATTAAGAGTGCACCCAACTTTAGAGAATCACCGAGTCAGTCTACGTACCCAAAAACATAAGATGCACCATGAGGAGTTTCTACCTTAACCTTCACATGGAGAGGCCACTCAGGCAGCTCTTTCAAGCCCGGATCACCCTCACGCCTACTTTTAGCAATCAGCTGCCTAAAAGCCCGCTTGTCTTGAAAGATTTCTTTCAATTCCGCTCTTGACATATATCCGAAAGCTCCCTCTCCCTTCTGCTTCTGAACTTGCTGAGCTAGATACTCTAACTCTAACTCTCTCCCAACTTGCATGACAGCCTTAGACGTCTTCAAACCGGCCCCTATACCATTCATAGTGTGTGATTGCAAGAGTTCAATCATTGTTATCGCAGCAAGCTTCTTAGGTTTTATTAATTGCAAGAAAGGTCCGTAAAGGCATCTATCCACGAACCCAGCGGGCATCCCTCGGGGCGCTGCCATCTGAGCTTCAGCGGTCTGGACTCGTGAGATTTCTTCTCTAATTAAAGGAACAAGCGCTTGATGCCACTGCCAGAGGAGGCTATTGATCTCCTGATTTTGCTGAATAACGCCCCTCTCACTCAGTGTCTCAAAGTCCTTCTTCCACCGCTCCTGAGCGCTGTCAAACGAATGCTCCTCAAGCAGTTTCTGCCTCTCTATTTGAAATTCCATATCCTCATCCAAATCCGTGTCGTACTTTCGGAAGGGTATGTGGTCGAAATCAATTAATGATCTGAGTGAAGATTTAACAGCTGCCAGCCCAAAACCCTTTACCGGCGTGGGCTTCGCCTCTGGGATCTCGAAAATCGGTGCATCAAGACAAGACCTCTTCTCTTCCCTTATCATTTCCTGAAAAGTCGTACTAAGCTCGCTAATCCGCAAATTACAAACCTATGCCTATTAGTCTATCGGCACAGATGAAAGTTTCTTTTAGATCCCACCTTTGCTATTTCGAGAACCTCTTTATCGCTCAACAGAGGGCTCTCGAGAACATCTAGAATGTTTCCATTGTCGTACTTCCACAGTGTCACATATTCCATCAGATATTTCTTCTTCGGCATCGCATCTGGAATAGCGAAGCTCGCTTTGAGTAACAGAGCAAAGGTAGTTGCATCCCCTTTGATTGAGTACTCGGGTCTCATCTTGTTTTCAAACCACATGAATAAAAGTTTAAGGTCACGGAGACCACCAACGTCCCTCTGCCGATCCAGCAGGCCCTTCAGAAAAGCGTTATGAGCATCGATGAGAACTGTGGTATCCCCTTCCTCTCTACATTTTTTGGTGATCTGCTCCAGCATCAATTGCGCTCTGAGTATCGACCCAGTGGCCAGGCAAGCATGGAAAGTCGCAAAAACCTCATCCTTATCGGATAAGATTGCCGCAGCCGAATCGTCCGTATATTTCTCCTCCGAGGCGGCCCAGTTTTCGAAAAGTAAAAGTTGGGAAGAATCCAAGGGCTCTAAAGGCTCAACTGGAATAGAATAGGATTCTGCATCCTGACTCGGCGGGGGGGGGAATATAGTGGAAGTGTCAATATCCGAAAAGGCTAGGGCAGCAGCGGCAGTGGAGTAGGATCGGTCCGCAGATTTCGGGGGTGTTTCTGAAGGCAGACTGGTACTCCGTGTATTTGAAGAGGACCATCGAATTGGTTCGTGGTATATGTATCGCGAAGGGCATAGCCGTGGTATAGGAGCTCTTTTGGAGGTCAATTGTGCCCCAGAGCTTTGGCGCACAATTCGGGGGTGAATTCCTCTGCTGGCTGCTCGGAGCATGACAGGGAAGAAAATAGATGGATATAAAAGGAAGAAGTGAAGAAAAAAGCACAAGGGGGGGGTTATGGGAAGGCGTAATTTTGAAAGGAAAGAGCGGAGTTTATAGGAAGAAATATCCACCCAAGCTGTTGACAGTAGAGTGGAGGGGTGAGAGGAGAAAATTAAAACCAAAGGAGAATGAAAGGCCAATGGCAGAAAGTTTCTTCAGCAATAGCGCTCACGTGATTTGCCAAGAAATGAGGAGCGGATACCGGACTGGCATCCAGTGTTGGACTGCCGGTGCGGCAGAGCTTGAACGTTGGGGTTACCCTTTCTAGTAAGGTCTGGGGTTTTTTGTCTCAGAGAGTAGGCATTTTTTGCCCTTGAGGTACTGTACTCGGGGGTGTACGTGGGTGATCGGACAGACAGGGTGAAAAAATGTATGTATCAGCATACATTTTTTCACCCTGTCCGTCCGATCACCCACGTATACCCCCGAGTACGTGTACAGTACCGCAGACCGACCGCACCTGTGGCTAGATTGGCACCCCTTAGAATACCTGCTCGACCAAAAACAATCGGACAAATTTCTGGCTCACAAGAGGGGCCAGGTCGCTTTCTTAGCCAGCTTGCTCTTACAGTTGCCCCCGGCTATAATGAACCTCGCTATAATGAATTTTTGGCTATAAGGAACAGCGACTCGCGGCCACGCTAGTGAATTTACTGCAGAGTAGAGTTGGC
>Ga0307509_10007386_pt1 | contig 14373 bp, 8 predicted proteins | sample 10_EM_MG_FD_202245 | JGI IMG/M metagenome (GOLD analysis project Ga0307509, IMG submission 202245) | Populus trichocarpa ectomycorrhiza microbial communities from riparian zone in the Pacific Northwest, United States - 10_EM | ecosystem: Host-associated > Plants > Roots > Unclassified | place... | reverse complement strand
TGACAGCTACTCTGACAGCTCTACCAAAGTACCGGTCGCCTTCCTTTTTTGAAGCGTGGGAAGCGTTACATTTCACGTGACCCTCCGCGGAAATTGCTAGTTGAGCAATTTGGGCAGTGTGTCACGTGAATTAGCCGCTCTCAAAGAGGAAGGTGAACCAGCACTTTGGTAGAGCTGTCAGAATTTTGTACTCAGAAAATAAAGAGATCTTGGATTAGTTGATGTAAAACAAAACATAACGCATTGCAAACACACGCATATTCAAGCCCATAAACAGCAAAGGAAAGGCTTTTCATCCTTTTATAGCTGGTCATATATCATAAAGGGAGTAGTGGAAATAAGGTGCGTTGGTGTGGTGGTAGTTATGCTTGTATTTCCATGTTTGAGCAGGGGGTATCTGTGGGTTCGATTCCGCATTTGTGCAATGTATTTTTTGCACATGCACGGTGATGCCAGGCTGTTTCGCCTTCTCAATAAAAAATCGACTTCTGCAATATTTCGTGTCAGCACTCTCCACCCCGATGATCAGACTGCTTCATGCTGCATATATTATTAATTTTTGTGGCTAACAAAACAGTATGACAGGTAACATTTTTGCTAACTGCTATTCATAAAATAAATAATATATACGCACACAAAAAATACATTGCACAAACACCATACCAACACACCTTATTTCCACTACTCCCTTTATGATATATGACCAGCTATAAAAGGATGAAAAGCCTTTCCTTTGCTGTTTATGGGCTTGAATATGCATGTGTTTGCAACGCGTTATGTTTGTTTTTTTACATTAATTATTCCGAGATTTCTTTTTCTGCTTAGCACATGTTTTATGTTTGTTTTGTTTTACATCAACTAATCCAAGATCTCTTTATTTTCTGAGTACAAAATTCTGACAGCTCTACCAAAGTGCTGGTTCACCTTCCTCTTTGAGAGCGGCTAATTCACGTGACACACCGCCCAAATTGCTCAACTGAAATTGCTCAACTGGTCACATCCTCGTCACAGTAGCGTCACATCATGTGATATTAGTTGAAACTGAACGGGTTCTACCTAAAAAAAAAGTAAAAAATGGGGGGTTTCCATGCTGACAGACGCGCCCCGCTCAGCCATTCCTTTCCTTATCTCCTTTCCGTGATAACGGAATCCCACTCTCTGTCCTAAATGTCCGGCCATAACACTTTCCGTGAGGAGATCGGCACCAGGTATCCTAATCTTGGGCACGCCTTATGGGAACCAGACCCACAGGGCCTATATGATGCCGTAGCAGTGGGCGACGTCGGGTACATTCGCAGGGGTTATTTTCATCGTTTGTTCAATGCTTTATCCCCTCCACCCGATTCAGACTCTCTCGATGGTCCAAGATATCCTCCCCGACTGCAACTCAAGAATCCAGCTCATATCCGCAAGAGCAGAGAAAGTCGCCAAGCTTTTTTCTCCGAGAAAGTTACAGAGCTGCGTGGTCAAATTCACTCTGGGTAACTAAGCTTCGCCTCAGACAAATTCACGTCGCTTACGCATAACTAGACCCGACGATGTCACATTTTCATGCTCTGGGAGGGGTGCCTTGATATATCTCCCTTTCCCAGCAGACCGTGAGGAGACGACCGCGCATGGTGACTTCGGAAAATGGATCCTCAAGTATATCGACGACTGTTTCAAGATCGCTGGGGCGTTTGGATGTGGTATCGACCACATGGAGGATATCGTGCTTGTCACTGGGCGCCATCTCGCAAGGTCGTGGATCAACGTCGCTTTTTCTGGGAGTGGCGGAGGCGTCCAAGTATCATTTAAAGTTCAAGTGACCGGGGATCTCCACGTTAATCTCGAGGAGCGGGACGTGAGTGGGGCGGAGTTGAAGCTTGGCCCGAGTGGCGAGGTGAGGCTTTTGCACAGTTTTGGCTTGATGCTGAGAATTGATCGGCCTGATACATTTGAACCAGGGTCCACCAGAGAACCAATGCATTTTCGTTCGAGGGTATCGCGTTGTCCGCATCCTGAATATTTGGCCAAGGATTCGCGCAATAGGATACGATTCTGATATGGATGATCTTCAGGAAGAGCCTCCCGTAGTGACTTTGATAATTTCAGTAGGCTAGTGATAATTTACTTACCACAAATTGGTGGACATTTCATTATCATCAGTTGTTTTACCCATAATTTATTCACCATTATTGTTAATAATTGGTTGATAATGTGCAATAACGCGCAAAAGATAACTTTTAAATAATTTTAAAAAACTTTGGTAATTGTGCAGTGTAATGTATGCCAATGACAAGCAATAACAGGCTGGTTGAAAAGAAACAAGAACTTGAAAATTAGCCCAAGGGGTTAAAATGAATGACCTGAGGAACATGCATAGGGTATAATGTCACCGTAATGTTGGCATGTTGGAGGAAGTGGTCAATGTAACGCACTCCGTGGTAGGTATACATCAAGTTCTATCCCCTCTATTGTCCCTTTTATCCATCTCTTTAACGTTCGATCTGGCTTTCCCCATTTTTTTTTTGCAAAGATGATGGGTGGGCCAGGCGGCCCTAAGGTTGACCCCAATTGGGGGAGAGGAAGAGGAGCGGCCATTCTTTGTTCTGTACGATGCCAATATTGGTGCCCTTGGGACTGCCACTTTCGAATGAATTTTGTGCATACATCTCTGCATTTTACGATGACATTGTTAGTACAGTACTTGTAGTGTTAGCTGAGCACACGCGACCCTGTCGCGTACTCGTGATTTTCTCAGCACGTGCCAGTTGTGGTACAGTCATGTCATGTCATACAGTCAGGGCTATAAGGGCGCAACCCTCACAAGACCTCGATCAGTCAGTCACTCACGCCTCCTCTCCTTTCCACACATACGCCAGGTATGCTACTTCCTCCTCTTACATCCGAAATACATCTCATCCTTTTTTTTGTTTCTCCGACCAAAAATTGCGAAGAGTGCCTGTGTTGATCGCTTTATCATATCAAGGCCAGACAATCCCATTTCGAGTCACACAAAATGTCCCAAGCCCCAGAAGTGACAACCCAGCCACCACTCCAAGACGTGAAACCGAGGAAGGACGAGATATTAGGAGGAGCAGGAGCTGGAGCTGGAGAAACGGGAGCGGGAAACGACCCGATCAATGTAAAAGTACGCGTCTTATTTATCTTCCGGGTTGATGGGGACACCGTGCTTAGTCCGGGGGTGTTTTTTTTTCTCTTGCACCGATCCAGGTCGTTGCGTCCAACGGTGAAGAGGTATTTTTCAAGATCAAACGCACCACGAAGCTCTCCAAGCTTCAGGGTGCATACGCGAACAAAGTCGGAAAAGACGTCAACAGCATCAGGTGCGTTCCTTCCACTGTCTCCCTTCCTTGTATTTCAGCGTACAGCTTTTCTTTTTTTCTTTATACTTTTCTCCTCCCCATGTCACTGTATGCTGACTGCGTCTTCTACTTTTGTTTGCTGTGGGCGTAAAAAAAAACAGGTTTTTGTATGATGGGACTCGGATCAATGATGAAGATACACCCGACTCGTTGGACATGGAGGATAATGGTAAGTAACTAGCTTCCTTTCAAATGCGTCCCGTCCAATTGGCTCATTTTCCATGTTACAGACACAATCGACGTCATGGTTGAACGTACGTCCTATTCCATCTCCTCACCTGTTCTTTCCCCCTCCTCGATTAGTGTCTCTGACGTTCGGTCTCTGGGCCCTTTTTTTTCTGTTGCAGAGGTCGGCGGGTCTAGGCAGCTTTGACTCCACGCCACATCTACTTTTCCCCACCCTCAACTCGTGCACCTTGTCATTATCACCCTCCGCGCCCTTCGTTAACTCCCTAGTACACGTACATCTGTGCGCCACCACTAATCATCTGTTTTCTCTGCCGTCACCGGCGTAGTCTTTGTCTCTTTTCTGTTTGAAGTTGTCTTACAATTGTATCAATTCTGTCCTGCCGTCACCCTCTAGATCTGCTTGATCGCTTTCACCTGCACGAACCACCTGTCTCGGGTATGATATGGTACGGCATGACATGAAATGACTTCCCGAGGGTGTGAGGGGAGGGAGGGAGGGGCGCAGCCGTTCTTTGTTCTGTACCTTGATTCTTTCCCACCACCCAATCAACGGCGGAGCGCCCTTGGGGCCACCACTTTCCGCCACCTTCTGGAATGGATGTCTCTAAGTGTGTTCTTTTCGTGGGTCACGAGACAACGACAACCAAGCGCCCACGGCCTTGGCCTTTCGCCACCTGGACTGGGACTCCGTCGCGTCATGCGTGCTCTGTGTTTCTTTCACCGTATTTCTCTGAGGGTTAGTGGGGTGTGACTCCTCGCGAAGCGCGTCTTGCTAAGGTGAGCGCCATGACCCCCACAGTCATCACCCTAGGAAAGCTGGGATGCGCAATCCAGTCCAGAACTAATTCAGTGTGTCGATCCCCATCGATTAGTTTAATTTACGCGGATAGTCTTCCGATAATCACTTTATGGATGCTCACTTTATGATTCCTTTTCGGCAAACGCACCCCAGAAAACGTTTACTACATTACAACCCTCATTTTTGATGAAATGACGTCTAAGCTTCGAAAACGCAGCAGCACGTGGCGAGGGGACCTCCATAGGCCCTAATAGTTTCTACTATATACCGCACAACTCCGTGGGCTTTCTCGTGATTTAAATCCTTTCTATCTCGGGCAACCCAGAAACTATATCCACGACGACCAAAACAACATGACTGAGAGATACAGATTTGATTCAGACTCCCAGGTCGAGGAGCCAGCCAGGCGTGCGTTGAGCCTGACTTGCGATCTATCATGGAACGAACGAACCTCACAGAAAGATTGGGATCGGGCGTACTGTACGACCACGCCACGTGAACAAAGGAAATGGCGGAGCCGCGAGGTTCCCACACGGAATGTTGTTCCGCTGTTCTGATGCTGAGCGCTGATGCCTGATTCCAAGACATCAGAGCGGCACACATATCTGGCTCAAGAGCTTTTCTTCCTGCCAAGGGTCAATGTAAAAACAAAGACACCGGGAGGGGGTTCGGTTTCGGAGAGGGGAAAGCCCGAACTGTTGACAAGGACAGGGTCATAGTTGATAACACTAATAAGTGGCGCCCGGTACGTACCGCAGACTTCGAGTTAGCGCTGAAGTCTCAATTGGCGAGGCGCTGGGTTGGGGTAAGCTTCCTCATGACCCGGATCGCCGGGATCGCCGACCTGCGGTGCCGATGAGGCACATCGTAGACGAGCAAGTGTCCGTAGAATACCAATAGTTATGAGTGAGAGTCTGCTGCTAGGGCCGACCATCGCTGTCAATGGGACGTCATTATGAGGCTCGGCCGCCCGTGTCACGGTGATGTATAATGACCGCGAAAAGTGAGGACGAGATGATGAGACATTAATCCCGGTAGGCAAGCAGGCAAGGAAACCCGATTTTGGACTGCGACTCGAACCTAGGCAGGGTTTGATATGTATACACCTGATCACTGACGTCGGCCTCTCGATACTGTAGAGTTAGTCAAAAAACCAAATCCCGTTCCGGAATCCGGATCGCCAACTCCGACCTCAACCAAACAAACCGACCGCAATGACTCCCGGGCCGCAATGGCGAGGAGAGTACGCGCGGCCACTGTGCCAACAGTGCCAGGTAGCTCATCACCTTCATTTTACTTCCTAGGAGCAGCATGGGACAGGTGTCGTCCCACACGACTTCCAAGGAGAAACTCATCACGGGACGGATCACTGAGCGCCGGCAGGTTCAGATCGGCGCGATTGAAATCGGCTCGTCTATACCCCCGACAACAGGGCCCAATAAAAGGTTGGGAATCGCGTTCCATGGTGGTGTCCTAGTTGACTCATCCTCCGAATTCCTCTGGTCTAGCAATGTGCAATCGTCCATACCGTCCAACGTGTCCATCCTCCCCGAAACCGACTTAAACAAGATCCAAGACTTGACGCATACACCTTCGGGGGGGACTGATGAGGAAAACGACTTAGTCAGCCTAGCTGGGCGGCTCACGCCTTCCCTGTGTTCGCGTCGCAGCGCCGTCACGCCGATTTCAGTCCTGCCGCCCGAGCTCCTCGTGCAAATCTTTCGTCTCTACGCGCTCGAGGAGCCACCATGGTCCAGGGGCGTGCAGAAACTGGGCTGGATCGCGGTTACGCATGTGTGCCAACTCTGGCGTCAAGTTGCGCTTGGCGACTCGTCGTTGTGGGCTAGGATCACGGGAATTGCGCCTAACGCGAAGTGGATCTCCGAGATGCTGGTCCGCGCACGGAATGCGCCACTGGTCGTCAACGCAGTCGCGCTATCCCCAGAAATACTATCTAAGCTCACCCCGCACATCTCCCGCATTCGCGAGCTCCGGCTCGGCGGCCTGTCTGTGTATCACTCTCATTGTCTCCGAGAGATTTGTGCGTTGGAAGCTCCTGCCCCTGGAACATTTCGAACTCAGGGTTCGGGTCCCTCACCGTGTCACCTTTCACAAACTTTGTGGGACGACACTCTTCAGGGGGCAGGCTATGAAACTACGGACACTCTCCCTCTCCAGAGTCTCTAGCCCATGGACACTCATTCCTCGTGGTCAGCTCACCCAGTTGAAAATAACACATTCAGGAGAGATATCTACCCCTAGCACTTCATCACCCAGTAGTTCAAATCAGCTGCTTGATCTCTTGATCAACAATTCAGATTTGGAAGTCCTCGTCCTCGAATTCTGCTTACCAACCCTACTTTTCCAAGCCGCAGAAGGACAGGCGGTTCATCTTCCACACCTTTCACGCTTGTGCGTTGCCGGCTCAACTTCCCGGGTTGCGAACTTGTTGAAGATGCTCCAGCTGCCTTCATCTACAACCCTTCATCTACGATGTATCTCAGAGATCGACAATCTCTATATCATACTTCCTCTTGTCTCAGCGCATTTCCACAATCCTGTCCTCTTGGAGTTCAGAAGTCTTAGAATAGCCGTCAGGGATGGCTTGAATAGTCTCATTGACGTGGCCGCATCCACTGCCCACCCTAAATCAACAACCTCTGTCCAACATGCCTTTGAATATGATATCGATAGCGGTGCTGAGCTCACAATGTCATTTGCTGGGCCGACCTCATTCGGCCACTCAAAGCAGGAGCAGGAGGATATCCTGGAGGGCGTGTTCAGTATGCTGCCCATTTCGAACATCGAATTTCTCTTCATTTCAGCCCCCACCTTCACTCTATCCGTGAATTGGTACGAGCACTCTCAACGCTGTGAGAAGGTCACCACGATTCGAGCCAGTGGGCGTGGGACAAGAGATCTCCTGCGATCGCTCACCTCTCTTAAACCCATGAAATCGACATCCGGCAGCAAAGGGAAGGAAGGGATATGCGTCAACGGGGCTACAAGATTGCAGGGGACCATCAATACCACCGGCCTGCACGCACCCATTACACCATTTCCGAAGCTGACGTCCCTGTTGTTGGAGAATCTGGACTCTGGCTACCCCATGGACCAGTACGGCATCCTGTACGACGTCATCGCGTACGTTCTCAGATGGCGCAGGGAGAACAGCATGTCACTGAACGTGCTCGGCCTTGATCACTGTGTTATCACTCCCGATCGCGTGAACAGTCTGAAGAAATACGTTCAGGAGTTGCGATGGGACGGTGACGAGGGCATCCCGTCCGAAGAATGGGACGATGTCTAGGGCGTCCCAATCGGTGAATGACCCAGTGACAGGGCCCTCTCATTCGAAGAATGGGATGGCGACTAGGGTTTCACCGAGCAGAGTCGAATTTTCCCTGGAACCGCGCAAGCCGATTGCGTGTGGTTCGAGAGTCTTTCCGATTTGGGGTAAATGCTATGGACCCTGTCTTGTCCCTACTTTTCCTCTTTTCCTAGTCTTCTTTCTTACTTTCTTTGGAAGTGCCATCGGAACACTACGTCTTTCCCCTCCCCCTTTTTTTTATGTATTCCAACGCAGCTGGATACGATTTTGTGTCTCGAGCAACATCCAGGCATCTTTCTTTTGTGGGGAATACCTGTCATACGTCGTTATTTTTGTCTAGATCAGCACACTTCACTTGCGGAAGCGGCGGGTGTGGCCATGCGAAATCAATCCGTTCAAGTTGTGTGGTATGAAAACCATATCACCTTGTTTGAAGAACTGATATGAAAAGGATGACCGAGGACCGGCAGTCAGAGAAGGGTATTGGTTGTCACTTATCACCATGGGTAGGCTGTGAACGTTGTGAACTATCAGGACTACACAGGTTTTCCCGGCCCGAGAGCCTTTCAGACGACAGCCAACTGAAAGGAGTGCCAAAGGTCTCACGGACTGGGTTTTGTTCCTACACCTAGCGTGAAGTTCTCACGTTGAATTTGGGAGTTCACCGACACGACTTGACCACAGTGGGGACGGTACAGTAGCATCAGCAAAATCACAACAGGTTAGAGCCACTAGAGCCACTAGAGTTACTAGATCTAGTAACTCTAGTCACTCTAGACCAGGTCCAGGCTTATTTTTGAATTCTAGTCATCCTAGTATTTTATCCTAGATCTAGTTACTTCTATGGCTAACAATATATGCTCTAGTCCTTCTAGTCTCGCATTGAACCCGGTTTCAAACCACTTGTGTGTTACCTCCACCAATTCCCAGGACCGAGGTTGACACCATTAAACAGGATGACATACCAAGTAATAAGGGCATGACTCATCAACAAGAAGAATATCGGTGACATTCCCAGTGAGGATGCCACCCTGAGAAGCACCTATAGCAACAGCTTCATTGGGTTTGACATTCTTGGAGAGCTCGCAACTGAGGCTTGTCTTAATGGATTCGACCACCTTTGGCATACGCACCACACCACCCACAAGGATGATCTTGTTAATATCCGAGGATTTGACTCCGCCAAGAAAGATGCTTGAGGCCAAGCTGCAGACTATTGGCATTGCTGCGTTGCGTGGTGGGCAGAGAGTACCGTGCATCCCAAAAGATGAGATGAGCAGCGTGAGCACACCCGTGAACAACGCACACATGTGCACATCGGTGCCTGCCACGCTCGAAAAACAGAGCATGTTGACAGCGATGGTGAAGGAGAGGATTTCCCAGAGGAGCGTAGCCAGTGGGAGCATGAGGAAGCACGGAGGTAGCATGAGGTCACCCCGTTCACCATGAGAGCGAACGCAGAGATATCGACTCTGAAAAATGGGGGTGGAGGTGGGGTATTGTGGTAAGAGGACTCTTTGAGGAGCGAGACCCAAGAGACCTAGCAAGAGTCCGGGGTTCTGCTTGAGAAGATGAGGGCTGAGGCTGGGTTCCTGAGTGCTTGAGAACGCGCAAGAGATTGGAAACGGGAGAAGCGAGGATGTCGGTGTGTTGGTGTCAACGTTAGCAAGTGTTTGAGGCGTTAACGAGACGAGGCGATGGCGACAAATAATGGCAATGGCGGAAGATGGTGGCAATGGTGGAAGGCAGTGGCAATGGCGACGGCAAGCGATGGTGAGGATGGATGATGGCGAGGGCAGTAAGAAGGCGAATGGGCACACAGAGAAACGAAGATCAGAAGATGGCTACGGCACAGTGGGCTCGCGAGTCATCACACTGCCAAAGGGCACACAGAAAAAGAGGGGGAAATGGGCCGCAGCTGCCTTGCTCCTCAAAGGAGCCAGACGCGGTGGTTTTCTACGGTCGATACAGAACGAGTATTCTACACGCAAAAGTAAGTACGAAAAGGAGAGGTAAATGACGAACGTCTATGCCAGCAACAGGCCGCGCGGTGTCGTGTTCCGATAAAAGGTGGTGTCCGAAAGGTTGAAATTTTACTGAACCGTCGCGAGGTGCGTGACGTCGAGCACAGTGGTGACAGGGGTGAAGAACGGTACGGCGAAACTCGAGGGCGAAGTCTAAGTCGAACGGGGAAGGCGAAAAATGGAGAGTGGACAAGTCTAAATCAAAAGAAGAGAGAAACGCACAAAAGAAACCGAGCGATTCTACATTTATCCTAAATCCTTCCAAAACTCCAGAGGTGTCCAGACCGAGGGATGGTCGGCGAGGGGCGACATGAGGCGTGCGCTACGTTGACCAATGGTCTTTTCGAGTCTTGATGTCTGCCGATGCGGCGTGGGCAATCCGCGAGTCTTCGGCTGAGAGGACATAGTAGGTGGCGAGGAGGGCGGATTGACTGCATGAGGAATGGAATCGATCGAGGGTAGAAGACGGGAGCGATGAGAGGGACAAGGGTGAGGGGAAGAGGCGCAAGTGGACGAGAGGCAGGGCAGACGCGCGGCAGGCTCGGGCTCGGTAGGCGTCCCATGACCATTGAAAGCATGGGAAAGAGAGTAGTGAATGAGACGGTCTGGGGAAGAGCGGAAATATTCTGTGCCCACCAGGGAAAGTCCAGTTACCATCTGCATCGTAGAGAGGGGCTACCCAAGGAATAGCATTAATAGAAAATACGGGCACAGCTATGAAGATAACATTGGCACTGAAACCATCAAGGTCATAGCAAGCCTATCTCTTCGTCAGCGGGTGTGTCAGGCAGCACGGGTCGAGGAGCTCAGATGCCGTCTTGACAACCTCAAGTTTGCGCAAAGTTGTGCACCGTGCGTCAAGGCCGAGGAGGAGCAGTGTGTGGCCAATGGTGGTGAAATCAAGGGTGGAGTGTGTGGCAGATATTCCGATGGAACGAAGATGGGTGGAGACTGTCTGGCGGCGAAGCAAAGTCCAAAAGAAAGGAGAGGATGTAGAGGTCAGTTTCATATTGTGGTGATGGCGTTGTCGGTGTTAGCAAAGGCAATGAGTGGTGATTTCGGTGAGAGGAGGAACAAGGTGAAAAGTGAAAAGGAAAATGTGCCAAGTCTTGAGAGTCGAATTTGCAAATGTATCGGGAGGTCAGATCTGGGTTGCTCCGCATGTGCATGTGGAGTCTCTCGGACTCTCTCCTGACATCCCACACTGTTTCCCACCGGTTTGTAACCTGGGCATTGTAATTGCACGCGCGTTGTTGCCTGCACCACAGAAATCGGATCTTGAGCCATGGGTGAGGCCTGTTTGACAGGGCATGATGCATGACGTCCCTGTGTTTGGCACTATGTGTGTCACTCCTCGCGCCACCCACCAGCTACAGTACTCTGGCATAATTCCGGAGAGAAGGGCAGGGAGTTCAAGAAATCAGATCTTGATAAGCTGACTGATGGCCCTGAGTATTGAATAGTGTGTTAAGCGATATTTTTTAGGGACTTGACGACGCGGTCACTTCCTTTCTGTGTCCGTGTCCTGACTTGTCCTCCCTCTGTGGTCTCAAGTTCATAAACTCCCTTCACTTGGTTGCTTAATTTCCATGTCCTGTCTCGTCCCTCCCTCTACAGTCCAGGAAGTGGATGCCTCTCGCTCTGTTGCTTTCTTTCAATATCCTGACTTGCCCCTCCCTCCGTGATCTCCAAGAGGTGAGTGCCCCTTGCTCGGTCGCTTTTCTTCCACACCCTGACTTGTCACTCCCAATGCCGCCTCCAGGAAGTGAGTGCTTTTTTCTCAGCTACTTTCTTTCTGCCCTGACTTGTCCCTTCATCTGGATCTCCGGAGAGTGAGTGTCCTTCATCCTGTTGTTAGATGGTGGTGACAGCAGCAAGTGCAACTGTCTCGAACATCATTGGAATGAGCGGTACTCAGGCAACCTGAGTGTCCAAAATGCAGCAATGAAAATGCAGTGGTACGGCCTACTTTCCTCTCCTCATTTGAGCCCTTGTCACCCGTACCTTCTCACAGTAACAACCAACTCAACAAGACCGATGCAGCGCCCATCCCATACTTCCTTGGCGCCCAGTGCCTCATCTCACTCTGCGATGGCCTCTGAGTCATGAGGTACGGGTTCCTCTTTACAGCTCCCTCACAGTTCAGAAGCCCCCCGCTGGATTGCTGAAGCCCATGTGCATACCAGGTCCGCTCGACCCATCGACACTACCCAAATCCGAGGCTGCCCGCGTGACTTGCAGACAGTGCGTGCGATCCATGCTGGCTGGCCTGCGCTGTCACCTTCTCTCTCCTTCCTTCTCACCAGTAACCTTTCCGATACCCTAGTGACGTTGCTGCCCTCAACATCCAACAATTTGTCCATCGGTTTCCAGATATTGCATGGGGTACCATCATATCACATCACATCACATCGCATCTTCGTTCTCTGTCATCCTGCTACGCCGCTGCCATCTGTCTCAGGCCACATGCACCCTCGATGACATTCTCATCATCCAGTGCTACCTTACCTTCCCACCTATCGATCTCCAACCGCCAATGCAGCAGCACGTTCTCAATGTCTGAGTGCAGCAGATTATGCTCAGTTGCACCGCCTCGGGCGCAAACATGGACTTGCGTCGCTTGGGCCTGAAGACTTTTCACCAGATCCTATAGGCGTTGGGTCTAGGAGGTGATTACCGTTCTGTCGCTTTTATTTTGTGTCCTGAGTTGTCCCCCCCCTCTCCAGTGTCCAGGAAGTAAGTACTAGTGAGTTCCCGGGATTTTGTTGCCTGTTTTCCGCATCCCACTGTGGTGAAATTCAGACACAATGATGTTTTAGCTTAGATAGAACAATAAAATTGCTCAATTTGTTTGCTCGCTCTGGCAGTGCTGTGTGTAACTGGCTGTAACTGACACATTGTGATACCAGTCCTCAAAATATCTCTAGAACACTGTACTAGATCTAGGAAATAATCTAGATCTAGTCGGAAAACTAGACCTAGTCGGAAAACTAGACCTCCTGGCTCTAGTCCTGCAACCTAGATCTAGTCCAAGTCGCTCTGGGTCTAGTCATAATACTAGAGCCATTAGAGCCACTAGAGCCACTAGCCTAGTCGCTCTAGTCGTGTTGTGGTTTTGCTGATGTATACTGTGTCACTATATTGTTTTAACTTCAAATTTATCCTCCATGCGCGCTCGCCTCGAACTCAAACCTAATTGAAAGTTGCAACAATTGGCCCGGGGCCAGCTCTCATCGGCGTCATGCTTTTGCAATTTAGCAGCCAATTGTGGTACGGTTTGGTGAGTGTCGGAATGATTACAGGCCTATATCGGTCCACGAACTCGGCGCAATTTGTTACCACTTTTGCATGCCTGCGCATGGCGCGTGGCAGGTGACCACAAATGGCGAGTACAGCGCCAACAGCGCCAGGTAACTTGTCACTTTCCCTTCGTTTCCTAGGAGCAGCATGGGACAGGTGTCGTCCCACACGACTTCCAAGGAGAAACCCATCACGGGGCAGATCACTGAGCTCCAGCCGAGGCGGGTTCAGATCGGCTCGTCTATACCCCCGACAACAGGGCCCAATAAAAGGTCGAGAAAGGCGTTTCATGGCGGAGTCCTATTTGACTCATCTTCTGAATTCCTCTGGTCTAGCAATGTGCAATCGTCCACATCAGGAAAACCCTCCCACTATAATTAGAGATAATTTCGGTATTTTAGTGATAATTATTGGAAAATTATCATTCTCGTCGGCTAGCAAGCCCTCCATAATCTAGTGCTAAATTATCGTCATAATTTGCCATAATGTTTAAATAAATTCTGATAATGTTTAATTTCTGACATTCATTGACATTCAGATAATGTTCAAAAATGGGTGATATTTGATAACTAACGATCGGCTATGCTACCTGTAATACGTAGTAATGCCATTGTCCAGTGGTATTGTAATGTACCAACACCAAGTCACATACGATAGAAAAAGGAGTGAAATAAACCGACATGACACAATGACATCAAGAGCAGGTATCATTGACCTATGTTGACTAGAATAGGTTCAGCCACTTGCAAAAAGACAAAGTAAAATGAACAACGTACAATAGGACTCTTGCTATGCTGGTTGTTGAAACCAGTGGTGCTCCTAGTCAAGTTCGTCGAGGTTGAGATTTGCAATGGGAACTCCTGTGGGCACCGCAACTGACATGTCAGGGCTGTGATGTTTGATCAGTATTGGCTATCATTCAAATATATTCACACTTACCTTGCCTGTACATAGATGTCATGCATCATGCTGTGAAATGAGCCAGTCCGCTTCTCCGAGATATATTGGAAGGTTTGTAGGTGTCCGTTGTACACATCGAGATAGGCGTTTGTGGAAAATTCAGCTGGTTGATAACTACCACTATGCCACTCATAGATGGCAGCATAGAGCTAATAATTTGTGTTAGTACAAAACGACCAGGGAAAAAAAAAAGTACTTACCGCTGTGGCCACCAATGCAACCATCACAGCTGGTACTTCATGAACCACCTCCCCATTACCACCCTGGAATGTTGGGAAGTGGGAGTGGTACCGATGGGCAAAGGAATTGACACCTCCTATGAAATAGAGGTTCTGTATAACAGCTATGATATGGGAATTCTGGTATGGCCTGGACTGACTTGGGGATGGATGGAAGGGGCTG
>Ga0307509_10007385_pt1 | contig 14374 bp, 10 predicted proteins | sample 10_EM_MG_FD_202245 | JGI IMG/M metagenome (GOLD analysis project Ga0307509, IMG submission 202245) | Populus trichocarpa ectomycorrhiza microbial communities from riparian zone in the Pacific Northwest, United States - 10_EM | ecosystem: Host-associated > Plants > Roots > Unclassified | place... | reverse complement strand
ATCTAAAAATACATTTTGATGAATTTTCAAGCGAAAAACTATTTTGATGGTGGTGGTGGCAGCGGCGGCGGATGGGTCGTGTTAGCTCTTGCTAACCCCCTTAATATGTTGGCGGCGGCGGCGGCGGCGGCGGATGGGTCGTGTTAGCTCTTGCTAACCCTAGCCAGGCTACTTGCATTGGAGGTTACAACAACATTGGAGGTGATATGGAAACAATTCAGATGGTGGTATGCATATAGAAGTTATATGCCTATGGTAGAGGAAGAAATCACTTCCAAGTTCGGATAATAAAATTAGATAGAGATGATGAGAAAATAATTCCTTGGAAAAAAAAAAAGACAGACAAATTGAGCTGTAATCAATGGATGGGATACCAGTCCTGTATATGAATTTTCTGGAGTATCATGAAGCATTGAAGAAAAATCCACATCAGTCAAAAGAAGTAGCATGACAATTGATGGGGTACTAGGTAAAATCTATAACATCTTACTAACTTCGGCATTTAAAGAGGCCAGAGGATTTCATTCCTGATGCCACAAGAAAGACCCAACAACCTAAAGAGTCATTGACTTCTGGATTTAGAGACCTCTTGGAAAACTTATTTATAAGTGATGTACGAGTATAAATAAATAAATTTGTATTTGTTTGCCATACCTGATAGGAAAATTAGCTCGCCAACATAAGGGCAATGTTGTATCCGATGTACTTTGGACAAGTCCTGCCCCAGAAACTTCATTAAGCTGCATCAATGTGGTATATGATTAGAAGAATTGGTGACAATGTTTTGAATGAAGTGTTTTGTGATCCAGTGGCATGAAAACACTTACAGAAGCAACCAATTCAGAATATGCTTCTTTTGGAAAATATGTATAGGAACTGCCACTGTCAAATAATATGTGCTTCACTCTGCTCTCCATCCCACCTAAACTGAGTGGGCTGCTTCCATAATTCAATTTTACAACCTCTGTATGATAGAATTCCCTGGTAAGGGAAAAGAATAGACAATAAAATTGATGAGAAAACAATTTCCAAATTGACTATTCACTGATCTTTCTTAAATAACACAGAATGATAGCCACAGAGAGGTGAAAAATGGAATAACGGTGGATTGGCTTCAGTGAAATGCATAATTAACAAGTACCATATTTTCTAGAATTTTTCCCACCTAAAATGAGAGATTTTTCAACCAAAATGATGGATTCTTCCAAGCTAAACATTTTAATTATCAATTTCCACTAGAAAACATTCCAAAACTAAAAGCACAAGGAAGCCTGGAAAAATAAAATGGGGAAACTGAAATCTTCAGAAAACCCGTACTTACATGGAAGGGCTGTCAAGCATGGGGACCCAAGCCATACCCCAACGTGGAACAAAATCATCACCTAAAAACATATATCCACCACCACCTAAATCAGTGGTAAGGCAATGACCTATGACATTGTTAATGATACCCTGGCTCGCCAATTGAGAAGGTAAACTAACTTTAGCTCTACTTAGCCCAAGTATCCCATCTGTCTTCACCAGAGTTTTCAAAAGTAAGCCTTGCTGATCATATGCACACCTTAAAGACAATGTATACACGTATCAATGCTTTGACAACAAAACTACGTAGACAAAAATTGCAATAAGCTAGAGAAGAGAGAAGGATGTACCCGAAAATGAAGTTTAACTTGGTCAGTGATCCATTTGCAACCATTAAAAGAAGCTTGTCTGTAGCAAGAACTCCCATGGAGGAGCTATGATCAGCATATTCAATCTCATAGTCACATTGATCGCATGTTTCACAATATCCAGCCTTTTGATTTCTTTGCACTTCCATGCATAACAAATCCTTTGGAGGTACTATATTACCTCTTCTTGGCTTGTACCAGGCATTAGCACCCTACATTAATCATATCTATTAAAATCATGCTGATTTGGGTCTGAAAATAGTTAAAACCTTAAGATTTCATCATATATCAAGGACAGTTAAACTATATGATCACAAAATCTGGTTAGGGTTTATATCAGGCTTAGTGTAAGGGAGCCAACATCCTTGCTGAATGAAAATGCAAATAACAGAATATAGAGGACAGACAAGAAGTTTGCCTAATCTGCACTCTACAATTCACATTAACTTTCTTTCACATATTATTTCTAGCATTGTTACAGCATGCCTAATACTGGAATTCATTAAGACCACAGTCTATATTTTTCCACTGTTCACTAAAATAGTTAAAGCTGTAAATGCTTGTATGCCAACTTTCTTGTTTGCAAGCAGACAAAGAAAGGAAATGCCTTTGTTTAATAGCCACCTTTAGTGTTAGTATTTTGTGTTATTTTAGGCCCCGTTTGTTTGTTGGAAAATAATTTCCTTTTGGAAAGTGATTTTCTTGGAAAATGGATTCCTAGAAAGTGAATTATTTTCCGATGTTTGGTAGTATCATGAAAAATAAGTTAAAAAACATTTTCCAGTATTTGGCTATGTCATGGAAAATGAGCTGAAAAATAAATTATTGATATTTTTTTTTCAAGTTTATTAAAATAATGAGGAGCAAATCTTACAAATTAAAAAGTTGAATAAGAATAAAATTGAAAAAACAAATCTAATTTCATAAATTATCTCAAATAAAATAAATAACAATCAACATAATAGAGATCAAATCTAACATATAAAAAAGTTGAAAAATGATAACATTAAAAAAATTACAATTTCATAAATTATTTCAAATAAAATAAATAACAATCAAAAGAATGAGGACCAAATCTGATAGAGAAAAAAATTCAATTAAAAAAATGATAAGAGAAAAGCAAATAACAATCATAAAAATAAGAACTAAAGTTGATATAAAAATCAAATTAAATCAAATTCTTAGGGATGAAATTGAAAAAAAAAAGATTCAAAACAAAATATATAGCAATCAAAAGTTTGAGGACCAAATTTGATATAATCAGCAAATAACATGACATTTCTAAAACTTTCACAACTTCTGGAAAGTGTTTTCCACCCAAAATAAAAGGAAAACACTTTCCTGAAACCAAGCCAAATTTTTCTTTGACTGGAAAGTGTTTTCCGTTGACCATCTTTCTTAATGACAAACAAACGCAGGAAAGTTTGAAAAGTGGTTTCCAGAAAACCATTTTCCGTGAAACAAACGGGGCCTTAGATTAAGAAATTACATTACAACAGCAGGAGTAAAAATTCATTAAAAAACTGAATGAACATAAATGCAATAATTGATATGGCAGACTGTACACTGAACAAACATATGCAAAGGAAAGGAAGGAATATTGAAGGGACGAGTTCTGCAGCATTGGCATTCCAAAGATCAATCAAGCATTTGATACTTATCAACACAAATTGAAGGATATGTGTGAAGTCATGAAGAAAATAGTTGTTACACAACTCATTTAAACCAACTGGACCCAGGGACTAGTAAGATTCAACCATTACCTTGGCACAGCTAGTGCAAGGAGCATCACACTGGATCCATGTTAAATCACTTCCAGTATCAAAATCAAGATAGTAAGGTTGTGGAGGACTCCCAACAAGCATATATGTGAAATATAATCTGTATGAAATCCAATATTTGGTTAGAAACTGAACAGCGTCGAATTTACTTTAGGGCATGAAAGATGATAGCAGTAATTTAAAAAAGAAATGATAAAGCTTGTTATATTAGCAGTTAGCTATGTGCAAGGCATCCCTTTATTTCCCATATTTTCCTCAAAAGAACCTAAAAAAGAGCTATTAAAGGTCCTGCTTCTTAAAAAAAATGAAAACAAGATTGATAGAGAAGAAAATACGAAGTTATTTATATTGGATCCAACTAAAACAAGATTTTCTTCTTCTCTAATCTAGCTTCACGAATAACTTATAGCGAGCAATAAGCTAAATGGAACCCAAAAAGCACTATCACTCTCCACGATGAGGCTCGAAATTTCTACCTCTATGCAAAACAACAATCCACATAGTCATAGTCCCCTAAAATTCTACCTTGACATGCATCAGCTATATATAACTAGCAATAAGCTCAATGAAAGTCAGATTGCACGATCACTCCTACTCTGTGTGACCAGGAATAAAGCTCAGAATTGCTATATATGCAAAATCAAAAACCCGAAGAGTCATCTACATAAACAATGCCATATGAAAAGTATTCAATAACGGGGGGAAATTGAGTCATACCCATCTGGATAAAGATTGCCCCTAACAGGAAAAATAGCGGACGAATCCATTGCAGCAGCAGCATTTGAAGAAGCTAACTTACTAATTTTATGGGGTCCATTCAAATGATCAACAGATGCCACCAAATTCTCCTTGTACACAAACCTCCTAAGATGATTCTCAAGATCATTCAGTGGAATCTCACGAATACCCAATTTGTGATATAAAGGAAACACATAAGACTTTGGCTTTTGATCATCATCATCATTATTATTACTCTTCAATTCTTGAAAGGTATTGGTAAACAAAGAACTGTAAATAGCAAGAGCAAAAAGAGAGATAAACACAAAAGACAACAGTTTTCTTGGGGTACCAAGAAAGAGTCTTGATGATGGAAATTGGAGTTGAGAGTTTTGAGATGGTGGTGGTGGTGGTGATGAGATTGGAAGCTGGTCTTCTTGATGGGTTTGGGGGGTTTGGTGAGATTGTGGGTAGTCATTATTAGTGAGTGTAAAAGCAGTGATGGTTTTGCCTAAAGACGGGTTATCTGGTGGTGGAAGTGAAATTATGACTACCCCTTTTAATTGCGGTGACTGATCATCATCAGACTCCATATCTATCTATGTCCCTCTCTCTCTTTCTCTCTAACACCAAACGCAGGCTAGTGGTATCAGTGCATGAAGTAGGAGAGAGAGACAAGGGAGAAGATGGGTGCCGGAGCCGGTGCTGGTCAGGAGTTGCAATCAACTTCTACCACTCCTAAACACCCTTGTAATAACAAAAGTCAAATGTTCGTTCAAACACTCAAGACTGTACTGTTACGCAATTACTCGGAAGTGACCCGTTTGAAAGAAAAACTTGCTAGAGCGAAGGATCTAGGAAACTTCTTTTAATTATTACATTGTATATTATACAGAGAAACTGGGACAATTCGTGGTTTTACTATTCAAAAAACATCGTCAACCCTCTCACAAAAAAAAACACTTCAATTGTTGTGCATTTTTGCTGTTTTTATGTTTTATACCTGAAAGTTTACAGTTTTTTTAATTCGGTTACTGTATTTTATTTATTTCAATTGTGTCCTTTAAAGGTGCATTTTCATTGTTTTATGAGCTCGAATTTGTTTTGGCTCTTTCTTCGATGTGTATGTTAACATTAAATTGACAACTAATCTTATAAAATATAATTTTAATTAAAAAAAAAACTGAATTGAGAGGTTAAAGAACAAAATTTACATAAAAAAATTAGGGGCTTTTTCCACAAATGGCACACAAGAGCCCCTTTTGATCCCTCAAGTTTTATTTTTTCCCTTTATCATCCCAGCTTATTTATATTATTACATTTTAGTCATAAACTTTATTTTTATTATATTTTAGTACTTGGAAGTTAATAGAAAGAGAAAGTCGTCAGAAAAATTGAAAAGAAACAAAGTTCTCAGGTGATTGGGTTCTGGTCACCAATAACTTTGAGATTTGGTTTTAAGAGAGAAAGTTATTGGATGAGGTTTCTAACTTTAATGATGCATGATAATAAATCAACCTCAAGAAAAAATTAATCTTGATTTGATTTGGATTGGATTGTTGGATTTATTAAAATATTTTTTATTGTTACAAATAAGATTTTTGACGTCCAAAAGGATGTTGTGTTCATGTTCCTCTTTTTTTTTTTTGTGAAAATGGTTAAAATTTGGTTTCTTAGTGTCTAAAATGTTGGACCCTAATTTTTCAGTTATTAGAGACAAGTTTGGTGGTCGAAAAATTATACCAGGCGACAGTACATTGTCTAGCCAATTAGATGACATGTTGTCCGCCTAGTTTATAAAAAAAATATGGTGTTTGGTCTACCATGCCCAAGCACATGGGTTTTCATTTTTAATAGTCAAGCGTGCGAGCTTAACCTTTCAAGGTCCAAAACCTAGGATAAAATGTTTTTTAATCAAGATTATTACAGTGAAATTTTTAAAATTGATCATCTTGGTTTTTAAATAAGTTTTGAGATTCATATAGTAATATTTTCAATTAGTTTTATTTTTTTATGTAAATCTAATATGTATAATTGTTTTAAAATTTTTTATCATGGATATTCAATGAAAATATTTTTTATTTTTTTGATAATTATTTATATAATTTTGTGAAATTAATAATTGTTTTATTTTTTTCATATTGTTGAGTTAGAATTATCACACCATAATTGTTTTCAATTGAAATTTACTTTTCATAGTTTTTATTTAAAAAATTATTATTCTAATAAAAAACATGTTTTTACAAGGAAAAAAGTTTAAATAAGGAAGTAGAGTTTTGGCTAAAGAAATATATTGTTTCTCATTAATTTAAATTATTTTAATCGTGTTAAATTTTCATTCAAAAAGTCATGCTACTTGTCATAACTTAATTTTGGGTTCCCCCAAAATTATCTTTTTTCTTTAAAAAAATAAATAAATGAAAATAAAAAATACTTGGCAATAGCAAACTGAAAAATGTTGCAGACACATGGAGGAACTAAACTTTGATTTTGGACAGAATTGGAAGCCCAATTGTACCCAAGATTGAAAGACAATTTAGATTCAAAGTCAAATGAAATAATTATTGAACAAATTTGCTTAAAAGTTAAGTCTAGGGACTTGATTAGACTTTTAATAGGCCAATTTGATCTAGTCATGGGTCCAATTAAAGGTTTAATTAAGTTTACAAATTAATTTGGGTCAAATTAAAAGATTTAATTAAGTGAAAAGATTTAATTAGAGTTTTAATAGGTCAAATTAATTTTATTAGGACTTAATTGGTGAAAAATTAAGTTGGAAGCTTATTTTGAGCTTAATTGAGAAGATTGAAATTTTAGAGGACCAGATTTTTAAAAATTGGATGAAATCAAGGGTAAAAATGCAAGAAAATCAAAGTTTAAGAGTCAATTAAGGGTCTAATTGAAGAAATTTAAGACCAAATACCTTTTCGTAAAAGGTGCACAAATTCAAGGGCCAAATTCAGTTGAAAACAAGAGTGAAATTGAAGAAATTAGAAGTTTGAAGGTCAATTGAGGATAAATTAAAAATATCCAAGACCAACGACCAAGCTGAAAAATGCACTGAAATTAGAGGATTTTTTGAAACTTGACAGGGGCGAAATTGAATTGATTCTTAGAATCAAAATTAAATTGAGGACTAACTTGAATAATTGAAAGTTTGAGGGTTGAAATTAAAAGAGAAAGTTTAAAACCTAATTTTACCTTAAACATCAAAATAACATCGTTTTATTTAAATGAAACAGTGTGTTTTGGTTATGTTTTGACCAAAATGACGTTGATTTGGTTAATGCCAAGTTAAAAAAATAAAAGCTAGATTACACGTCGTCTGACTATTATTTATCATCTTCCCCAGTGAACCCGAAAATGGTAGCTCTAATGCCACCTTTCCAGCCTCCCCTCTCTCTCTCTCTCTCTCTTTCGCTCGCTCTCTATCTCTCTCTCTCTCTCATACCTTCCCCATACAAGAAAAGAAACACGCCACTCTAGTGACCTAACAATGTACTACATCTCCAGCTCAAAAACTGCCAATTTACGACCCAAAAAATCAATGAAAAAATGGCTTGAATCCCTTAACCCGGGCAGCCTTACAAACTGGTTTTGCATGACTAGGTTGTTGGTTTATGACCAACAGTTAAGATCATTTCCAATAAAATCAATGGCCACAAACCATGCTCAAGATACCTCCCATATTCTTCTTTCATCCCCTATAAATATGGATGAATTTCATGAAAGAGAGAGGAGAAAATTAAAAAAGAAGGGAGGAAAAAACCCAACCAAAAACCACCATTTTTGCCACCAGCCCCTCTTTCACATCAAACCAGCCAAAAAATCCAAAACCAAATTACCCCTACCATACCCTATAATAACCCGCAATTCACCCCAGCCAAGAAGAACTCAAAAAACACCATAAACCACAACAAACTCCATCATTATTCTCCTCATGCAACTCCACAAGTTTTCCTTCTCTTCTTTTAGTAGCACCACTGTCAACCACCTTTACCGACCACCAACGACCATCACACTAACTAGCAAGGCCACCACCCCAAACTAGGTACCCTTTCTTTTCTTTCTTTCAACTACAACTTACATGCAAAAATAAGAGTAAAACTTGTAGAACATGAAATGTAATTCACATTCTATATGTTGTAAAATGCATGGTCACTAGGCTGGGCTAGTGACCATGCAAGGCTTGGGCTAGATCGAAGCCCAGCCTGTAAAGATGAGCTGGGTCCAACCCACATATAAAAAAAGAGAAGAAGGTTTGTTGGGTCGACTACTGGCCCAACAAAAATCAGATTGAGTTAAGCTTCAACCCAACCCATGTGCATGCCTTGGGCCTTAGGCCCAATAGACCCGACCCATGTAGTTGGGCTAAGCCTAACCCAAATGTTAAGGGCACGTTTGGCTCGTGCCAATTTTGTTAAGGAAATAAGGCTTTGTTTGGGTCCCTAAGGCGTGTTTGCCAAACACAGGCTTAAGATATTTTTAATGCCTATGATTTTAGGCTAAGGGTGCGTTTGACAAATGCCTAAGCCTTTTCCTTTAGTTTTAATTTGTTCGTATTTTGGGGTCTAGCCAAATAACCCTTTAAAAAACCAAAACAAAATATGAAAAAATTCAGGGACCATTTTGAAATTATTTTTGGGTCCCTCATGTTTTTTCACAACATTTTTGTCTAATATCGGGCTATAGACTTACACTGTAAGATGTGGACCATGTATTAAAAATATATGATTTTTCTCCAAAAATGTAAAACAAAATCCAAAAAATTCCCTTTTTTTAGGAAACAAAAAAACATGTTTTTCTTCAAGAGTTTCATTTAATATTGGGTTGTAATCTTACACTGTAAGTTACGAACCCGATATTAAAAATACATGGTTTTCTCTGAAATTTTGAAAAATCTAAGAAAATTCAAAGAAAATTCCTCATTTAAAAATTACAAAAAATATGTTTTGTTTTCATGCATACAACCAAATTCTAAAGCTTTTTCATGCATATTATCTAAAAAAATCACATTTTAACATGCAAAATGGATATCATAACTAGTTTATGATTATTTATTAGGATTTTGCCAAAATACCAAAAATCTCGCAACAATTAAGTTGCTTAATTAATATTTGAAGTATTAGGATTTAGTTGTAGACTTTAATATTTGGGAGTATAAAATTACATTGTAAAGTATACCTCCAGGTATTAAAGATACAAAATAGAAAATAAATGTATTGCTAAACATTAGGCTTTAAAATAATTAGGATTTAACCCGATAAGATAAAGATTTTCTCATGAAGGGAGATCTACCTTGAACCTTAGATGAGACCAACAAATAAAAACATGCCTTAAATTAATAATCAATCTATGGTGTAGTTTACCATAGGTAAGGTGCACTAGGGGTAATATGTCTTTCCTTACACAACTAGTCTCCTTACCAAGACTCTCACAGACCATAAGTTTTCTAGTGACCATGATACTAGGTGGTGACTTTTTATAATCATAACTTTATGATTAACCTAAAAAACCCTTCAATTTTAGGAGGCAACTTCGTCAAAGGCTCTATGCTCGTCATGACACTACTTATAAAAAAATTACTTATTTTCTTAAAAAAAAAGTATTTTGATGAGAAAATGAAATTCTAACTAAATTGTTTTTTTCTATGATTTAAATTATTTTAATTTTTACAAATACTTACTTCGATTACTACATAATTAAATAAAATTAGGTTTTGAGAATCACCTCTTAGCCACATATGGGTACATGATTAGTTAAAATAAAGTAATCAATTTACAATAAAATAATTTAGTTTGATAAATCTTTGTGAGTTGTTTTTCAATTAGTTTGTTATTTGTTTTCTAACATTCTCAAGCACAATTATAAATCTTAGTATGGTTTGAAAAAAAAATCCCTAGTAACCTATCTTTCTTTAACCCATATTAAGAATTTATTATTCTTTTTTATGTGAATAATTTGTTTTATTAACTAATTTTGATAAAGATCAAATTAAAAGGTACATTGAAAATGTTCCATTACATTAAATGCAAAAATAATCCTTAGTGGTTATAATGTGAATAAAGTAATAAATAATATTTTTTTCGTTAACCTTCTTTTACTGTATGTTATGATTGATGTACGAGTATGCATTACGATTTGTATTTTAATACTTAAGATTATTGTGGACTTTAATAGTTTTTTTCCTTGGGATTTTTGTTTTGTTTTGGTCACTGATTTTTTCCCTAATTATGTCCTTATATGTTGTGTTGAATTGGATTTAGACTTGATAGTTTGTTTCGATTTGGTTTCTATATAGTTATCACGGTGTTAAAAAAACATCCGAAGACAGGGTTGGTACTTGATTTTGCAATTTAAATGCATTTTTATTGCTTGTAAAAAATTAAAATCATGAGACCAAATTTGATAGTGAGGCAAAAGTAGAAAGTTGCTTTTTAAAAAAAGAACTGTTCATGAGGCTTTTTTTTATAACATATTTAAAGCCTTTATTTGTTTTTTTTTAGTTTGAAATTTTTGTTTTTTGATCCAAACCTTCATTTTGTTCATATTACAATCTTTGTGTTTGAAAGAGTCTAATAGAGTCATCGAAAAACGACATAGGAGAGAGAAAATTGTCGATTATCCACATTCAAACAACCAAAACATCTAATATTAGTGTCAGTGAGTTCTATTTGGCAAGAGAAATTCTATTTAAGTGTTTTTGACCCCTCATCTAGCCATAAAAGGTAGATTAGACCTCAAGATTCTTTTTTTATTTGGGTTAATATTTTATTTTTTGACTAATTAAAGGTTGATTTAAGACTATAAATTGGTTTATTAAGGTATTTTGTGTGTTTTTCAGGTGAAAATGGTTAAAATAAGATATTTTAGTCAAATTAGTTAAAATTTGTACAAATAGACAACGCGTTTGCCATATCAAATAAAAAATAAGGTCAGGCACGCGGGCCTAACTTGTAGGCCCATGGGTGCCTGACCTTTTTTATGTTGGTAAAGTCGCGTGCCCCACGTTCTATTTATTGGCCAATTCACATTTGCCCACCGAGGCCCAAGACCCTATGATGTTCTTAAAACAATCTTTTATTTTTTAATTTTTTTTAATTAAAATTAATTATAATAAAATTGAAATTATATCTAAGATTTTATTCCATTAAGTACCATTCAATTTTAGCTTTTTTGTTTTTTAAATAAAGATATAACAATTTTTTAATAAAATTAGCTAGTGCTTTTTTATATATATAATAATTCGTGGATGTTATTTTTTCCTTAAAGTTTCGTCAAGTTTCATTATAATCAAATAATTAAAATTATATCTAGGATTTTATTCTAATTAGATACCATTCAATCCAACATTTTTTTTTTCCTAATAAGATCATAATACTTTTTTTATAATATTTGTAACATCCTCATATCCGGGATTAAGCAACAATCTCATGTCAACTGATACATAAAATAATTAAATTATATATATATATATATATATATATATATATATATGTGTGTGTGTGTGTGTGTGTGTGTGTGTGTGTGTGGGCGCGCGCGCACGCATAAGGTGTTCTTTTACCAAAATTGTCACTAAAATTTCGGCAGAGACTCCCCTACATCGGGAGGTCCCAAGTTATCGACATTTAATCTATTTACACTTCTAATATTTCACATCTCATAACTCAATCACGACCCAATCGTCTTGGGTCTCAATCCCACAAACATCATCGTCATCAAAACCATAATATTTATAACATACATTGAACAACAAAAATCATTATAGAGGAATAAATGAGATAAAAATGTATACATGGACACATTCACATGAGATTCAGAGTTAAGATTATCTATTCAAGTTTAAACATTGATTATACAAATTAAGTTATATAAAAGTTGTAATATTATAAAATACAAGGGTATACTCCCTAAAATCTAGAATTACAAAAAGTGAACATAAGTTAGGATCTACTCCTGTCGTGCATGCGAGGGTCCTGAAACAAAATACATATTATTGAAACATGAATATCACAATAAAAATATAACAACACAATTATCCAATAGTTTAAAAAGGCAAACATGCATTCATATTTTATTCACTTCTCCCTTCTGGTTTTCATTGGAAACTCTTTCTCATTCAAGTACTAAAAACCGTTTCCTCTTCCATTATCAACCTCTATTCAAGATTTCATAAGATCTACCATGATTATTTCCACTTAACACATTCCCGATACCAATTTCACTGGTATCATCATCACCCTGTAGGAGTCGATGCAAGGTGATCCCCTTTCTCGAGATCCTAACATACACTAAATGTATGCTAGCTAATATATGGTGATCCCCTTACCCGAGATCCTAATATACACTAAATGTATGCTAGTCAAAACATGATGATCCCCTTCCGCGGGATCCTAACATACAATAATGTATGCTAGTCTAAACATGGCGATCCCCTTACCCGGGATCCTAACATACACTAAATGTATGCTAGTCCACGCCCCATATCACACTTCTTATATTTCCACTATCAGCGATAATTTCATCACTTAGCAATTCACATAACAACCTTTCACCTCGAATACACATACATTCAGAATACTATCCAAAATATTGACATCATTACGCAACTTTCCTCCTTTCACATAATATCCAACATTCAGTAATTCACATTTCACATCAATAACATATTAAATCATGGAATTTAACTAGAAAGTATAGGTGTGGATTACCTGTAGTAGAAGCTCTACTTACGTTCCCCTACTGTTATTGCTGCACCAGGCCTATGGTCCCTCCTTAAATCATAAGCTTATCTCATAAATTTTCCTCATTCAAGCGAGGTTGGTCGCGTTGAACTGTTACTTTTTGCAGAGGTCGCATTTCGACCTCCTCTGAGAGTTTTAACACAATCTAGAGTTCTAGGACTCTGTTTGAAGTGAGGTTGGTCGCGTTGGAAAGCTAAGACATGGGGCTACAAGTCCTCTGAACGAAGGAGAACCCAGTTCTGCCCCTAAGACAGTTAAAATTGCTCATCAACAAATCATACTTACTGCCCTATATGGTCTGTCATGACCCAGTGTCGGTTGATAACCTATAACTGGAGTTCTACTGCTCCAAATTGAGCAAAACCAATTTTATTAGTTAGCTAGCATCCAAAAATACAATTTCTATGAAAGAACCTGGTCCTAATTCCCTCATCCTTCTATCCAAAATCTTACCGAAGTCAGGAGACGAGTCTGTCCAGATTTGTCACCCCCTTCCCTTCACACATAACTTTCACAAACTACATTTTCTGGGTAAATTATCATGGTTTCACCTCCCCAATCACATACCACACATGAATTAACTTAATTTTAACAACAAATTCTTTTTTCTCCAATTCAAGTCTAAGAACGCTAATCTATAATTCAACATCAAGGCATCAATTCATTATCAAATTTGAAATGAATTATAAGATCATGTTTAGAACACCTTACCCGGTACGAATTAAGGTTTTGATCTTCAACTAGTTGAAGATTTTCAACTCCCTCCTTTCTTTTCTAATGATAGTTGGCCATCCTTCTTCTCTTCATGTTCAATTTTCTTGTTAATCCCTTGCCCACAAGTATTTATTCAATCTATAAACCCTTAATCTTGGATGGGTTCTTGAAATTTTGGTGTTTCTCTCTTGATTTTGCAAGAATGGATACAAAACTCCCTCTTTTCTTTCCTTTTCGTTGCTACAGATTTTTGGTGAGGAGAGGAGTATTTATACTCTATAATTTCTCTTATTTGTACTTAGGCCCTATTTCCTTTAAGTGTATTATTTTTACCCCCATATATTTTTTTTCTTAAAATCAAGTTGTATTCTTTTCTTATAACTCCACCCCAAAAGTTTATTTTGTTCAATTAAATCCAACCTTCAACATTACCGGGTTAATTTATAATGTCTCGAATTATTTTGCATGGAAATTTATATCCAAAAATTTATGAATTCATGTTTTTATTTAACCATATGTATGAATTTCTTCACTTTTATTTTTCCATGTAGTTAGGTTGCAATTTAAGCAACCTTTATTTTTTTCCCGGGGTTTACAATATTAATACTCAATGAAAATAAAATTTATATTTTATTATAAATAGTTTTCTTAGGTTTATCACTCTCTTTTTTTCCATCGATTGCATAGAAAATAACAACGTATGATTTTCATTGTATTTTGTTTATTGAAGCTCATTTTTCATATCATG
>Ga0307509_10007384_pt1 | contig 14374 bp, 16 predicted proteins | sample 10_EM_MG_FD_202245 | JGI IMG/M metagenome (GOLD analysis project Ga0307509, IMG submission 202245) | Populus trichocarpa ectomycorrhiza microbial communities from riparian zone in the Pacific Northwest, United States - 10_EM | ecosystem: Host-associated > Plants > Roots > Unclassified | place... | reverse complement strand
GATTGGACTTGTTTGCACTTATCCGCGTCCGTAGTGGCACTGGTATGGTTGGACACGACGACTGTCCCAATAACACGGATCGCCACCATTGGGTGTTGTGCGATTGGTACGCAGACCGACGACCTGCCTTTGAGACGCTCTATGACTTTTCCAAGAGCTCTATGTGGGTGGACTGGATCAGACACCATGATATGCTGGGCCTTGGTATCCCGGCAAATGCACGACGAGAAGGCAATGTTACTATTGCATTCGGCAACCCCTTTGACGGCACAGCATGTATTGTGCGTGACGGTCGTCAGATTGTTGTTGATATCGCTCTTCCCACTTACCGGTGTGATGATTGCGGTTTGGTTCATGCAAACCCCGGATGCTCTCTTCCTGCATTCCACATGGCTCACAGTTACTACTTCATGGCACCAGGTAGTACTACATGCCCGGTTTGTTCGGCACACGTTCCGGACAATAAACAAGGTTGGAATCGACACTTTGGGAAAGACACACCGTGCAAGGAGAAGGGACACCAGTGGTTCTGGCATGGAGTTAGGCTCCTTTGGACACGGATCAGCCCGGCGGAGAAACTTAAGCTGGCTATAAAGTGGCTTTACCCAATACATAGTAAGGATAGTGTTACATGTTTGGGTTGTCAGGCTGTGTTCGGAGGTAGTCATAAGTGGCTAAGTCACTTACGGCTTGAAAAGAATGATGGATGTTGGCCTACTGTGTGGGTTAAGTTTTTATCAGATTCTGACGTGGTTGGGGATGATGCAGATAAGGCTAAATTGTTGATATTTGGGATTTTGGGATGGGATGAAGAAGTTTGATTATTTGTACTTGATTGTTTTGTTTTTTGTTTTTTTGTTTTTTTTTACGGGATCCTTTAGCTGCTGTGCAGTGAGAATACCGTTGGTTGTTGTTGTTTTTGTTTTTAGCTAGCTGGATACCGGATAGGTGAAGCTAGGATAAAATATATGGAATTAATTACAGTTTAGAAGAAGGTCACGCCGCGGGCGACAGGAGTGGAATACAGCTTGCGCGACACACCATCCATACAAGGGCAGAAGTGAGAGAGCCCGACACCGGATCGGAGAAGCTTTATTATAGCCGGGGGGCGCGTCTCTGATCCATGTTATGTCAGAATCCTTCTTGGAGTATGATATTTGGGACCCGGAGCACGAAGACTATTACAACAGGCCTGGTAGGTATGTTACCTGCACCCTTGGGTGTTGCACTCCTCGGAAGAGTTTTTTATGGCGGGGGAATCAGCAGATGATGGAGGGGCGTAGACACAGCGTTTTCGGGGTCGGCCGGGTTTCTTGTGAAGCTGGGTTTGAAACTTGAAATCGAGTGAGGGGTTGTGACTCCGACCCGTGGATTCCAACCCGACGGCCGGTAGGCTGTTTTATTGGGGAGGAGGTGGTTGAAACTAGGCATCAGAGTGGGACCTTGTGTTACAGCTCCATGGCTGAGCGACGCTGCGAAAGCGGAGTGCGAAGTTTGTCCCCTGTCTCTCATTATATCATACTAAACCTGAGAGCTCAGCATGCACATGGCCCCTATGCGTCAAAGGGATTCACCATCGACGACTTCAAACTTACCGCATTGCCGATCTACTCTCTATCTTACATATCAAATTCTTGGAAAGACGGCCATTTCATTGCCCAGACTTCATAGGATAACGACTGGCACTGGAACTCTTATGAAGGTTGGGAGCTAGGATCCCCGCCAGGACACTATGAGGACAAGCCACCTCTCTGCTCTTTGGCTATTTAGGTTTTCATTGGGGTATTTTTTTTTCTTTCCCTGGTCCGTTGGATAAGAGGTTAGGAATGGCAATTTTCCCAATGTGTTGGGCTTTTGCGCATTATTCGCGGAGTGATGGGTACTAACTCCGAAAGGTGGCATTGGCTTAAGGCCACTATTTGCTTACCTAGTGTAAGCTAGACCATTTGGAGTGGAAAGTTTTTTGTGAGTTTCTCGCAGTATTATAGAGGAAATACAGCGGGGTTGAAAAAGGCGCTGCGGGAGAGGGCGAGTATTTCTCAGGAATGACTTGGGCTTCCACCATTTTCCTTTCTCTCTCCTATCTGGGTTTGAACCGAGAAATATCGGCGACCCTCCTAGTCCTCTCCCGTCCTCGGGGGCCCTAGACTTCCAAAACTCTGAGTCGAGTGCTCCCCATCTTGGGCACACTAGCTCACGCGATAAAATTTTCAGGATTTTGTTGAAAATCTCGTAGGTGAGGTGAACGAATGTGGACTGAAAAATCCTTTTAGAATGATTATCTTTCACTTGGGTACCAGATCATGGTACTTATACCTCAGAGAGGTATCTAGATACAGAACTAATAAGCGAGCTCCCACTATGCCCAACCAGGCGTGCTTCCGTCACATTGAAGCCATTATTCCAACAGATCTTCCTCACCAAGGAGCATGATGCGGAGAGGCTGTATAAGAGATTTAATTTTTAATAGTAATAGAGAGAAATGGCAAAGCCAGCTCAGACTCCCCCTTGAAAAATGAATCCTGGAGTACTTAACTTTATGCTAAGGCACGAGTATCCATATCCTCGCCCCCCTGCTCCTTCTACAGAACCACCTCCACGTTTTCCCAGTGGATTGCTTCACTGCGTCTCAACCGATATTCGCGCACCCCCCACACTTCATCTTATAACAAATATCACACTCCGGGATACTCTTCTCATACCTAGAACCGCAACCATTTCTGCCAGTAAATGGCCAAGCCCGCCGCAAGCCTGGGTTGGAGATTCCGGTATTTCGAGATCCGGGAGAGGATATGTTCCAGTGGGTGAACAGCTTGAGATACTGCAGATAATTGATTATGGCATTATGTTAGCATTTTCCATCAAGCGTTAGGAATTATTCACTATGCCCAGGCACCACGCCACTCAGCCATGCACCCAGCAGGCTCACCGGAGCAGGTAGCCACATACCGTAACCTTTCTTTAATTCCCATCTTAAGCGGATCTCTTCCTATGATACTACTCCACTTTTCTTTCTCTCTCCGCCAATATTGTGTGGGCACAAGCTCTTGACAAGCACTCCGAGTGAGGCCCCATGACAAGATACCCCTCCAAAGGTAGGGAACACATTATCTCAGGAACAGTAGCCTATTACTGCAACGCCCTAGTTCGTCCCCTCTCCGGGAGCAGTAACATCCCACTTATAACTTGCTCATCGGAAAATTCCTTTGAAAAGCGTGCCCGGGGCAGGGGGTAAAGTATTCGGACTTAGGCGGGACTTTGTATGAGAGTGAATCAGTCGCGGAATAGAGCAAACCTCCTAGAAAGGGTACCAATTTCTACTAGATAATTGATTCAGCGTGTAGGATCTGAATTGGAGGATCATGGGAAATAGCCAACTCGATCCTCATGCTCCAAATAGTGTGATTAGGAGCAGACGACAGATTGTCCCAAAAGGGCGATGTGGGATGCTCTTCTAGCTACAGCAGGCCTTTGCAGTTCTGTAGGCGTGTTAAACCGATTTATATTAGGTACCGGTACGCTGTGTGAGGCCGGACGGAGAGTTCGATCCGATAGGGGAAGAAGCAGGGGGGGAGGGAAGATGGCGGATGGATGCTATCGGGATATGCAGTGGAGTGAAAGAGCCCAATAGGGTGTGTAAGCCGTGGCCGTTGGAATTGGTTATGATATACTACGGGTATTAATTTAGATGGCACATTAGGTACGAAGGGAGAGGTTTCAAAGTCGGGCAGGCCAATTGGAGCGCAGTATTCACAGTAGGAAGCCATAGGGGGAAAATACTGTATGACGAGTATGTACAATAAGGTACAAAGTCCGGGTACTCGCAGCTCCTGTTACCGTAGCACAAGGCTTACTGGCTACTGACTTATTACGCAGCTCACTGTTACCAGTATAGTGCGTACTCGGACATATCCTAACGAATGGAAGCATGCATCCTCTCCTGCCTCTCTGGACCACATCACCGTGCACTCCCGCGCCAGAACTGTACCCTCCCAGAAAGTTTCATAACCCTAGTGATAATAGCATTGCACGACATCTCGGCAGTCCTTGTTTTTGAAACGCTCCCAGCTAGCTATCACCATAAAAAGCGAACGACATACGGTACAGCTATAATCGCCATTGCCAAATTCCAAAGTGAGAAGGATCTCCTGGCCTCGCTCTCGTTTACACGGGCCGTTCACAACGGTACCGCATCCTGAATCGTATCATACCTGCTAGAGTACTATCGTACCAGTGCTTGCGAGAGACCTTTGCGAGCAGAAGCCCTAGCACAATCATCCAAAACACAAGCGCCAATCCTCACCATCATGACATAACACTTCGGTACCCTACATGTACCAGCACTATACCCATCAGCAACATCCCAGTAGACTTATTTTTATTTCCAACCAAGGAAAAAAATTTACAAACTATGATACCTTAGCGTCATTAACGGGACTTACCGCGCGACTAAGGTTAAGCGAACCCAACTGAATATTCAGAAACGGTGCAACCCATGCTCAGGAGGGGATTTATTAGCTGGTCTGGGCTACCGGTACCGTACGGGAGGAGTGCAGTACCGGTCCCGGCACATCACGACAAAGATCTCCGTCCCTGCGAGTGTACGTACCGTGGAATCTCGTGAAGCCAACCATCTCGGCCAGTCCTTTAATCTCCAGATTCGGCGACAAATGCTCCAGAGAAGGGTTGGTGGTTTCCCGAATCACCATATGATCACCCTATAGGGTACACAGGAACGCATTAACTGGCTATTCGCAATTCTGTTAAAACTTTTCAAACTAAACTTATCATGGGCTGACGGGCTGACTCTCCCCGACGATCCGATAGTGGATTCCACGGGGGTCTATAGTGCGGTAGTGCACTCACAGTACTCTACTACACCCTACCGTGCTCTCCCGAGTCACGTTGAACCGGATACCTTGCTGCACTATACGGAATCTGCGGCACCTCTGAACGGTCAGCCATATATGGGGGTTTTCGGATTCATGTGATGTTTCTCCAAACCTCGCCCTGGTCCGTGTAGAATTTTGGCCTGTTGAGCCGGATGCGACGGTGACTTGTGGAAAAACTGTATCTAAAAAGGGTAAAACACATGATCTGATGAAGAGATCCAAGGAGAGCCAGTGGAAGATGGAGAGTGGAGAGTGACACAGAGAAGAAAGGAGTAAGTAAGGGAAGAGCAAAGCCTAAAGGGAAAGAGTATCAATACTGCCTAGGGATGCCTTTGGGGAAAAGGCTTGAGATGGGAGTGGGAACATACCTTCCTTATTTTTCTTCAGGTGATATGATACGACTATTATTTTTTCCATCCCGTTATGCCAGATGGGTTATTGTCCTAGATGGAATCCCTGAAGTTTTACCTAGCATTGTGGAATGTGAGTGGGTAATAGAGTGTATCGTGCTTCTCTTTAGTGCAGTAAGGGGTTCATAGAGTGGGAATGGGGAGATTGGAGAAGCGTGACTTGGAAGGGAGGGGGTTCGTAAGGAATGGGGTAGGACTATTGATAAGGGGGAATTGTTTAAGGAAATAAAAATCGTCCCAAATGAGATGCATCCAAAGAGTCTGTTTTCACAGTACCTCAGGCACAAGAAGGATTAACAATATACCGGTATGAGGTTTGTGTCTAGCAATCCAAACCTAAAAAAACAAAAAACAAAATGAAAATTTTAAAGAAAGCAATCAAAAACCGGCAAGTTCCTCAAGAATCTTCCTTCATCTCCTATCAACACATTCACAATACCGGAGGAAACAGTAGCCTTATCGTCGTTGGAAGGCTAGCTACGGGAGATGAAGAGGAATTGCACCGCTTATGGAATTAAAAATCCGTCCCCGAGCCGTTGTGGAATAGTTTGTATCCGATACACCCCGAAGACTTTACCCGAATATATGCTATTCCATTTCAGTAGCCGTCCGTTAATATTGCTTTTATTGTATTTGTCTGTCCGGACCTTTTCTCATTCCAGCGAGGGGATATGCGGAAACAAGGGGGTTGATGATGCCAGAACATCACAATTCAAATTCAGTACATGGCGGTTCACTACAGCGAGGTGGGACTGTGTGAGCAGTGGTGAAACGCGGTCCTCGCACCGCACCGTCCTCGGCTATGGATTTTTAATCGGACTCACGATGTGTGGTGGTGAGGTCGTATTTGATACTGTAATTGTGGGGCCCACAGCAACCCGGGCCGAGTTCCACAAGAATGCTATTGCTAGTCAACTAGAGAGAACCCATGGGGAATCCTCGCATACCGAATTAGACTATTCATGAAATCCACCTCTCAGTTGGCCAATTGGTCTGGGCCCATGCTGCAGCGTCGAGGAGGGAGAACAGGGATTGAGGGGCTGACAAACTTGTGGCCCTTCCGCCAGGACGACAATGATGACCTTTATCTTGCTTTCCTCCTACTAATGAGTTTGAAATCAATGAGTGGGGTCAGGTTGTACAGAGGGTGGGCGGGGTTTGGTGAAAGCTGTGTGGTATCTTGAATTCTAACTCTGACCATGACAAAGCCTTCCTCGATGATCCCTGGTCAGGTAAAAATCGTGCAGTGCTCGAGGAGATCAGGTCCAGACGAAACCACAACCTACTCGGACGGATGCTGATCCGTCAATTGCCTACGAGGAAACCACCAGCTGGTCTCTCCACTAACAACATTTTATCTATCTTGACCATAGGAAAGTTTCCCGTTCAAGTTTAGCCTGCCGAGCGAGGGGGCGTCCAAGTGGCTTGTGGTCCCGTCTCATTTGTTATTGCGTCCACTCGGGAAAAATGATTGCAGCAGGGGAAAGCCGAACTACAAGTATTCACTCCCCAGTCATTGTGAGGCATTCTGGCCCAGTTTAAAATGTGGAACATTGGCCCAGTTGGATAGTAGTGATACTTGTACCACAACCCGCAGAGAGCCAGAATACGCGAGCAAAAGGGCAAACAAGGGCAAACAAAGGGGGACGGGGAGTTGTTTGTAGCCCGAAGGAATGGAATTCTGTGTTTCCATGGCGATCATGCGAAATTCGATTACCCCCTGAAGCAATTTCTCCCCAAGCCACGTTTTTTAACCCTTGCAAGTGCATTCTGATAGTGTGGGAAGACATTGAATCAGTGCTCGCACTGTACTGCTCAACATGGCAATAGTGGAAACGAGAAGAGTCCGCGTCGATTTACTCCCGATTCCTGAATAGGCTAGTGGTTAATATTCTAAACTCGGGCGGGAGTGTCTCAGCCGCTGATGGGTACAAAATACTCGAGTACAGTACTTCCACCTTCTCAAAAATCCGCTATTCCAAACTTGGAAAGATTAGATCGGGTTCGCCACGGATGGGGGTTTTGGATGCCCGGACCATCCGGGGCGGCAGAAACAATTCTTCAAGAACATGGAGCAGGGATAAAAACAATGGTACGGTGCCTGACTAAACTGCGGGTAGAAGCGGTAGACCTGAGAAACATAACACAGATCTCTAGTTCCTCTCGCGTTGATCAGTTTCGAAGAGATATATAATTGACCAATCAATGAAACGGCTCATTCCAGGCTCATGTTGCTTGCAAAGCAATGGAAGGTTTGGTTCGGTTTTCCAGAAAAGCCAGTTGGGACGAAACTTGCCACTAATTTTAACCAAAATCAAGATCGACCCCACTGCTCCACACCGTATCATACCATTCTCCCATGCCTGACCCTTGTACGGTAAACACCAACCAAGGTTTGTATGTATCAGATTCTCGGTAGGCACTCCGATGGGGTGACTAAGGGAGTTATGATACCTGTACCTGTCCTGTAGTTGTTCGAGAAAGCCATATCCTAGACCAGTCAACCCCGGGCCCTCCCTATCGAATACCATCACTGTTTCAGCCTTAAAATTGCACGCTACAAGTAGCACAGGAGTGAATGATAACGGCAACCCATAATGTCCCTTTGGAATTGCTTGCAGGCGCCTCACATAGGAAATTTGAAATTTAGGGTACAAATACAAAGTCAATGGGAAATTAGTGTGAGCACCGGTAAGCCAGAAGCACTGTTCAATTCATGGAGGGGGACAATCGTGTGCAACGGATGATAGCCTGGGTTGCTTGGGGTTTGTCGATAAATCTCGTTTTTAGGAAAAGGACCAGGGTAGGTGTGGAGTAAAGGTGTGTTGAGGCCATGATTCTGACCTCGTCTGGCTTATCAGAAATTGGGGGGGGTTTTTTTTGAACAGATCACTTTTTCTTTGTCCGAGGTGCTTCTACGAACTTTTTTCATGAAAAAGTACCAATAAATCCACCTAGATCTGATTTTTCATTGTTTTTTCTGATTGCGTTTTCTTGGTTGGAAGTTGACGTATTATTTTCTTGGCTGTGGATGAAACGTTGCGTCTTGCTGAGATTCTGCTGAGCACAGGTCTGAACCTAGCGTGGGCGTTTGGATGCGCACGGACAATCTTCTACGATATACAAATTCCTGATCCTTGTGTTCAGGCACTGGAGTACTTTTTGAGGGGTATGATACCGGCACTTGTGGAAGGCATTACTATTACGGTACTGGTGTTCTATGAGTACCGTACGGCACTCGAGTGCAGGGAGGGTCTGAGATTGGTGGTATAGAGTGGTACCAGAGTTGGTTTGAGCTCCAGTGGACCATGTGGAGGGGACTGGAAGGCGTGTTTATCTAATGGAGTGCAGTACCAGGACCGATGCGCTACTCTGCGTATACTCGAGTAGAGATCAACGAGCTGGAACCGCGCCCAGGATGAGAAATAGCACGAGGCGGGAGAAAAAGCCGCTGCGATTCCATCGTACACAAGCACCTAAGGTACTCTTCACAAGAATGAGATATCTCCCATGCCCACGATCCCCACCTGGCCAAATAGCAGCCATGAAAAAAAGAGCGGTACACCGAAGCTTCCGCAACCCATCAAATCAATGGACCCGTTGGGCGCTTACGTTCAGGGGAAACACGAGACTTCTTGTTGGGCGGCGACTTCTACCTTCCGTGGCCGATCCACCAGAGGGGAGTACGGTAGTGAAAAGTCTCACCGAGTCCACGGTACTGTGCGAGTATATCGGTAATTATTATTACGGGGATTATTGCTATCATCAGCATCATATCTCAACCGCATTGGTGTGCTCTGGCTGGCTTGTGTTTGTTTTGGCATTTTTTGGGTGCGAGGATTCATGCAAGGGGTTCCTCTTTTTTAGATTGTGGAGAGTGTCTTGTGTGGTTGATGAGGGAAAGTTTCGCTTAATGCCACGTGTGGACGCTCCTTTCGTGAGAGTCTGTGTGTTGTCGGTGGTTGGCGGCGCGGGGGTTGGGAAATTTTGGATGTTTCTTTGTTTCGCGCTGCACAGTAAGTTACTTTAACGGTACTCCTACTCTCCTACTCTCCTACTCGAGTAGATTACTGCACGGTACAATGCGGCACTGTAGGGCGAGGTTACCGGTACTTGCTTGCTATTCATCCTCCTTTCTGCTGCCCCACCAGCCCTCGAGCAGAGGTATTCGAGTACAAGATGGTCCAAAGGTGAAAGCATACCGGAGGTTGGCTTGATGATTAGCAGGGGGGGAGATCTTATGATTTCCCGCGCTTTGGCATGGAAGGCTTTTAATTAATTGATGCGAGGTTGTTCGTATCGGGCTTCCCCTCCATGCTCAACCGCAACTTCTGGGCCCTTCCACTACTACTACGGTGGACGATGAAGTGCAGGCCATGTCTACATTAATAGTCTACGGTAGTTCACTGCAAAAGGAAGTCTAAATAAACCTCCGGACCGGTGATATTCTCATCCTTACTCGTGGTGCGTCCTATTCAATACCAGCACCGCCTTCCCTCTCCCTCTCCCCCTTCTGTGACCGTCTTCTTGGGCTGGATCCAGTCAGTACAAACCACATCCACACCGCCACTCCCAGAACAAATCCCTTCGCAAGCTCTCCAGCACAGCGTTTCATCCACTACACGCACTCGTTCCTACATATGTACCTCAGCCCGTGCGAGGCTTTCCCCATCTAGTCATCCATCATCCACCATCCATCAACACCATCTTCAACACCATCATCACCATCATCACCATCATCACCACCATCGCCGGAGGCTGTCCATCCCATCCACCCATCACATCAACTTCTGATTGTGTGTGCTGCAGAAAAGAGAGGAAAAGAAGGAAAGAAAGGAGAAAGGAGAGTGAGAAAAACAACAACAACCAACTAACTCAGAGCCTCGTCCTGCCAGCTTGTGGCCGGATTCATCCTGCCGCCAAGCTCCTTGCATTGTCTGTGAGGGGGGTGCTTTTGTTTTTGTTGCCACCTGCCACTACTATTATTGCCTTTCTGCTTAAAGTGCCCTTGCGTGTCGTACTGTGATACCGGTCGGTAGCTTGGCCCCCGCTTCTTTTGCTGGTGTGAGAAGGGATAAGTTACGGAACTTGCCAAAATGGTAATTGCCTCAGCTGAGTGTTATCCTTGACTTATTTACATGCATACGTACTCGTACATAACGTCGACATCATCGCCTCACAATCTACACCTCTTTTCCCCTTTCTTCTCCTGGGAAGAATTTGCTTGTTTGCCTACTTGTTTGCTAGTAGTTCTCAAACTGAAGCGCTTTATAGATCAAAAAACGGCAATCGAGAGCTATGGTCATGGACTGTGATGACGGCTTTATTGTGACTTTGGAGGGACACCAACCTACCATCACTGAGCAACTGCAGCTGTTACCCTTCTCACAAAACGTCCTCTGCCTCCCACCACTAGACATACCCCCTCCTCCACCCCCGAGAAAATCTGCATCTTCTCCATCCTCATCACCGTCATCACGAAATCAATTCCCTGTCCTCGATTCCGCGGTTCGGAAATATATACTGTCATTACACGATGCGCACGTCTTCAGAGTGCAGAGAGCGAAGAGGTTCCTGTCAGAGCGGAGTAAGGGTAGCGGGAGGATGGTCTTCATGAACGGGGGTTTCGCCGCCGCGCAAGTTGCGTGTCTGGAAGCGTTGAAGCAGTCCTTGGCATGGGGCGAGAGCGAGATGGAGATGCAAGAGAATGCGACGAGGGAAGCGGAATGGATGTTTCAGGATATAATGCATGGGGGGGTTCAAGCTTTGCAGTCCAATCCCTCCGACGGGAGCAAGGCAAACGGGCTCAAGAAGAGCCCTTGTCGGGGGTCCATATCTGATAGGATGCATCGGAGGATGCGTTCTGAGAGTGCATCTGCCCGGTCCAGAGGGGGGATTCCGGAGGAGGAAGTGGCTACCCCAAGATCTGTGACTCCCGCGGATAGCCTTCTGGGGTCACCCATGAGCGGGTCGCAGTCTACGGCTTGGGCATCGGCTGCAGAGAAGATTGATCCCATAATCTCCAAGGGCTCACATCTTAGTCTTGCTACTATTGCTACAGTTTCCACGACTGCGCCCCGGTCACCAACGCCGGAGGAGATTGAGGCTGGGATCGAGATTGGGAAGGCTATTGCTGTGCATGTTAGGAGCCGGAGTAACACCACTAACACTGTTGCCCTGCCGAGGGATTCCCCTCCGCCCTCACCGCCTTTGATGAGGTCTGAGTCGAGACGAGGGAACAACGAGGATCGATTGAGAGAGAGGAGGAGATCGCAGAGTATTCCCCCATACAGTGGGAGGAGTAGACAGTCCGCTACAAGGAAAACACCAAGGAGAAAGGATACTACTTTTTTAAAGATTTCTACAAAGAAGCCAGACGAGCGTGCTCCCCCTCCCATGGAGACCGTCTATTCCCCGATGGACATAATTACCCCTCCTTCTAGCGCTGGGGCGTCGCCAGAAACTCCGACATCCAATCAGCCTTCGTCTGACCAGCATCACCACTCGATCCGCGATTCGTTTGGTCATATCGGAGCCCGCGATTCGGTAACTTCCACCAGGACCTCCTCGCCAGCACCTAGTTCCACAGGAGATGCTAGTGGTGCAACACTCATGCCTCCCCCCGTGGGGCTCGGAACGAACGTTAATGGTTCCCCGCCAAGTGTGGTTGGGTGCCTTTCCGGGGAGTCAATTGATCCGTTGTTTCCATCCGCGGACGACAACCTTATAATCTACTTTTCAGATGAGATAGAAAAGGGCTCCAGCGATCTTTTAGAACGAGTCCTCGGTGACCTGTCAGCATCCTTCACAATCCGTACCCCGGGAACGTGCCCACGGGAGGAACCGGAGCATCGGTTTTTCCCTGCTGGGTTCCGGCCTCATCATATTTCCACAAGGCGCGAGTCCTACCTGTCGTACTCGTCTATAGCATCTACGGAGACCACCCGCTGGTCACTAAACACGGTATCCAGCCGTGGTGGGAATACGGCAAACGGGGGTGGACAACAAGACTCAAGCTTCCCAACGATAAGCCTAACTTCCCAAAAATCCCCTCTAGATTTACAAAATGAGCTGCGAGGCATAATGCGCCAGCACTTTCCCATGCCGACATCCCCGATCCTGGGCACAGACGACGACGACGAAGAAACCCGCTGGCTGCTAGAAGACGACGAAATCTCGACACTGTGGGCGCCGGTATTGAGTCCATACTCCTCACCTACCTCCAATTCCGAAGAGGACACGCCCTGCTCGGCAATAGACCTCCTCATAGCAATCGGCTCGGAAACCACTCTCTCCTCCGGTGCAGAAATCGACCTGGCGGCGCAAAGAGGAGAGGAACTCTGCCATCAGCTAATCTCGTGCACAGAAAAGGAAATCTCAAAGAGGAAATCTGCCTCAGGCTTCAGCAACAACCGCGTCTCCCGAGTGTCGTTAAAGCACATCCTGTGCACATCCCAAGCACTCGTTTCCCGCCAGCACCCAGAGGCCTCAAATCTCGAAAGATCGATCGTAAAGGGCTGCTTCCTACTCCCCATGATCGAAAAGTACATTTCCCAGAACGCGGATGTAAGGGCGCTGATAATAGACTTTGACCTGCACATGGGATCCCAAGCAATCCTGGAACTCCGCCGACACCTCCACCATCCTATGTACACCCCTGAAGCACCGGGTACCGCCCCGGCAGTGCTCAAAATCGCGTGCATCGCCGATGGCGCAACCCAGATCAGCGCCAAACCTCCTGTGCGGAAGTTCCCGAATGCATCACTCCAGCCTCCCAGAAATAATACCACCTTCTCCGCTACCGCCACCTTCCCTACAAATCAAATCCGGATAAGAACTTCGTATGGGCAAACAACGACGAGTTACACACTTAGTGGATGGACGCCTACCAGCCCGAACATACCTACCGATGCACTACGCATTCGCAGATCCATGCGCCGGAGGAGGGACAGGAATTGGGTGCCGAAGCAGCGGTTGATTTCTCTTGCAGACGTGCTGCTCCCGCCGCTGGGGACTGTGCTTGCCGGTCCGGGGTTTCTGGCTGCAGTGGAGGTGCTGGTATCCGGTGTTTCTGAGAGGGAAAGGCTCACGGGGTTCTTTGGAGACGAGGGGGATGAGGAGAGGGGCTGGAGGGGTAAGGATAGATGTGGCGGGAGGGTGGAGGACAGGAGGGGAAGTAGTTACTTTGTCGATGATGAAGATGAAGATTGTGGTGATGATGAAGAGGACGAGGGGGAAGAAGGAGAAGAAGAAGGAGAGGGTGAGGGGGATGGGGAGGGAGGGGAAGAGAGTGAAGTAGACGACGAGAGGGGAGCTATGGCAAGGAGAAGGGCGAAAGGCGGGAGTAAAGCTTTTAGATGGCTGGGTTTGGTGTGATTGGATATATGGTCTTGATTTTAGCTTGCTTGCTTGCTGGTGGATAATGCCATGTTCTCTCTTTTTTATTTCGTTTCATTTGTTTACACCACCGATTTATTGCCTGGGTTTGGTCATCTCGAGTTGGGTTGCGCAGCGTGGTATGATATATTGGTTATATTTTGTTCTGGTTTTCCTTTTCTCGCTGGGCGCTGGTTTTGCATGGTTTATTGGCTAGGTTTGGTTGGCGATAGGCTTACAGCGAGTTATTAAATAGTTAGTCGGTCCAAGTTTTGAATAAATGACACTGATACATGGATGTTTAAGCAAGGGCTTCACACTCGTCGTGCGCGGCTTGATGGATATTCTCCACCGCGGATATTAGAAGCGGACATGTGTCTACACCACCGCTGCTCTACGAACTCGAGATTGCCGCTCGTGAGTCAGTATCTGCTTCCGGATACAGGGCCCCCCCATTGGGGGGGGGGGGGGGCTATGGGGAAGGTATTAATACTTGTATGGGATACTGGGGGATTTAAGACTTCACTGGTGAACGGGAAAGTCATGAAGGCAATTCCTTCACCCGCATGCATAGGGGTAATACTTTTCAAGCTAGGTCATCGTGGATTCTACTTTTGGTAAATAATACTCCCGTGGGGGGGGGGGGGGGGGCGCGCCGCGGCGCCGCCGGCCCGGGCGCGGCGCGGCCGCCCGGGA
>Ga0307509_10007383_pt1 | contig 14376 bp, 17 predicted proteins | sample 10_EM_MG_FD_202245 | JGI IMG/M metagenome (GOLD analysis project Ga0307509, IMG submission 202245) | Populus trichocarpa ectomycorrhiza microbial communities from riparian zone in the Pacific Northwest, United States - 10_EM | ecosystem: Host-associated > Plants > Roots > Unclassified | place... | reverse complement strand
TCTGAACGTGAAACAGAGACGACGACAGCCCAACAACTCAAACCCGGAATCGCCAGGGTCACGAATCCCGAAGAGTGGGTGCAAAAAGGTAGGATGAAATTTTTGCTGAGCACATGGTCCGCTCGTTTAGGACGAAGATACTGATATGCACGCTGGATGGTGAGTTTCTGATTGGAATTGGGGGACGGAGATGGATGACACGGGTGTCTACAGGCTGCAACCGACTCTTTCCGTCCAAAGAGCGGATAATGGCGCACCGAAAGCGAGAGCACTCGAGTGAGGATGAGGGGGAGATTGTCAGCTGGAATCTGTAGGGTTGTTGCTAGACGTCGTTCGGAGCTCGTTGATGACCATCGTTCCGGTCGCAAACGCATCAGTGCCTTAGCACAGATTGACCGGTGACCGGGAGCTTTGTAGTGCTCTTCATCCCTCTTCTTCCTCCCTCGTCCATTGTATTTTTTCTTCATCCGTCCTCCGCCCTTGAGCGGTAAATCGAACAAAAATCAACTTCGGTGTCTGCCGGTCAATTCTCGAGGGTGAGTTTAAACTTTCCTCCGCTCCCCCACTGCCCCCTTCGCGTCCAACCCGCTCCTCGTCCGACAGTAGCCAGCGGAGCCGATAGTACGGCCCCCACCCACTCTGTAATCCCCCCCACCGTCAACCATACCGCCGTTTTTGGGCCCCAAGTCGCGAAGGATGTCCTTCTTCTCCAGGAAGAAGCACCAAAACCAGCCTTCAAACAATGTGAACATCGTCCAGTCTCCCTCTCAAGCCCTCCAGCAAGTCGGAGCCAGCTCACAACAGCCTTCGCAGCAGGTCGCCAAGCAGTCGAGTTACGACAAGTCCGTCTTTCCCTCCGTTCCCCGCAGCTCTCCCACTTATCACATACATGTTTTCCATTTCCACAGAGGTTTCCCCAATGGCTCACCCTCCCCACCATCCTCAACCCCAAATAACCCTAATACCGCGCAGCGAATGGGTCCCATGCAGCCTCCACAACCACAGCAGCAGCCCAGAGGCGCCAGTCCAGTCACCACTGGCCCTCAACAGCCTCGCCAGCCAACCTACCCTTGGTCGCAGCGCAAACTCAACCTGAACCCTCCGGTCACCCTTCCGAGACCAGGTGTTGCCCCACCCCAGACTCCATCCCCTTCGCCATTCCCGAGGTATGGGCACGCCCTCCCCTCCACTGCGACTGCCTCTGGCGAACTCTTCCTGTTCGGTGGCCTCGTGCGTGAACAAGTCCGGAACGACGTCTACCTCATCTCCACCCGAGAACTGTCCGCCACTTTGTTACAAACGACTGGGGAGATCCCTTCTCCCCGTGTCGGCCACGCAAGCGCTCTGGTTGGAAGCGTATTGATCGTCTGGGGTGGCGACACCAAAACAAATAACAAGTCGAGGCCCGGAGATCCACACGATGACGGACTGTACCTGCTCAACCTTTGTAAGCTTACTCAAGCGTAACCGTTTCAATTTCCCAGACTCAATTGCCTCGTTTCACAGCTTCTCGGGAGTGGACCCGCGTGAGTGTTCAAGGACCAGGTCCCAGAGGTCGATACGGCCATTCCGTTTGTATGGTCGGTTCAAAGTTCTTCGTGTTCGGCGGTCAAGTCGATGGAGAGTTCCTCAACGATCTTTGGTCTTTTGACCTCAACTCCCGTGAGTCCTATCCGCCACCTCGCTGGCAGGGGTTGAACCAAATTTCTTAGTGAGGAGCAAGGCGGTTTGGGATCTCGTTGAACCCATCGCCAGTTCTCCGCGTCCCTCCCATCGTACCGGGCACGTCATGGTATCTTATGGGGAAAAGCTCGTTGTGTGCGTAAATTATCCCCGTGACCTCGTCCAATATGATACTCAAACGGAATGATTAGCTTTGGTGGAACGGATTCCCAATATCACTATAATGACACTTGGACATTCGACACGACGTCCCGCATATGGGGAGAGCTTCATTGCATCGGTTTTATTCCATCACCGCGGGAAGGGCATTCCGCAGCGCTAGTGGATGACGTGGTCTACGTGTACGGCGGACGGGGTGTTGATGGAAAGGACTTGGGTGACCTCGGCGCCTTCAAGATATCGAGTACGTACCCCATGCAACGGAGATACTTCCTTCTTCGGCTCATCAGACTGGACCACGAACTGATCATTTGTTGATGAAATCGTCTGCGGCTTTGCGCTTTAGATCAAAGATGGTACATGTTCCAGAATATGGGACCGGCGCCTAGTCCCCGTTCGGGACACGCCATGGCATCTATGGGTCCCCGTGTCTTTGTGCTAGGAGGCCTGGGAGCGGAGTTCATGAACCCCACCAGACCAGAGGATCCGACGATGGTGCATGTGTTAGACACGAGTTCGTACTCCATTCACCACCCCCCTCCTGTGTGTTCTTCTCACCAATGTTTGGATCTTTCTATCGCCTCGTACGCGGCACTGCCCCTCCAGAACACATCAAGTACCCGGATTCGAGCAAACCCCCGCAACATACCGTCCCGAATGGCACCAACAATACCAGGAAGATTTCGATCACCGCCGCGAATCCTCAGAACAGTCGGCCAAACACCCAGGGTTCGTTAATCCAGCCTGAGCCTGGCGTTCGGTCTGCATCACCGGTCCAGCCAAACCCAGATTCCGAAGCCCTCAGGCGCACGATGTCTCCGACGAATGCTCCGAAAACGAATGATGTCCAACCGGGTCAATATACAAGCGCAGAGAAAGGCAAGGCTCCCATGCGGCCCAAGCGTGAGGACGAAGATAGTGATGCGAGCGACCTGAACGGTGCTCCAGACCGTGCTATATCCCCGGAACAGAGAGCGAGGAGTCCGAACTACATTGGATCCGGTGGTGCTTCTCGAACCGTCTCCCCTGTACAACGACCGGGCTTTGGAGATGACCAGCCGGCAAGCATGACTAGCCTTGTCATGTCAGCTTCGAGAGACGGCTTGGTCGCGAGGAGCGTTTCCCCACCAGTTGATCGGAGCAAACCCCCTGCGGACGCTTTCTACAATAGCGGGAGGGACGGTTCACCCGGAATCGCTGCTTCTCAGCAGAATGGTCACATCCAAAACAGCCCCTCCCCGAGTGTTTCTGGTGTAGAAGACATGAAGAAGCGCGAGGTCTGGCTGAAGGCCGCTCTCGTCCGGGCCTCCAGGTCCGGATTCATATACGCCGATGCCCCACCAGAGGACTTGGTTTTGGACTTCGCTCATGCCGATCAAGGAGAGACAAAGAGGGTTGTGGAAATGATCATGAACCTTAAGCACATGCGTGCGGCAATCCAGGTGCGTTCCCCCTTATCCTCGCGTTCCGCTCGGTTCCAAGGGCGAAGAGAACATTAACTGAGATAAATGAATGTAGACCACGATTATTGAACAGGCGCAGTCGGCTTCCGAGAAACTCCAGGAAGCTGAAAGGATGAAGACGAGCGCTATCCAGGAGGCTGCGTACTACCGTGCCAAGGTTGCCGCTCTCGAGGCGGCCGCTCCTGAGGAGCTGGTCCGTGTTGAACGTGACCGCCTCGTGATCCTCGAGCGACAGCTGTCGTCGATGTTGACTGAGCGCGCCGAGAAGGACAGGAAGATCGGCGAACTCAGTGACTCATTGGCTCTCACAACTACTCTCTTGGAACAAGCTGAGGCTAGGGCCGTTGATGCTTCGAAGCGGGCCGACCTTCTCGAGGATTCGCACGAAGAGAAGCTGAGGGAACACGCTGATCTCCAGGAAAGGCATATCATGTTGGAAGCCGCTCTCAGAGAACATGCAGACCGACTCCTTAGCCAGTCTTCTCAACTCGAGCAGAAGGAGGCCGACCTTGCCCACGCCCAATCTCAGGTTGAAGAACTCTCACTCTCGAAAGAGCAACACGTCCGAGCGTTGGACCAGGCCAGGACCGCCTTGCAGTCTGCCTCGGCGCGCGCAGAGGAGGTGGATGGGAAGTACAAGGAATCACGGGATCATTCCGCGCAGCTCGAGGGTGACCTGGCTGAGATGAAAGGGGAGCTGGAATCGAAGACGAGCGAGGTTGAGACGTTAAGGGCGAGGTTGGCCGACGTGGAGAATTCATGGGCCCAGTCCCGCGAAGAGGCTGACGCATTCAGGGCACTAACTACTGGCTCCCTCGGAGAACTTCTAGACTCTCATCGGGATCTCAAGACTGACGAAGAGCGAGTCGTCAGAGGCCATGCCGAGAAGGTCGCCGCAATGGAGATGGAGATCGGCCAGATTAGGAAGATGCTCAAGGACGCTACCGCTCGTTTGGACGAGTCTGGAGCGGAACTGACGACCCAACGACAGCTCGTGAGGGAAGGAGAGACGGAACAGCTTTCGTTGAGGTCTCAGATCACTGGCCTACGCACCCAACTTTCGAACGCTCTCGGAGACACTGGCCGTCTACGGAAGGAGCTCATCGCCAAGGAGTCCGAGCTCAGGGACAAGACGAAGGAGACTTCGGACTCGGAGGTCCGATTAGGCATGCTTCGTAACTATCTCGCCGAGAACGGGTTGGCCCCCGACACGGACGAGTTGAGCTCTAAATCGGGAGATTCGTCTTCTCGTGTCGCCCAGTTGGAGACCAAGCTCGCGGAACGATCCAAGCTGCAGGAGCGTGCGGAGAGGGATCTCACCGCTGCTCTTAACCAGAAGCAGCAGGCCGAACTGCGCGCGGAGAGCCTCGCGGAAGAGGTTGAGAGGCTTAAGGTTCAGGGCGGTTCTTCCCGTGGTCTCAACGGCATCGTCGACGCTGCTGAGTACGAGCAGAGACTTGAGGAGACCGATCGTTCTTACAAGGAACGTCTGCGTCAACTCGAGGACGACTACCAGCTCGCTGTTCATTATGTGAAGTAAGTTCGTCCTGGTTTATGCAACCCGCAGCTGGATCTAACGTTCCCGTAGGGGTACCGAGAAGATGATGCGCAAGATGAAGGAGGAGCTTACGAAGCAGAAGGCCCAGAATTCCACCCTTCAAAGCGAGCTCGAAACCCTTCGTGGGAGCCCTAGCGCCCGCATCAACGGACGCAGCACCCCATCATCCTCCGATGACCTCACAGAAGGGTTGCGCAGCCAACTCGTGGAATCACAACGGCAAGCTCAGCGTTACGGCAGCGAGAACAAGGACCTCCACGTCCGTGTTGATTCTCTGGAGCGAGACTTGGAGAACATGCGAGACAACCTCGTTGTTTCTCAACGTGAATCCGATGAACGTCTCTCGCGCATCGAGGAGTTGGAGCAAGATGTCGAACGCCTTCAAAACTCCCTGGTGATCGCGCGCGGTAGCCACGACGAGAGCTTCTTGGAGCAGATCAGCAGCGAAAACACCCGACTCAAGCGAGAGAACGAACAACTCTCGCATAAGATCGGACTTCTTCTTGAGGTCGACCAACCGACGTTTGGCGGCCGTCCTATTTCTGGCGTTTCCGAAGGTAGGGCAAGCACCTCGAGTTCGGAGAACGCCATGGCCTTTGAACACTTGTCGAGCGAGCTGGACGATTGGCAAAGACAACTGGCGAGTTCTATGAGCAATCGTAGGCCCGTGAGCGAACTTGAAATAACGGACCAGAGATCAAGGCTACGTATTTGATTAATTTCCTCCACTTTTTACATCCTATTTATCACATTCGCTCACGTCGGTATTCGTTTCGATACCCTAGCTGTTCGTTTCCCCTCAATCCACCTTTGTCCCACCAGAGGATGCCTCCCACACTCATTTGGCTTTCCTTGTCATCAATCGTAGTCCTAGCTCGTAATTCTCTTCTCGTTCATGCTTTGCTGGTCTCCTTCGCGCAACCGAAATGTTATGTAAATACTATTTGTGAACGGCACCCCCCAGCCGTAGCACTTTCCCAATCGATATTTCATGAATTTACAGCCTTTTGTGTCCATTCGATCGCCTTCTCCTTCACCGCCTCTACCCCCTCTTCGTCCCCTCGTCTCTTCTCCAAATCGAGCCATTTCTTGAAGAATGACCTATATATGCATCGTTTCCACACCATTCCCGATATATAGTTAGCATAAAGAATATATAAATGCGCGCAAAGCACTTACTTGGCTTTGTGGCTTGTCATCTTTTGGGTGAAAACGCGGTCGAAGAGGGACCTGACACCCGTCATATCACCTTGTGAGGCTGCCATGTCGATGTAAATCGACCACAGGTCCCAGCGTTTCGGGTGCGAGTCAACGATACCCTCGAAAATCGTCTTGCCACGTTCTGGATCGCCGAGCTTGTACTCGAGCTGAGCGAATTTCGAGATGGTCTTCAAATCTACGTCGAGATCTCATCTCAGAGGATTTCTTTCGTTCGTATTGAGACAACCCTGACTCACGTTTGTGCTTCTCCAAACTTTGCAGACTCCGCGGCAAAAGGAGTCTGGACTGTTCTAGCTGACCTCGGTTCAGGTAGAACTCACCAAACCGAGTCCAAGCCTTCGAGCTACGACTGAACTTTTTGACCGTCTTCTTGTACTGTTCTTCAGCTTTCTGTCGGAAAGGTTAGCAAGGCGGCGACTTGCGGGTACTTCGAAAGGAGGCACGCACGTCGAACTTCTCGCTCTGCTCAAATATCGCCGCGAGACCCAGATAAACCGTCTTGGCATCGTTACGCCGCACGGCGTCCTTAAAGGTATCCTCGATCGTTTTTTCCGTCCCGTAGATGTTCTCCAAATTCAACAGGGCGGTCCAGACGTTCAGCCTCTCCTGCTCCTCTCGGAAATTGATCGTCTTGAGGGCTCGTTGAGCGACCTCGCGGGCCTTCTCTATCTCGGACAATTGGATCTGGAACGACATGGACTGAATCCACAGATAAGACGAGTTGGGGGATCCCAGCAGAAGTCGTTCGAAGTCCGCGTTGGACTCTGGCGTCCTGGTCTGCATGTCTCCCGTGAGGTCGAGTTCGATCTCCTTTCTCTTCCGTTTCTTCTTCCCACTCTTCTCATCTCCAGAAGGGTCTGACGAAGAGCCAGCACTGATCTCGCTCTCATCCGGCTCTTCTGTCCACTTGAACCCCCCTTTCACGTCGAGGGTCACGGCGGGGGACTTGTTCGTGCTGACCACGGGTTCAATTGGGGCGAATCTCGGTTCTGAATCCACTTCCATCGGTTCGTCCTCTTCCTCCTCCTCCCCGTCAGAGGACTCGGGATCCTGGACTTCATCCGACATCTCAGCATCATCACCCTCGGCTGCGACGACTCCAAGAACCTCGGATTCAGACCCGTCATCTAAACCCTCAGGTTCGGAATCCGAGTCGTCGCCATCACCAAAGTAGGACGGTTTGAGTCCAAACGATATTCGTCTCTTCTCGAGGTCGATGGAGGTGATGAAAGCCTTGACGCGGTCTCCCTCCCGGAAGCTGCGTAGGGCAAGTGCGACATCGGCATCCTTGTTGTCTGATAGCTGAACTGGCATCAGCGTCGACCCCGAACTCGAGCTTATGTGGTACCTCCTCACCTCGGATTTGTGACACAATCCGGAAACTTTGCTATCGTCGAGTTGGATGAAGAGACCGTAGTCCTCGACTTTCTTGACGTGGCCGTGGACTGTCTGGCCTTTTTGAAAGTCGCGCAAAGTGAGCAGGGAAGCCTTGCTGGCGGCATCGGATCTTGTCCGGAAGGACATCTCGATCTTGCGGTTTTCCTTGTCCACACTATCACTGGTGTCAGCTGTCAGTGGGAAATCCAGGAAATTAACCTTACCTGAGGATCTTACCCTTGACGAGCTGGTTGGTTTGGAATCTGGGTTTCCACTCCTTCACGAACTATGCACAAAATCGTCATCAGTCAGGGCAACTGTAGTCTCCTGTGGGGGACAAACCTCGTCAAATAGCTCCTTGATCTGCACCCTGGCGTCAAGATCCCTCCCAATCGAGACGAACAACCCATGTTCGGCCACGCTCTTGACGAACCCACGAACAAACGTGCCGGGTTTGAGATCCTCAACTGAGGTGATTTCTGGATCTGCAACCGCAGAAGACTCGGATGGCTCCATCTGCGATCTCCGTGTTGAGAGGGTCAGATGTTTTTTCTCTCGGTCAACTGCGATGACGGCGGCCTTGAGAACCGAGTCGACATTCGGGAAGGGAGAGCCAGCTTCGTAGTCGTCTGAGGTGTCCGTTGAATGCAGGGATCCGGTTACACGACCATTGAACTTCACGAGTGCGCCTCGCCTGTCATGTTTCACGACCCTGCCACCAACAACTTGGCCCACTTGAACCGTATCTATTGATACGGTACCGAGAGCAGGTTTCGCTTTGGGCTTGTTGGCGACGATCACGAACCCTTGCTCCGCATTCCTCGAGACGATCACAAGGTCATCCAGTTTCTCTCCAGTTTTCAGGTTCGTCCGTAATTGCGCGACGGTAGAGCCTCTGCGGTTCGCTAGATTCTTGAGCGAAAGGAGAGCCCGGACATCGCTCGGTTGAAGGTTGAGTAGTACATTATCCTTATGGATGTCACCGATTGTCCCTTCAACCGAGTCGCCGACCTCCACGGCACTGATGTCAGGAGGCGCCATATTGGTTGTAGCCTGTCGGATGCTGGCAAGGATGCGGCTTTTTTCCTTGTCGTTGGAAAGAATCCGGACAAGAACCGGTTTCCCTGGTTCGAATATCTCCGTCAACGGTCCAACAACACCCTCACTAGAAGTCGTTGGTGAATGTGTGCGATGTCATTCAATCAACCCTGACCCACCTGGCTTCCCTGTGGGGGACGACGCCCTTCGTGCCGTTATAGAACTCAACCTGAAGGTGCTTCTCGAAGACCTTACTAACGACTGCATGTGTCACCAGCCCGACCTTTGCGTCTTCTGGTTTGATAACAATTGGGTGTTCGGACCCTACCAACGTGCGTTTGGCCGTAAGGATGATTCGAGCACGCGAGGGATCAACGACGAGGATCTACCGGAGAAATCAGAACGACGGTACCGACCAATGAAGAATGTATACGCACACGGCACTTGATAGAACTACCTGGCTTAAACCTCTTTTGGGGGTGCTTGAGAGGAATATCCGCGAAATGAATGGGCCACACAACGCCGTCTACATTTCCGGACAAGGAAACGAATAAAGCCGACTCAGTAAGCTTCTTGATCGTCCCCTTGACCACCTCTCCCACATTGACATCAGAAACTTGCAGGAACTTCTTCTCCAGAACAGAAGGTCGGAGGGATAATTGAAGATAACCGTCAAGCGCAAAATAACCCGTCACACGAACCCGATGGATAGTTCCGAGTTTCCAATGCCCTGAGTTTTCGGCCAGTGCAGGAACGTGTTGGTCGGAGAGGTGAGATATCTATCGAACCGTTAGAGAAAAGGTCGGATCGCTGATGGATGTTAAACACCAACATGAACGAATCCGGTGATGTCAGGCGTCACCTCCATGGTCACCCCATGGTCACCTTCAACACCGACGACCTTCGCACTATCCAGAGTCGTCCCGATAGGGTACAATTCTGATATGTGCGACCCTTCAGCTTGTTTGGTCCGCCAGGTAAGGACATGATCCGCCAGGGACAACGCAAATTTCGGAGGAGAGGTAGCCGGAAGTTCGTACAGGACTCTCGCCTTGACCTTTTGTCCGACTTTGTACTTTTCCGAGGGGTCCCTCGTGGGAATATGGTGAAGGTCAATCGTACCATCGAAATATCCAAGGACCTGTAATCGAAGGCCATGGTCTGAGACGGTTGTAATGAGTGATTGAACCAAAGCCCCAGGCAGGATGGAGGTGACATTGGATATTTCAGTCATCTGTACGGGAGTCAACGGCTGATAGGTTACGACCGTGGATCACTCACCGAATTCGAGACGAGGTTCTTGGGGTCGACACCGAAGTTACATGTCCGTCGATTGCTGGAAAGTTTCGTGACATAAACGTCCACGAGCTGACCAAGCCGGTACTTGGCTTCGATTATCTTCCCAGTCTCCTTGAATGACAAGAAACCAGATATGTCCGGGATCCCAGTGTCGAGGATGTATCCGTGGTCTTCGACACTTTTAACGGCTGCTGACAAGGTCTCCAGGATTCGTTAAGTTGACACGGACGCGTACCAGGCGGTCAGGCTTACAAAACCAGGTGTGAGATCTCTCACGACGATCCCAGCGTTGACCTTGTGTGGTTCAACGCTCAGCTCCACCCTCCGGCTAACCCTCTGACTGTTATTTTTTGGCCGACCACTGCCTAGGTTGTCCGTGGTGCCCGAGGCATTCACACTGGTAACGATGGCTCTCAGGTATTGTCCAGGTGTAAAGAGGTCCGCGAGGTCTGGTATTTTGTGTTGTCGTTTTGAGGCGCCGTCTTCATCCTCTGATTCTTCGTCCTCCTCATCCACACTTTCGTCGATCTTCTCAAGAAGGGTTGTAAGTTCCGAAGATACTTGGGTGATTGGGACATGGCCGAAGAGTTGGTTTGGTAGTGAGACAATGAGAGACAAAGGCTCCACAGAAACTATCTGACATAGGATCTTCATGTCTACAATAACACGCTGTAACGGTCCTTTAGCCTTAGCATTCAACACCGATCCACAAAATTCGTACCTTGTAGTTCAAATGCTCGATCCTGCCGCCAGACTTCTTCTCACTGTCTCCATTTGCACCAGGACCCCCGGGTTGAGACTTTCGCTTCTTGGATTTAACCTTCGGTACCTTAGCTTCCTGTCCGCAGATAACTCAATAACTGGATCGGCATGCGGCAAATACCGTCTGTTCATACCTTGAAAATATCCTCGTTCGCTTCACGTTGCGCCTCTACGCGAATAGTTTTGACCTCTGCAGGTGTGAAGGACGTTCCACCACCGCGAGGAAAGTCCACTCCGTCGCTCGGTCCAGATGAGGTTTGGACGGGTGTCTGGGCAACCTCGGATTTACGTTTCTTCTCTGGCTTCGAAGCCAGCTTGATCTTTTTAGGTGTGGCGCCTTCACTGGCATCCTCGAGCATTCGTTTGGCCTTCTTGGCCATGGCGAGATGACCAGAGGTATGAGGAGGATAAAAGAGAGAGTTAAGGACCTCGATCACCAAAAATTCGGGCACTCGGTCCTGGCGTTGTGATCGTGGGAGATTCTGACACTCCTTGTCATCTCCTTCTCCCTCCTGAACCGCAAAACCAGTCGATATGGGTGAGTTTCTGTCCTTGGACTCGTAGACACGCCCCTAAATTGTGCACGTGTTAGATTTTCAGGTAAGTCGTACGCAGCGCGACCTATCAAGACGTGTCCTCACGTGCGACCTCTAGAATCGAGTCGGTTCAAAGTTCGGTGGTGGAGGTGTCGCTGGTGCTTCAGAGACCAACGTGGATAGGAGAGAACGTCTGAGGAAGTTGGCTCTCGAAACAATTGACTTGGCCAAGGTGAGTCTGCGATTTACACGCCAGCCCATCGGTAGAACTAAGAAATCTCGAATTCGTAGGATCCATACATCCTCCGCAACCATCTCGGTTCGCTGGAATGTCGTCTATGTCTCACGCTCCATACAAACGAGGGCTCGTACCTTGCGCATACGCAAGGTAAGAAACACCAGACGAATCTCGCACGACGTGCCGCTCGTGACATGAAGGAAAACCAGCTCGCTGTCGCCCCGCCTCAATCCTCCGTCCACCGCAAGGTTTTCCTAAAGATTGGAAGGCCTGGGTACCGAGTCACAAAAGTCCGGGATAGGGACACGGGAAAGGAAGGTATGATGGTGCAAGTGCATTTGCCACAGATCAAGGGCGATGTCACACCAAGGCGGAGGTTCATGAGCGCTTGGGAACAAAAACGGGAGCCGCCCAACAAAAACTATCAGTATCTCATTGTACGTGGCTTCTGTTGGTCTGGTGCGGAGGTTAACCCATATACCACAGGTCGCCGCCGAGCCATACGAGACGATCGCGTTCAGAATCCCTGCTCGGGAGATCGAAGATGAATCTGATGATGCGGGGTACTGGAATTGGTCACACTGGGACCCAGACACCAAGCAGTACAGCTTTCAGTTCATGTTTCGCCTGAACTATTAATCACCTCGTTGCGAGCGCGTGTTCTCCGACAATTTCACTTCTGCGCTTCCAGTTCGTTTGGTGACGCCTACCCATGCCCACCCCTGTATGATTCCAATTCCCCCCCTCCTCGCAGGTCCCTCACGGTCAAGCGATTGACACATTGTGGGCTGCCGGAGACAACCGAGAGAGCTGACAGGTTCATTTTGGTTCACCTCCTAGCGCCAGGAACCATCCCCACGCGCCCACCGTGATCGTCGCAGTCCCTCTTCTCCGGAGGTGAAATCGTGAAATACAGTAAAAATTGTATAAACGCACAAAGCTTTTGTGCAGGAAGCGGAAGTAAAGAGGATACAATGCGTAACACTCCGACGGCCACCCGCCCGCCATTGTACAACGTTTTCGGACAACAGACAATTTCGACTGCATTCATTGTTGGGATGAACTGACCAGGATCGAGGTGGGGATGAGCTTCGCCCATGGTCCGCACGGAGAGTCATCTACATCCAACATATATTTACATCAAGAATGGGAAAGAGGAACGTTAGGAGTGATGTGCTAAATCGTCTATCTCGGGCTACATCGTTACAACGGAAAGGGGACCGCTAGACTCACTGTGGGTCGGTTGAAGAAGGCATGGGTGAACGTCGCAGAGCAAGACACAATCCCGCTAGATCCTACAAGGATAGAAGATACGACATTATAATGGGTATGGAACAAACATAAAGATAGTTCGTAGGTGAAGGAAGGAAGGCCTTAAAGAAGCTGGAGGTAATTTGACGGAGCGACTGCGGACGTGGCGTTCAGTGGGTTTCGGCGGTTCGGCGATAAATGGATACTCACTTCCGACGGTACCATCAGATTTCTTCGCCTGCCACCACTTCCCTTGCTTATCGAGAATATCCAAGAGTTCGCCCTTCGCGAATGAAATTTCGTTTGGATCATCAGCAGAACCGGTATCTGTGCAAGCGTATTAGTAATGCACCAAAAATGCGCGGCTAGAAACTTACAGGCGTAGACAGCCCTGGCCTTGTAAACTGTGCCGTCCGATCCTGGAACAGTTTCAGGGACGCCGGAGTTCAAGGGGGAAGATCCGCCACCGGCTCCAATGCCCGCGTTGCCTGAACCCATCAGGGGCGAACCAACGGTGCTCTCGTTGCGAATAGATCCAGGGCCGATGCTCGTCGGCGCGTTCGTGATGCTTCCGCCGCCAATGCTCCTGGTTGCGGGTTCGATAGGTTCGTGGAAGCTTCCGTTGCCATTCATTTTGGTGTCATACATCCCGGGACCAACACCTCCGCCAGTCGAGTACGGCGCGGCGTAGCCATTTCCTGGGCTGTTCATGTGTACGGAGGTGCCTCGTGGGCTGCGTCGTCGTCGCGAGGGTGGTGTCAGACCCCCGGTTCCGAACGAATTGAAGATGTGGAGCGCGAGGGAGTCGTCTTCGGACGTGAAGTAGAGAACCCAGAGGATGTCCACCATTGAGAGTACAAGCCATCCAGCCCCCATCGCTTGCAATGAACCAACATCGGCGAAGAGACCAGCGTTGGCTCCTTGGACGGCGAAAACAATGGCGACGGCACCGAATACGGATATCTGCAGGCGATGCATGGCAATGGAGTCACTTGCAAGGGTGTAGAGGACACCAGCTATCAGGAATAGCTGGAGGAATATACCGAACCATAGCGAACCAACTGCGCCATGACCCACTGAAGAGGCGGATCAGCGGGAGATGGTGTGCGTTTGTGGGGACGACTCACGTTTGGCGTTGGCGAATGCTTGTGAAACGAAGGCGATAAGCCAGCCGCACTGTTTGGACGGTAGTCTGCTCAGCGCGCCTCGAGGAGGAAGGGTGTTGGATACGGGATACTCACCACGGAAAGTATGGAAGTGAACAGGAAGAGATAGTGGGTTAGAATTGGGCTGAAGTTGAGTCCTTCGCTTCCTCTGGGAGGCATCGTACAGTAGTCGTGAGAAAGAGGAGAGGGGATGAGAGGAGTTGAGCGATTTTGCGGGTCTTGCCAGCCTTGTGACCAATTGTCACACGTCTGCGGAGGTGCGCGGCCTCGACCGCCCTTTTTCCCACGACTGCTACACCGTCACAAACCAACATCTGACAGATCTGGAAAGCGTGAGAGAAACCCGTTGGTGCGGAGCGCAGGAACGGTGTTCGAGGACTTCGATTCATGCTCGGCGAACGAGATACAGCATCATTGGGTGTACCTTTCTTAGTGGGATTGAAATCTTGACGTTCCTGGGGCAAACGAGAAACTGGCACGATGGGCACACTCCGGTATGATTGAAAAACCGGTGCCTATTGGCCGCTTTGAGAATCTCAGCCACAACGTGGTGATCCAAATGAACGACACTGCCTGTGTGGATACGACGCGTGGTGTGGGGTCATCGGTATGCGGTTCCATCAAA
>Ga0307509_10007382_pt1 | contig 14376 bp, 10 predicted proteins | sample 10_EM_MG_FD_202245 | JGI IMG/M metagenome (GOLD analysis project Ga0307509, IMG submission 202245) | Populus trichocarpa ectomycorrhiza microbial communities from riparian zone in the Pacific Northwest, United States - 10_EM | ecosystem: Host-associated > Plants > Roots > Unclassified | place... | reverse complement strand
GGGTAAAGATGTGGCAAGAGAAGGAGTCTCTATAAAGGCTAAAGTTAACACCTACAGGAACATATGCCTCCCTCGAGGTCTCGAGGGGCTTTTGCTAGTTGGAAACTGTACTCACGGGTGCGCTCTCTTCTTGTATGTTGCTGTAGTTACAAGTGATACGTCATGACTACCTATGTCACCCCCCCCTTTCCCTTCTCTGAATCTTAGCCTCTCTTCTGTCTTCCTTTTTCATCTTGTTTCTTTTTTCTTTTACTTACTCAATTCTCTTCTTACTCAACTAGCAATATAAGTCTTTCGCTATCTTCGGTGACCACTCTCCTTTGAACCTGTGAAGCTTCTCGCTTCCACTCCTTCCGATCAGATAGCTCTCAACAGTCAGGAATGGCGATAGGGATAGGGGGATTGAAAAAATTGGGGGATTGAAAGTGGGCGTAGGCTCAGAGCCCACCACTAGTTTTGATGCACTAACGTGAATTACGGGGGTCGTGAGGAGACCTCACCTGCACCAGGAATCACTCGGAAAGTTTCCATAACCTTGAACGAAAGAGCCACAAATACTATACTAGAATGACTATAGCTTTATAGCCAACAGCTGCCTTCCTAAGGCGAAAAAAGTAAATGATTTTTTATTTTTTACTTTCTTATTTTTTTGCTAACCCCCCTTCCCGTCTGCTTCTGCTACCCGCCGATCGCCAACCTTTAAGGTCTAGAGTCGGATTCTACCACCTCGTAGCAGGATTGTTAAACCCCAGAGCCCTATTGATGAAGGCCAAGTTCTCCAATCTCCCAGTCCCCATAGGCAGGATTTGAGGAATTCTCAGTTTCCCTCCACCATTTTAGCACTTTCAGTACACCACAAAACCGACAAAAACGATCAAAACCGGTTGACGTGGGACCCCCTATTGGGGATTAGTTATCCGGTATTTGGTCACATAATATTTCTTTCATAACCTTATTCTTTAGATATATGTGCACACTGGCTGGGCATAGGCTTTACGTCTCACCGAGGGTCATGGGATGTTAGAAATGGTTCTAGGTTAGCTATGATCACTAATGTTTATGTTTTATCTGCTTAGTGCCTTTCTTTAGCGCTTGTTGAGTTTCGAGAGTTTCGCGGTGTTGTTAGACCGATGGCATGGCACTGGCCTGAGTGCGGAGTTGCCGGTCCAGGAAAAGAGCGGGGGTGTTAAGGTGGTGGTGGACCCTGGAAGTGGAATCTCGCTGGATACCGGTAGATTGAATCCACCTAGCTGAGTGAAATACCTGTACGAGTAGGGCAACAGCTCGCCAAACTCGAGATGCACCCAAGGCCGTCGTGTACAGCTGCGGCGCGAAAGGTGAATTTGTTAAGCGATGCAGCTAAGGCCACAGCAGATTGCAGTGACCAATTAGAGTGAGAGAATCTTAAGTATGTGTGGTACCGCATGCACTGCCGCTTGGCTGCATAGCGAGTTTTTGGCAGCTTTCCTCGAGTAGACCTTGTTTGGATGAGACTGTTGCGTTCCGTCGCCCCATGCATCTGGCTGTTTCCCTTCCGTTCTAATAGCCGCCTCTACTAGTACTCGAGTACTCGAGTACAGGCAAGGTAGTCAGGGCTGAATGGTTGCCCTCCCCTCCGTTTTCTTCAAACAGGCTTTCAGGAATGGGACAGCACTGCCCAGTCAGGGTAATATGGTCCTCGGATAAAATTAACCGCATACCCATGATCAATGCCAATGCCGTCCTCCTCATCACCGCGCCTTCCAACACCACCTGACGAAATTTCTCTAGATCAGTTTCTACTATATAATCTAAATTACTATGTATTTGCATTTTCAGTGAGTATTTTTTCCTTTCTTTCTTTCTTTTACGATAGTAGGGTTAGTAAGAAGTAGTGCTGCCATAGCTGAAGTTTTTCCTTTTGCTTGGTGCGCGGTTAATTTTGTTCGGGGACAATAGAGTCGGTTGGCAGCGAGGTAGCGGGGTAGTAGGTCTCGGTGTGGGTGCAACGAGGGGTGCGGAGGTTGATGCGCTTCGGAAATCCCTACAGGTGTTGCGGGTCAGGTGTTCGAGATCTGCTGCGATTCTGGCGCCTCCCGAACTCCCAGCAGCGAAAGAAGGATGGAAGTGGTTCCATTTTTGCTCCCAATATGTTTAGTTGGAAATGTCACGATCTTGCTGTTGCCGGGACTGTTACTGCTGTGAAAAGAGCCACACTAGTTCTCCTACCGTCATATGTGAATCCTAGAGTTAGGACTAGCCTTAGCAGATCAATGCTCATTCCACCCACACCACGAGCCTTGCTGATAGGCGCTCAACGTGGCACCAGCACTCCTAAGTTTTGGGCTCAAAGGAATAAATCTACTCTGCAAATATTTCTTGTTACCCAATAACTCCATGATCTAGGTACAAGTACGCATCGCTAATGTTGCTACAAAAAAGTGTGCTCACATCTTAATTTTCCCATACAAGACAATGTAGTGCGACGCTCGCTTGAATAATAGCAATCTTCAATTAACTACGGAATCGCGGGTATTAACACGGGTTTTAGACAGCGATGTGGATATCAGTTTCTCAAAATTCTACTGATTTGGAATGTATTAAAGAGAGACTTCAGGTTGAACCATATGACTTATAAGCTGTTGGGAATTAGCTCATACAGGTAATAGTTTTTAAGAGAAATAGGATACAGGTAGCACTAGAACATTTGTGTAACGATCTCACTGGTTGGAGTGTTGTTGGCAAAGCGCAAGGCTTTACCATCAGCCCCGCCTTTCATCAACTTCAAGAAATTCCCTAAACAAACCCCGAGTCAACAACCACCCTGCTCCCAACAACAGCAGTGAAAATCGAAAAAAATGTCTCAAGCATTGAGCAATAACCAGAACTCTTTCAACATCGGATATACCTTTAACTACATCACCCCCGATGATGAGTCTAAAATATTAGCCTGGCTATCTCCCCTCGAGCCACGGGTACGCCATCGAGACATCGGAGCCCAGCGGCTGGATAGTATAGGAGCTTGGATACTGGAAACCCAGGAATTCAGGCACTGGCATAGCGGAAATCGCGGGGATGAAGCAAACCACTCCACCTTGTTCTGCCACGGAAATCCAGGGGCGGGAAAGAGCTACATCATGTAAGAGGGAGCCTGGCACTGCCGGAAGCCAAATAATGGTATTTCTAACTGACTGGGGTGACAGCTCACTGGTTATAGACAGGTTGTGCGATGAGGCGGTAGAGAGAGATATTGCTATCGCCTGTTTCTACTTCGACTTTGCCTCCCGGAATGAGCAGTCACCAGTAAATATGCTCGGCTCTCTGCTGCGACAGCTTGTGAGTGGTTTGGAGCGAATTCCTGAAGCTGTAGTTCGGTCTTTTCGAAACCAGAAAAAGGTTATCGGGGGCAGGGGACTACAAGTATCCGAAATTTTGAAGATGTGCCGTGCCATCACATCCACAAAGCGCACATTTATATGTGTTGACGCACTTGATGAATGCGTGCCAGAGCATCGAAGGGTTATCCTTGAATCTCTAGGACAGGTCGTGCAGGAGTCTCTCGATACTCGCATAATTCTGACTGGAAGATCGCATGTCCGAGGTGAGGTGGAAAGGAAATTAGGTCGAGGGGTGACTTGTGTATTGGTAGAGCCTAAAGCGGATGCTATCATTGAGTATATACGTGAGAAGCTCAGGAATGACACTACCCCGGAGATGATGAGCAGCAGATTGGAGGCAAACATTATGGAAAGCATTCCCGAAATAGGCTCGGAAACGTATGTAGAGCCTAGAGCAAGGGATGAGCTACACCAGGATACCTGACTGATAGTTAATATATCTTAGGTTCCTACTGGCTTCTCTTCACATCGATGCAATCCTGCGAGAAACTAGTATTTCTCGGCGAGGGAAAAGGCTCAAGGCAGTGGAAGCTGGGGCGAGTTTAGGGGGTGCATATGGTGCGACCCTAGAGCGGATCATGGCGCAGGATGGGGAGAAGACAAGACTTGCGATAGCCACCCTCACATGGATATGCCATGCCCAACGGCCTTTGCAGGTGGATGAGCTGCGTCATGCATTGGCAGTGGAGATAGGATCGATGAATTTCGATGGCGAAAATGCACCCTCATTGGGTGCATTACTAGGTTGCTGTCAAGGACTGCTCACTGTCGATAAGGAAGCTTCGACCGTCCGCTTAATCCACTTTACAGTCCAAGAGTATCTCTGTGCTCAGCCAAACCTCTTTAGCCGACCTCACGTGCTAATTGGAGAAGCCTGCTTGACCTATTTGAATTCACAACAGGTCAAGAACCTCTCCCCCTACCCTATCCCCGACCATCAAGTCATGCCATTCCTGGAATATTCCTCAAGGTATTGGGGAGCACATTTGCACAGTGAACTCTCAGACTATGCAAGGGCCCTTGCCCTGGATCTCTTAAACAATTACGAAGCTAACGTATCGGCTGTATCGCTCGCGAACCAAGTACTGGATCCAAGCTATGTCAGTAGTATAGGTGCCTCCGCTTGCTTCTCAGGATTACATTGCGCATCTTTCTTCGGGATTGTTGAACTTGTGGCTTCGTTAACGAATGCTCAAGGTTGCGATCTTAACCAAGGCGATTGCGCTGGCTATACACCACTCTTGTGGTCAGCGAAGAATGGACATGATGGAGTGGTCAATCTCCTGCTGGGACGGGAAGATGTCGAACCCGATAGGCCAGATAAGCAAGACAATACACCACTCTTGTGGGCCGCTCATAATGGACATGAAGGGGCCGTCAAGCTACTGTTGGAACGCGAAGATGTTGGACCCGATAGGCCAGATGATGAAGGTGGTACACCACTCTTTTGGGCAGCTAATTCCGGACATCAAGGTGTTGTTAAGATACTACTTGGCCGAAAGGATGTTGACCCCAATCGCCCGTACATGAAGAACAATCAAACACCACTCCGGGCTGCAGCATTTGAAGGACATGAGGCTGTGGTCAAGCTACTGCTGAGCCGGGAAGATGTCGAACCCAATAGCCTAGATAGCGCTGGTGGCACACCACTCTTTTGGGCAGCTAATTACGGACATCAAGGGGTTGTCAAACTACTACTTGGCCGAAAGGATGTTGACCCCAATCGCCCAATAGAGGGCTATAATCTAACACCACTCCGGGCTGCTGCGCTTAATGGACATGAGGCAGTGGTCAAGCTACTGCTAGGACGGGAAGATGTCGAACCCAATAGCCTAGATGGTGATGGTGGCACACCACTCTTTTGGGCAGCCAATTACGGACATGAAGGGATTGTCAAACTACTACTTGGCCGAAAGGATGTTGACCCCAATCGCCCAGACGAGAAGGAGAATCAAACACCACTCCGGGCTGCTGCGTTTAATGGACATGAGGCAGTGGTCAAGCTACTGCTAGGACGGGAAGATGTCGAACCCAATAGCCTAGATGGTGATGGTGGCACACCACTCTTTTGGGCAGCTAATTCCGGACATGAAGGGGTTGTCAAGCTACTACTTGGCCGAAAGGATGTTGACCCCAATCGCCCATCCAAGAAGCACAATCAAACACCACTCCGGGCTGCTGCATTTGAGGGACATGAGGGAGTGGTCAAACTGCTCGTCGACCGGGAAGATGTTGAACCCGATAGGCCAGATTATGGAGGTTATACACCACTCTTTTGTGCAGCCTATTCCGGACATGAAGGTGTTGTTAAACTACTACTTAGTCGAAAGGATGTTGACCCCAATCACCTGACGGAGGGGAATAATCAAACACCACTCTGGACAGCTTCATTTAAAGGACATGAGGAGGTGGTCAAGCTACTGCTAGGACGGGAAGACGTTGACCCTAATCGGCCGGGTTTGGATGGTCTAACACCACTCGACTGTGCTGTTGCGAATGGACACGATGGAGTTATCAAGCTTTTGCAGGCCCGGATGTCTATGGAAAGCTAGATGCGCAGCCGTCCCATCAACTGTGAAGGGGTTAGCCCTCCGTAAGGGCTGGAATGCTCTATTGGCTATGCCCAAATCGCATGGGGTTCCTTTCTCTGTCGCACTATCCTTGCTCCGCCTCTGGCAGCCTTCTCTACGCGGCTGCTACCATTACCACCCTTACTGTTTCTCTTGCGTCCTTCTCACTCATCCTAAAACGCGACCCCGGAGTTCCCAGCTGCCGTTACCGCTGGAAACCCCAACCTGTACGTAAACCTATACTTCATGAAGCATCCAAATAGTTGTCAACGTTTATGGGTGGAGCAGTACGGATCCCTGTTAATTGTGTTTAGCCTGCAGCAGCTATCAACCTCCACCGCCTACACCGCTCACCATTCCCCGATAAAATAGGCGCCGCATTACAAAATCTCTTTCTTCTATGTTTCCCCCCGCACTAATATTTATTTCACTCTTATTTCCCCTAACTTCTACAAGTAGATCGATAGATAGATAGATATGCTGTGTACATGCTTTCTTTCCTGGGATATTAGAGGGATCAGAATGGACTTTCTACAAGCTAACGTAAAAATGAGAATCACCTCTAAGAATTGTGATTCCGGGATGACACCTCTCCCCAGATATAATGCTCACCTTCACCGGGGAAGTGTAATATCTTGTACCGGATCGAATCGCTTCCCAATCCTTGTTCCCCCCACTTCACCCATCACGAAATCTACCTCCTAACCGTCAACTACTCAGGAAGAATTATTGAATTAACCTGGAGGCAGCCATAGAAGTATAATTATATGCATACCTCTCACACCCGCCACTCCAGACAAGCTGGGAATTTTAGTTGCAATAAATTCTGTAGCCACCGATATTTATCCGCTACCGGGGCGCTATGTGTATGGGGATTTTTTTCGGGGAGAGATCAGGAAACGTAAATCTACCGGTATTGCAAGGTTCTGAATAGAGCCCTTGATGCTTGGTGGTTGGTAGAAGTAGAGAGAGTACATGTAAGGAGGGGGGCGGGGGTGGGGGCAGGCTGCCGTGTTGCAAGTATTATAACTCCGTGCTCACCCAGTGCTAGCTAGTAGATGTGCTTTCTCGGTGTCTGTCGCTAAGAGGACTACAGTAATTCAGCGACCGCGAAACTTTAGAATCGTAGCAGCAAACAGGTGTTATACCGGCACCATGTCTAAATTCTCCCTTCGCTATACTTGTATCCCCATACTATGAAACTTCAATGGCGGCGCTCCAATTGCACGACGAGTGACGGGCGGGTGGTGAAGCGAAACGAATGCCAAGCAACTAGCAACGAAAACGATCGCACACTCAAGAGCTTGGAAAAATATTTTCACTAGAAACAACAGGCTCTCTCGCTTGGTGCTCTCCGCTCTCTAGCTGGCGAAGACAGGAGTATATATCGATAACAAAGATATCATATCCATGTGAGTCTCTCCTTCCCTTGTGAGCGCTCTCGAGCTAACAAAAGAAACAAATACACCGTGGCTGACTCCGGCCTCTAGAGCTTTCACACTGACCTTACAGTGCTGCCGCTTCTTTCTTGAAGGCCGCACGATCTCAGAACTATCGCGCATTCCTGCATTGGCAATGCTTTTCCGAACGTCCAAACAAACACCCGAAGCCGAACCGTATACCCGAAGCCAAACAGTATGCGAAGCTAAAGCGAGTCTCCAAAGACAAACCCATGCCCGGATCCTCAGCGCATATCCGAAACCTCAAACAAGCGCACTCCCGGAAGCTAACTAAACAACGAAGGAAGTATCAAGAGAGTATGGCGAGCAGCACCATTTTCAACAACTGCTCGGGGATCGCGAAAATGCAGGGTCTAGTAAATGACTATAAAGGATGGCGGCGAATAGCAGGTACCGGGACTGACAGCCGGGGACCAAGGAACAATGATGGAGTACGACAGCGGAAAACGGCAATTGAATCATGGGTGATGAGTCATGATACCACATGGCTAACGGAAGAGCACTGACCGGAACGCGGAATTGCCTGTCCAGGAAACGAGCGGGAGTGTCTCTTGGTAGGCCCCTGTAGTCGAGTCTCATCCTGTGCGACGGAGAAGGATTACATCCACACCGGAATGGGCCAGAGGTATCGGGTAAGGGTGGAGAATAGGTTGGCAGCGAGGTAGCGGGGTCGCGGGGCAGGGAAACGGATGCCAGAGGGTCTCGGTGTGAATTGAGCGAGGGATGCGGCGGAGGATGTTGCTCTGCTGCAACCATCACAGGTGCTGCGGGTAGAGGTTCGGGAGCAGCTTCAATCATAGTGTCCTACAAATACCTCACAGGATGAGGAGGGCGGGGGTGGTGCCATCTCTGTCGCCGGGGTTGTAATTGGAAATGTTATCTCCATTGCTGAGGTTGTCGATGCTGTAGAAAGCTCTAGCCGTGTCTCCCGCACTAGGTTAGACTCTCTTCTAATGTAAGATCCAGCAGGTGCGGTTCGGTGTGATGTACCGTAAAAACTGTTGTCGTCCGCTATCTTCCGAATCAGGGACAAAGGTCTTAAAGTTTTTTTACGGGGGTGTTCCAGGGAGTGGCTACGATCAGCGGAGCACGCCAGTTATCGCTTAGCCGATCAGCCGTGCAGGCATAATGTAAGGTTACGTAAATGACAGCTGACAAGACGGGAACTAATGCGCAATGCGGTTGCTCCCGTTCCTTGCCTCTTCAAGGGTAAGGTGGGTATTTGCAGGGTCAAGATCTACGGTACGCGCAACATAAAATTAAATTCTGGCTCAATGCCTGCGATCCGAGCCAAAATAAACAACGAGCGAGAAAAGTGTTTCCCCGGCGATAGCTTATTTAAGATGATCCCATTGGATCCCATCAACCGGTATTCGGAATTTTGTGAACATGCGCTACTATGGCTATCGCGTTTTAGACTGAGATTTTTCTTGAGGTCCCATATGATTGATCAAACGAGAGTTTACGGTAATATACGGTAAGCCAGAAGAAGGGATAGAGCAATGGAGGGTAAGCCTTTTGATTGTAATAAGAACCTGAGTAACTCAACCTCGCCCTAGGACTTTGGAGTTGTCACTTTTTTGTTTTGTTGTCTCAGAGCTTGGGGCGTAAGCCCTTAGTTTTCGCTCTGGTTTTGCCCCATACCCAGGAGAAAGGGAATTTTGGACGTTTTCACTCGCGGTTCTATTATTCTATGATACAAGTAGCTCTTACGGGAGGAGCCAGCTTGCACTACTCGAGTAATGTTTTTCCCTAGTTCGAGAATGACAGGTGCTGGGGGGTGTTTGTGGGTGTGGCTCGCAAGGCTTACCATCTGAGGGTGAGTAAGCGAACCTGAAATGAGGCTCCTTGTGTTCTTATGTCAACTGTTTCAGCCAGGTCAAGGCTCGGCTACCTAGTTAAGCCCTAAACCCTAAGCGGAACCTGAGCCGCAATCTTGATCCCATGAACGAACCCCCTTAAACGTTTTGCAAGCGCCAAACATAGGCTAAGACGCCAACCGAGCAACCGCTGGACCTTGGGAATTACTGTAGCGCTCAAGTAGTGTTACCCCGACATTGAGAGCAGCTTGGCCTACCGCTTGAGCTTCACAGCCCTAGTGAAAGAGGAACTAGATGGATGACTAAGTTGAAACATGGAATATCACTCACCTTTGCTACCAATAGTGATGTCATTCGCGTGAGCTAAATGTTTTACCAATCAACTTATACAGAGAGGAATCAGATATTTGGTGTGCCGAGGGCCAAAGGTAGGGTATGGCCAGTGCGCGGAACAGCCGGTCCAAGAAATGAGTGGGAGTGTTGTGATGGTGGGCCCTCGCAGCGGATTCCCATCCTGAGCTACGGAGATGGGCTACATTCACCGAGGTATAGGCCGGCGGTGTCCGGTGCGAAGCGGAACAGCCCGGCAGGTGGGGTGGTAGCAGGGGAAGGTGATTATGCTAGAGGATCATGAAGTAGGTTGGACAAGGGGTGCGGATTTGATGTTGCCCTCCGGATATTGTTGCAATTGCTGTAGGTCGGATGTTCGAGTGTGGCTTCAATGGTGGCGTCTCTCTAACTCCCCGCAGGAGAAGGAGGATGGAATTAGTTATAGTTTTGGTATCAGTATTTTAGTTCGAAGAGCTATTGCCGTTGCCAGGGTTCTTGGTTCTCGAGAAGGCTTTGAGTGTTTCTCCTATTGTAGGAACATCTAGGTGTATCTATTCAGCCCCTACCACCACCCCCGCCAAGATGTATTGCTCGTCGCGCTAGTGCTCCTAAGTTTGTACTCTCAAAAGAATACACTGTAAATATTTCTTGCTTCCTCAATACTCCGTTGCCTGCCCATGACTAATGTTCCTGCTTAAAAGTCTGCTCACGTCTTAATTTGAACTGCAGATGCCCAGGCAGACTGCGGATATCTGTGAATGGCCGGCAGGTTTTTCACGGCTACTCGGGTAAACACTTAGGATATTAGAATAACACAAGGAGCTTACAGCTCTATTAGATTAGTAGATTTCACTTAAGACATCTCAATGTCCTCAACTGTAACGCCTGGATTGACATACATCTCTTGCCTTTAAGGCATAATAAAATAGATTGAATCAACTGATCAACAACAATGGTCTTCATATCAACAATACAGGTACGCGAGCATGATGCTTCCGCTCTTCCTTTGGCACAATTATTTTAATTATCTTCACTTCTAGTAGCTTAATCTTAGCCGAGATACTCTCTCCAGCCTCATCTTCACCAAATTTGTGTCTCTCCTCCGGGTACGATATTATTGACATTATGTAGGATTTGGATAGTAACGTAATAGAATTGAGATAAATATACAGTATCCTCCGCTGACATAAGAGCTTCCAGTACACATAAAGCCAACCGAGAGCTAGGAGCGATATCGTGTTAGGAACCCGGACCTAATACCCTGAATACATTCCTGGTATTAGGGTCAGGGTTGAAATGAGTATCTAAAGCCTGCAGGTGATCTAGGCCGGGTTCGGCTTTGGTTTTGGAAAGGGGCTCTCCCACGGTCTGACTAGGCTGTTCCTGAAAAGGCGTGGGACAGCTTGGCCGTACCAAAGGCCGGACGGAGTGGCCCCTTTGGATCAATGCACATTGTTTGACACCCGCTTGGGCAGTAGCGCACAATCTTCGAGTAATCTATAGCGTGGTTATCAAGTATTAAAACGGGTTTTGGACGGTGCGATGGGCCTCGGTAATGTATTAGATAAATAGCAGGGAGAAATAGTGTCTTCAACATATGCCCCTTTAAGTTGATCTGAGTAAGCGCATGGTTTTGGGATAAATAACATTGGAGTCTTTGTGTAACGATTTCAGCTGTTGAAATGTTGTCAACAAGGCGCATGGATTTTTCAACCAACCCCGCACTTCTTCTATCTCAAGAAATCGCCTTAGTAGACCCGAAGTTACAGAACACCTAGCTCCCAACAATATCCTCTTCGGTCAAAATTGAAAATGGCACAAGCTTTCAGCAATAACCAGAACTCTTTCAACAATACTTTTAACTACAACACTCCCGATGATGGGTCTACAATATTGGCATGGCTATCCCCATTAGAGCCACGGGTCCGGCATCGGGACATCGGAGCCCAGCGGCTGGACAGCATAGGATCTTGGATACTGGAAACTCAGGAATTCAGACGCTGGCATAAGGGCACTCGGGATGATGGATCTAACCATCCCACCTTATTCTGCCACGGAAATCCAGGAGCGGGAAAGAGCTACATCATGTAAGAGATTAGCACTGCCGGAAGCTAAATAATGGCATTTCTGACAGACTGGTGTGACAGCTCACTAGTGATAGACAAGTTGTGCGACGAGGCTGTAGAGGAAGATACGGCTGTTGCTTGCTTCTACTTCGATTTTGCCGCCCGGAATGAGCAGTCACCAGTAAACATGCTCGGCTCCCTGCTGCGACAGCTTGTTAGTGGATTGGAGGGAATTCCCGAAGCGGTGGTCCAGTGTTTTCGAAACCAGAAAAAGGTTATCGGAGGTAGAGGACTTCAAGTGTCAGGAATTTTGAAGATGTTTCAGACCATCACAGATACAAAGCGCACATTTATATGCGTTGACGCACTCGATGAATGTGTGCCGGAGCATCGGATAGTGATCCTGGAATCACTAGGACAGATCGTGCGGGAGTCGCTAGACACTCGCATATTTCTCACCGGAAGATCTCATGTCCGGAGTGAGATAGAAAGGAAATTCGGTGGAGCGGCAGTTTTTCTACTGATAGAGCCTACCGGTGATGGTATCATTGGCTATCTCCGTGAGAAGCTCAAGAGTGACACTACCCCGGAGATGATGAGCAGCACATTGGAGGCAAATATTATGGAAAACATTTCTCAAATAAGCTCGGGAACGTATGTAGAAACCATGCAGGTGCTATACATTGCAAAGGTATATAAGACTTATTATAGTTGACATATTCGAACCTAGATTCCTACTAGCTTCACTTCACATCGACGCAATCCTCCGAGAAACAAGTATCGCTCGCCGAGGGAAAAAGCTGAAGGCGGTGAAGGATGGCGCTGGGTTAGGGGATGCATATGGCGCCACACTGGAACGGATAAGGGCGCAGGTTGGGGAAAAGACACAACTTGCAATGGCCACTCTCATGTGGATCTGTCACGCGGAACGGCCGTTACAAGTGGATGAGCTGCGTCACGCGCTGGCAGTGGAGATAGGAGCGACGGATTTCGATGGCGAGAATGCTCCTTCGATAGGTGCATTGCTGGGTTGCTGCCAAGGACTAATCATGGTCGACAAGGAAGCTTCCACTGTCCGGTTAATCCACTTTACAGTCCAGGAGTATCTCTGCGCTCGTCCGGAGCTCTTTAATCAACCTCACTCGGTGATCGCAGAAACCTGCTTGACCTATCTGAATTCACCCCAGGTCAAGAATCTGTCCTCCGACCCTCCCCCGGACCACCAAATCATGCCGTTCCTGAAATATTCCTCGAGACATTGGGGAACTCATGCAAATAGGGAGCTCTCGGGCCATGCGGCGTCCCTTGCCCTTGATCTCTTGAATCGTTACGAAGACCACGTATCCGCTTCATCGCTCCTGCGTCAAGCGCTGCATCCAACAGTTGTCGGGGGCATAGGTGCCTTCCCGCTCTTCTCAGGATTACACTGCGCGTCTTTCTTCGGGATTGTTGAACTTGTGGCTTCGTTAACGAAGGCCCAAGGTTGCGAGATTAACCAAGGCGATTGTATCGGCTATACACCACTCTTATGGGCGGCGAGGAATGGACATGACGGAGTGGTGAGGCTACTTCTAGAACAGGAAGATGTCGACCCCGACAGGCCAAATGACGGAAACAATACTCCACTCTCTTGGGCCGCTAATAACGGACATGAAGAGGTTGTTAAGCTACTACTAGACCGGAATGATGTCGACCCCAACCGCCCAGATGAGAATGATCGAACGCCCCTCGGGTGTGCCGCTGCCGAGGGACATGAAGGGGTTGTCAAGCTGCTACTTGGCCGGAATGATGTTGACCCCAACGCGCCAGATAACCAGTGCGGCACACCACTCTCGTGGGCTGCTGATAACGGACATGAAGGGGTTGTCAAGCTACTACTAGACCGGAATGATGTCGACCCCAATCACCAGGATGAGAATCATCGAACACCACTCTTGTGGGCTGCTAATAACGGACATGAAGGGGTTGTCAAGCTGCTACTAGACCGGAATGATGTCGACCCCAACCGCCCAGATGAGAATGATCGAACGCCCCTCGGGTGTTCCGCTGCCGAGGGACATGAAGGGGTTGTCAAGCTGCTACTTGGCCGAAAGGATGTTGACCCCAATCACCCAGACGAGGAGTACAATCAAACACCACTCCGGGCTGCTGCGTTTAATGGACATGAGGCAGTGGTCAAGCTACTGCTAAGACGGGAAGATGTCGAACCCAATAGCCTAGATAGCGAGGATGCCACACCACTCTTTTGGGCAGCCCGTTACGGACATCAAGGGATTGTCAAGCTACTACTTGGCCGAAAGGATGTTGACCCCAATCGCCTAAGAAAGGGGAATAACCGAACACCACTCCGGGCTGCTTCATTCGAAGGACATGTGGAGGTGGTCAAGCTACTGCTAGGACGTGAAGACGTTGACCCTAATCGGCCGGGTTTCGATGGTCTAACACCACTCGAGTGTGCTGTTGCGAATGGACACGATGGAGTTATCAAGCTTTTGCAAGCCCGGATGCCTGTTGAAATCCTAGATGCGCAGCCGCCCTACCAGCTATGAAGGCGCTAGCCCTTTCTAGGGGCTTGAGTGCGCAATTTGCAATGCTCAAATCGCATTGGGCTCCTCTCTCTATAGCACTACCCTTGCTCCGCCTCTGGCCGCCTCCTCTATGCCGTTGCTACCATCACCACCCTTACTGTTTTTCTTGTGTCCTTTTCACTCGTCCTTAAATGTGACCCCGAAGTTCTTAGCTGCTGTTACCGA
>Ga0307509_10007381_pt1 | contig 14377 bp, 11 predicted proteins | sample 10_EM_MG_FD_202245 | JGI IMG/M metagenome (GOLD analysis project Ga0307509, IMG submission 202245) | Populus trichocarpa ectomycorrhiza microbial communities from riparian zone in the Pacific Northwest, United States - 10_EM | ecosystem: Host-associated > Plants > Roots > Unclassified | place... | reverse complement strand
CCAGGTCAGCCGGGCATTCACCAGTGCGTAGCCGTTCACACGGTTACCTGCCGTGGGAATGGCGTTGGTGTTGTAGCCACCCTGGTATGAGTAGTCGACCCTCGGGGTAGAGGACTGTGGCTGCTGCAAGGTGTGGGTGCAGTATCTGCAATCGCTTTACGGTCGCTTGCCAAGCACGGGCGCTTGAGCGAATTCCGCGGTTCCAACAGTCGCCCCTGCCAGGTGCAGAGCACGGCGCACGCCCGTTGAGGCTATCTGATAGCTTGCGGTGGCGATGTGCACGAGATCGCGGCCGCGCTCCTTTGCCTGGTACAAGGCGGCGTCGGCTCGTGCGATGACGTCGTCCAGAGTGTTCACTCCAGGCTCATTGGTTGCCAGCCCCGCGCTAAAGCTGACGCGCAGGTCGGCGCCCGAGGCGGGCAAGCGAATTTCGAGTGCCAGGACGCGCAATCTTTCGATGATGGCGAGCGCCACGTCGAGCTTCGTATCGGGCAGCACGACCAGGAATTCTTCGCCGCCCCAACGCCCGAACAAATCCGCGCCGCGTAGCGATTCGGCGCCGAGCCGCGCAAATTCTTTCAGCACTTGATCGCCGACGGCATGGCCGCAGCGGTCGTTGATCGATTTGAAGTGGTCAAGGTCGATGACCGCGATGGTGAGCGGCTGACCGTGTAAGTTCGCGCTGCTCAAGGCTTGCGACGCCAGTTCGACGCTGCGGCGTCGATTGAGCAGGCCGGTCAGGCCGTCCTCAGTGGCGAATCGAGTCAGTTGCCGCTTGTGGCGCGTGTTGCTGACGAGGATATGGGTCAGCAGCGCAATCACGCATGCGCCCGCCGCCACGGCGATGATGGTCCATCGCAACTGCTCGTGCTGGCGCTGGAGACGCTCATTGCCGAGCGCCAGTTCGCGCTGCAGCGAAAGGCTGTGCTCGATCTCGCGGTCGGTCTCGAAGCGCGCGCGCCATGCCGCGCTTTGCTTGGTGCGTTCGGCATCGTTCACCTTGCCATAGCGCCGCACGTATTCTTCAAGATCCGCATAGGCAGCGGGATACTTTTTCAGCGCTGCATTGGTCTGGGCGCGCAATTGATACAGTGTTGCAACCCGGCGCGGGGACATGTCTGCGCCGCTGTGATCGAGCACGCTGTCCAGCCCGGCGAGGGCCTGGGCCGCGCGGCCTTCCGCCAGGTCGATGCGCGCGATCAACCCGCGCGTCTCCTTCTGCATGTCGACGGCCTGTGAGGACGTGAATACTTCCAGCGCGCTTTGGCACTGCCGCCGGGCAGGTGTCCATTGCCCCATCTCCATGCGTGTTTGACACATGCGCAGGTCGGCGAACGCGATGCCTTGACGATCGTCGAGTTGCACACTGAGCTGGCGCGCCGCGGCGAATTCCTGCAGGGCCGCAGCGTAGTCGTGCCTCCCTCTGTGAATCTCGCCTCTGAGGAAGCGGTTGACGGAAAGGTCCAGCCACGCCTCGTGCTGCAGATCCCACACGATGACTTCGTGATTCAGCGCCAGTGCCTGCTTGTCGTCGCCCATGCTGGCAACCACATTTCCCAGAGCTGTAGCAGCCAGCACGTGTTGCACATCACGATCAGGTGCGGCGCTTGCATGGTACGCGCGTGTCAGATTGAGAATGGCGAGATCGTCGCGATCCTGGCGATGCTGCAAGCCACCAAGCGTAATCATCAGACAGGTGTCGGCGACCGATCCACGCTGCACCGCGCGTTGCGCGGATTGAACGTCCGCGACCGCGCGCTGCAGCCCGGCGGAGTCGTACACGTTCACGGACAAGGAGATCAGCAGGCTGAGGTGCAGAGAATCATGGATCGGCGGCGCGAGCCGCAGGCCAGCCGTTGCCGCATCGCGCGCGTCGCTGTCGAGTTCGAGCGCTGTGAACGCTTGCGCCAGCACTGCGTAGAAAGCGGCGATGCGATCGGGCGGAGAGTGCGGCGACTGCTGCAATGCATCGAGCCGGGCTTGCGCCGCTTTCACGACTTTCGACGGATCCCGTTTCACCAGCGACTCAAGCCGGCGCACCTCCGTGTCGGGGCTGCTCAAGCACGCGGCTGAGACATGAGCAGCGCCAAACGAACAAACTGCAAGCAGCAGGAGCTGCGCCAGCGTACCTGTCCTGCCCGGCAATCGTGTAGTGAGGGTATCCGCCATATACAGCGAACTTACGGCGGGTAACTGTTCGACAGGCCATTGCCCCTCAACATTCCAGCTGAAGCAGGGAACGTCTGAGGCGCATTTCAGCCGCTTCAGGCCTGTTACGGCCATCGCAAAAACCGGCGCCGGGAAATTCCCGACTACCCTTTTGGCATATCCGCTGTTGTCACCGATGAGCGTAGGCTGATGTGCGCCTGAACATTGCCACTCTCTCGCGGAGTCGACCATGGCTTTCTCCTCTCGGACGCACGCATTGTTGATGGTAGCGCCTGCGCTGATTGCAGCGTCGCTGGCGCAGGCCGTCGATGTCTGGACGGTCGGCATCAACAACACCCGCCAGGGTTGGAACAGGTTCGAGACCGCGTTGACGGTTGCGAACGTTCCCCAGCTCAAGAAGCTGCGGGAATTCGCCGTCGACGAAAAGATCGACGTGACGCCGCTGGTCGTGAACGAGCGACTCTTCGTCTGCTCCATGACGAACACGGTCTTTGTCTTCGATGTGAACACCGGCGCGCAGCTCGTCAAACGCCAGCTCGCTGCGCCGTTCGATCCGCGCCCTGATCCCGGCCAGATGGATCGGTGGAAGCTGTACCGCAGCTGGGGTGTCACGGCGACACCCGTCATCGACGTCGCAACGAACACGCTTTACGTCACGACTTTCGGCAAGCCCAACGTCAATAGTCAGAACACGGAGCGCAACAACTTACTTTTCATCCTCGACGCGACCACGCTCGCCGACAAGGCACCGCCCGTGCTCATTGCCGGCAATGCCGACAACGGCGGCGGCGCAATCGCGAACGGCTTCACGACGCCCTACCAGAAATTGCGCGCGGGTCTGGGCTTGTTGACCGATGCCGCCGGACGCAAGGCCGTCGTGATCTCGTTCTCGATCAATGGCGAGAACCCGCGCGGTCCGGGGCACGGTTTCGTCGTCGCCTATGATGTTCGCGGGCTCAATCGCGAACCAGGGTTCACGCCCACGCCGGCCATCTGGAACGTCACGCCGGGAGGCGGCGCCGGCGGTGTGTGGATGTCGGGATCGGGGCCTGCAATCGACGGCAACGATATCTATCTCGCGACGGGCAACGGCATGGACCCTGGAGCGATGCCCGGCAACTTCGGCGAGAGCTTCGTCAAGCTGCGTTACACGAGCGGTGTCGCCGGTGCCCAGAACGGCAAGCCGCAACTCGTCGTCGCTGATTTCTGGGGCGCGTTCAGCGACTTCGGCCGCGTGGATGAGGATCAGGATCTTGGCGCGGCCGGCGTCTTCATCATTCCCGAACGCGGCAACCTGGTTGGCGGCGGCAAGGACGGGATTCTCTACAACCTCAACAAGGACAATCTCGGCAGGAATTCCTGGAACCCGCAGTTCAACCTGCCATTCGTCGCCACGTATCTGCCGAATCCGCCGAACGGCGCCGCGGGTCTGCCGACCACGACGGCAGCCGATCCCAACTGGCCCATCGTCAATCTCGATCGCAATCATTTCGGCCAGACGCCGACCGGCAAGACCTATCACATTCACGGGACGTCCGTGTACATGGAGGACGCCGCGGGCGGCTATATATATGTATGGGGCGAGAACGAGCGGCTCAAAGCGTACAACTACGATTTCGCCACGAAACGCATCGCTTCATTCCGCGCCCAAGGCAAGCAGTTCGCATCCGGCGACATGGAGCCGCCCGGCGGCATGCCTGGCGGACGCCTCGTGGTCTCTTCCAACGGCACGGCTGCGCACACGGGCGTGGTCTGGGGCACGTATCCGACGCAAGGGAACGCGAATTCCATGGTCGTCCACGGCGCGCTCATTGCTTACGATGCAACGAAGGTGCTCGTCGGCGGGAAATTGAAGGAGCTCTTTCACAGCGATGACAAGGCCGCCAACGACCTGGGCAACTTCGCGAAGTATTCCACGCCGATCGTTGCGAACGGGAAAGTGTACGTCGGCACCTTCAGCAACAAGGTCGTGCAGTATGGCCTCTGAGCGATTCGTCACGAGCCGGTGCCAAAGAAGTAGGACGCCATGAAGAAATTCATCCTCATTGCAGCCATCACCCTGATTGTCGACGTGACTGTTTGCAGCAGTGCGCCGCATGCGCAGGAATCCACGCCTGCAACATCGAAAGCGCCACCCGGCCCGCAGGCACAATCTAGCGCCATTGCGAGCGACGGTTTAGCGGACCTGGGCGCCATGGCCTTCGAGTGCCCGAAGGCAGGATTGAACGCCGCCGCACGGGAGGCGGCCAAAGCGCCTTCGCAGGGAACCTATCAATTTGCATACTTCAACATCGTCCATGACGCCCACCACGCCTTTTACGAAGTCCACTTCAAGAGCAACTACCAGGGCGAACCCGAGCTGAGGTACTGCGTGTCCATGTACTGCCAGCAGGGCTGGGATCCGAAAACGAGCAAGACTGAAGTCACGTTGATGAGCAACGAGCCGCGGCGTGGCGCTGCAGCTCATGCAGCGGCTTGCGGCGTCCATTCGGCTGAAGGGAAGAAGCAGAAATAGAGAAACGGGACTCGACCTGCCAATCATCTCGGTCGGCAGCGACGACGCCAGCACCGTGTTGCTCTTAGGCTCGGCGTCAAACTGACAGCTCGCACGTCGCTATATATCAGAGACCCCTGACGTCTGGGGAAATCGTCACGCTGCCTTCTGGGGTACGAGCTTCAATCCCAACGCCTTGACGACTTTGAGCACCGTTGCGAAGCTCGGATTCCCCCCGTCGGACAGGGCTTTGTACAAGCCCATGCGCGTCATGCCCGTCGCTTCGGCAAGCGACATGATGCCGCGCGCCTTGGCGATGTCACCAAGTACTGCAGCGATAAAGCCGGCGTCATCACCGCCTTCCTCCATCGCGGCTTCCAGGTAAGCCTGGATGTCCTCCTCGGTTCGGAGGTGGTCCGTTACATCCCAGCGGGTGAACTTCTCTTTGCGGGGGGTAGCTCGTTTCTTAGCCATGGCTCACTCCAGTTTCAATTCTTTCAGCAATTGTTTCGAGCGCTTGATGTCGGCCGTCTGCGTGCGCTTATCGCCGCCGCACAAAAGCAAAATTACGACCTCTCCCTGACGGGCGAAGTACACCCGGTAGCCGGGGCCGTAGTCGATCCGCATTTCATTCACGCCGTCGCCCACCGACTTCCAGTCGCCGAGATTGCCAATCTCCGCTCGACGAATCCGCACGTTGATTCGCGCCTTCGCGGTCGCGTCACGCAACTGCCCGAACCAGGCTTTGTACGTCTCGGATTCGATGATCGTGAACATGGGCCGAATGTAAACTATGGTATCCATTAATGTCAACCATAGTTTACTTCTCGCGAATGGACGCTTGAGTTTCCGAAGGAGTCGACGTGCGGCAGTGTCTTCATTGCGGGCAATGACGGCGGCCGAGCGCAGCGATTCACGGATGCAGGAAACAGAGAGTTCGCCGTGAAGTACGATTCTCAGCAGCGCGTGCAGTCAGTGAAGGCAACACGCGGTGCGCACGTTTCGCACGGAAGGGAAGAAGAAGCGGCACGGATAGAGGAACTGGATTCGGCTTAGGCTTTCCGCATCGCCTGCATCAGGTCGGAGTCACTGCCTTTCCTTGTGGAACACAGATCTCACGCGGTCCATGAACGTCTCGGCCTTGAAGTCGGTGAATTCACCTGCATCGAAGTAGGTGCCATGGCAGATCGGGCAGGCTTCATACCAGATGTGCGGTTGGTCGTTGACGACCATCCTCAGCATGGCGACGGAATCTTTCGGGCACTTGATGCTGCCAATCTTGTTTTCCTCTTTCCCGGTGCTCGCGCTGCCGATGTCGATCGCTTCGGAGCCGCTGGTCTGCTTCAGATGCTCGGCCTCTAGCATGTCGAACCAAAGACCGAAGCAGTTGGTGCACCTGTCGACTTCGATGTCCTGGAAAGAAACCGGCTGCATGGCAAAGTCGCACTTGGGACATTTCACTTGAATCTACCTCGGTGGAGAGCGTGGACCGGCCAGTTTCACCGCGAGGCCGTCGATCGGCTGTTCGGCAGCGCACACACAGGAAATTTTGATGCCGGGCACAAGCGGCTAGCGCGGTGGTTACTTGCTTGCAATTTTCGATAGTCGTCCGCCAATGGCCAAAGCCGTCCGCAAACATCCACCGACGCTGTACCGCGGAAAACGCGTACACGATCATTGAGAATGTGATGCCGTTCGCCGCGTTTTCGGTGACGGGCTGCACCGGTGGCGCGCAGCAAGTTCTTTTCCTTTCGCCGCGCCTTGAGTGCGATGCGCCGTTCCTGGCGTTCGATGAGTTCTTGCCACTCAAGCGTATCCATTGGGCGGGTTTTTTCCAAAGGCATCGAGCTGAAGATCTTCACTCGCACGCCACTCCGATTGGACGACGACATCCGGTCGCTAATCGACACGAGCATCAAAGACGCAATGGTGATCTCGTAGCCGCCCGCGGCCGACGGCAACACGTCGCCGGCCGCGGAGGGGGTCTCACTCGATACCGATCTCTCCACCGTCATCCCGGGTGATCACAATCGTCGCCGAGCGGGGACGGGTCGAGCCACCGGCTGGCCAGTGACTGCCGAATGCTCCTGTGCTGAAGTTCGGCGCTGTGCTTTCACCAGGATGCTGGATGTTGACAAACAGCGTCTTCCCGTCGGGCGTTTCCGTGATGCCGGTGATCTCGCACTCCTTCGGCCCGACGAGAAAACGTCGCAACTTCTTTTCGCCCAGATCCGCGCCTGCATAGGTTGTCGCAGAGCTGGTCGCTGCGCCATCGACGTTGGTCACCAGCCGGGCTTCACCGTCGCCGACCTGACCCGGAATCGCCGCCAGCAGCATGCAATTGGTTACGTCCGTGTAAGCACCGTCGTCTGTCTCGATCCACAACAGGCCAGGGCTGGCGCGGCTGAACCACAGCCCATCGGGACTTGAGAAGTCATTTGCGTCACTGAGCCCTGAGATATTGACGTTCGCCGGATCGGCGCTCGCACGTGCTCCGAACAAGAAGACGTCCCAGGTAAACGACAGCGCATCGGCGAAGCGGCCGTCTTCGGCGAAGCGAATGATGTGCCCGTTGGGATTGCCCTTCTGATCGGCGCCGGTCGTGCGCTTGTCGTTATAGAAGCGCGGATTGGCCGCATCAACCGCAGTGATTGGTCGTTGTGCGGCGGCATTGTTGGTCAGCGTGAAATACACCTCGCCGTTCTTCGGATGGACTGCGCCCCACTCGGGCCGATCCATCTTGGTGGCGCGAGCTGCGTCCGCGGCGAGTCGCGTGTTGACCAGGACATCGGCCTGATCGGCGAACGCGTAAGCGGCATTGCTCGCAGTGATGCCGTTGAGTCCAAACGTGAGCTCCACCCATTGACCTGAGCCATCCGGCAGAAACTGGGCTACATACAGCTTCCCACTATCGAGGTACTTGTCGCCTGCAGCGAGACCGCGATCCGCGTCACGCGGATCCCAGGGCTTGTTCGAAACGTACTTGTAGATGTACTCGTTGCGCGAGTCATCGCCCATGTACCAGACCAACGGCTCGCCGGCTTTGACAGGCCCGAGACATGCGCCCTCATGCCCAAAGCGGCCCAACGCGGTTCGCTTCTTCGGTGCGGAGTTCGGGTTGAACGGGTCGATCTCCACGACCCAGCCGAATGTGTTGGCGACATTGCGGTAGTCATCGCTGCCATCGATGGAGCTGCCGAGTTTCATGGCGTTCCATCGGCCGTACAGGTTATCGGCCGTATCCGGCGTGACTGTGGCCCACAGCTCCCGCCCGGTGCCGGCGACGCCGTATCGCGCAAAGGAAGTCAGTTCCTTCGCACTGCGATTCGGGTTGTCGGTTGCTGCGATGCGCAGGAAATATCCGGCCCAATTCTCTTCACAAGTGAGATACGTGCCCCAAGGAGTCGTGCCGTGCGCGCAGTTGTTGATGGTGCCGCGAGTCTTGGATCCGTCCGGCGAGAACTTGGTTACCATGAAAGGCGTGCGCGCGGCCGGTCCCGACAGCTTGATTTCCGTCAGCGTATGAACACGGCGGTTGAATGGGGAGCTCTGTTCGTAATCCCAATCCGTGCCGCGCCGATGATTGAAGTGGAAGAAGGAATACGCGGAGCTCCACGAGCTTCGCTCGCGATCCCGTTCTTTCGCGATCTCGATGACGCTGACGCCATGCACGTAGAACTCCTTGAGCACTTCGTCCGCCACCGTGCGCACTCCGCCGACGATCGTCGGACCGGCCGGGTGCAAGTAAGCGGGCGTGATGGCTTCGTGATTCATGCACAGCAGGCCGCGATCTGACGAGTTCGGGCTGTACCTTCCGTGCTTGCTGAGGCCGAAGTATTGAATGGCATCGTGATGATCGCCGGCGCGATGCGCGAAGCTCGCGGCGGCGTCCGTGCCATCGTTGAGGTAGTCGGGAACTTGTCTCGCAATCGGATCGCCCAGCGCGTAGAGCACGTCGTAGCTGTAGCGACGCGGGAGCGTGACAGCGTCGTCGAGATTCTTTGCCACCGGCATGAAACCAAGCCGTGGTGCGCGGTTTTTGAAGAACTGACCATTGAAGTCGGTGTCCGTCGCCGATGCCGCCTCGGGTTTCAATCCGCCCAGCATCGCCAGTGCGGCAGTACCTGCAGTGCCGCTGAGCACCTGCCGACGAGAGAGGTGACTGTGCACGACATCGCGTAGCGTGGCGTTGTTCGAGAAATTCGTATCTACATCATCATCGCTGCTCAGTGGCAGCTGCGAATCTGTCATGGCCCTTCTCCCGCGTCTGTTTGTGATTGCGCGCGGCGCATGCAGCCGCCCCTTGGGGCGGTGACCATAGCGAAGCAGGGTTACGAGAATGTGAAAACACGAACATCCATCGTCCAGATGCAAGCCATTCATCATGCAGTAACAGTTCCGGGCTAACGTCGAATTATTTGATCTGACCGATGTGGACTGTGCGCCGCTTACTGACTGCCGTTGCAATGCTTGTGGTTCATGGTTTCGGGTTCGCCGAGGACGGCGTAAACGAGCCTGCCTTTGCCGCACCGGTGCTATTGGGAGGCGATCTGGCTTGTGGCTCGCAGCCGATTTCCGCGGTCAGGATTCGCGACAATAGCGTGCTGAACGTGCAGCGCGGCGCAGTAGGAACATCAGCCAAGCCATTCCTGGCAGTCGGCCCCCAGTCGAACAAATCGGATCAGGCGAATTGCACTATCGACTTGCGTTTCGAGCGCCCGCTCGCCGAGGCACGCACGCTCGGTATGGATTTCCGCGGAACGCAGATGAAGGATCCGGGGACGACCGTACACCTGCTAATTGAGATCGGATCGCAGCGCCACGTGTTCGACTATGCCAAGGGCCGCGTGGTGGATGGTTCGACGCACCCCGTCTTGAAACGGTTCCAACTAGCCGATCTGCCCGCAGGAACCACGCACGTTCGAATCTCGATTTCGGGAAAGGCAACCCGAATTGCCGACGCGGACTCCGCGCTCATCGGCTTCGAGTCGCTGGCCTTGTGTTTTGTCGAGGTGGAAGAGCCGGAGTTCTGCGGTGCGTCTGGATATCCGAATCCGCGGTTGGCGCCTTGAATGACGACATCCGGTCGCTGATCGATACTGGTTGTCGAGAATGTGAAGCCGTTTCGCAGCATTCTTCGCGACGGCCTGCGCCGTTGGCCTGCAGCAGGCTCCTTTCCTTTCGCCGCGCCTTGAGTGCGATGCGCCTTTCCTGGCGTTCGATGAGTTCCCGCCACTCGAGCGTATCCATTGAACGGACATTTTCCAAAGGCATCGTGCTGAAGATCTTCATGCGCGCAAGATAATCACGGGCTGCAACAGCCGCGTGATCATTCCTTTACAGCCCCATGAATCCCGGAACCTTGCGCCATCAGGCCAATCAGGTTCTGCATCAAGCTGATAACTCGTACGTCACTCCAATCGGAGACCTTCCGCGTCGTGCATTCGTAATACGTTTGTTCTTCATTCGTACGCGCGACGAGCCGGCGTGTGCACTGTTCATCCCGAACGTGCGTCCCCTTAAGAAATCGTTCACGCCCATGTCATGTGGGCTCTTTAAGTTCCCTCCCGCTTAGGCTGCTTTGCGAATAATCAATCGGCGCGAGTCGCAATTATCCGCAACAGCGAGTGACGGGCGTCGCAAAAGGTTCAACAACTTTGGCGATGACCGACACACGCCGCTCTTAGTGTCAGCACGGGTTTCACGGGTGGATCGGAAGATCCAATTCTCAATTCTCGAAGGGGACTTTAAGTTATGAATATTTCGTTGAAGAAGGCCGTTGCCGTGGCCATCGCTGCCGCTGCAGCGCTGGGCTCGCTCGCCGCATCCGCCGACGTCATCACGCCGAGTTCTGGCAACGGCGAACTGGTGCTGTTCGTGCGCGATGTCAACAATTCCGAGCGCGTCTATGCACGCGGCCTCGGCATCACGCTGGATCAGATCGCGACGCAGGCGCAGATCACGGCCGACACCTACACCGGTCCGGTCGACGCTTCGCTCAACTACGTGCTTCCGACCATCGGTCCGGATGCGAACCTGACCTCGTTCCTCAGCACGTCCAGCAGCTACGTCTGGACCATCATGGGTGGCGACAGCGGTCCGGCGAACAGCAATGTCGTCGGCAATCGTCGTTACTTCGAGACCATCCAGCGCGACTTCGCCGTCAATCCTGCGACGACGACGAATTCCACACTGAACAACTACGCCGGCCTCGAAGCCATGCTCAATTCGCTCAATGGCAATCTGCCTAACGCGTCGGGTAGCTCGACGGCTGCGAACGGCCTGTGGGGTCAGCCGAGTTCTGCTTCGGGCGCCTCCGCTCCGAACTGGTTCGGTCAGGGCCCTCAGAACGAAAACGGCCTCGGCACTGCAGCCAATGTGTACCTGGCGACGAGCGCAGGTGGCACCAACCTGGCTCTGGCGCGCATCTACGGATTCGCCGACATCACGTTGGGCCTCGACGGCACGCTTTCCGCTGCTGCTGTTCCGCTGCCTGCCGCCATCTGGCTGCTCGGCAGCGGCTTGATCGGACTCGCGGGCGTCGCTCGTCGCCGCGCTGGCGCCGTCGTTGCTTGAAGCATCTCTGACTCGCTAACGCTTCGATAGAAGCCTGGGGACGTGCGCGGCCAACGCGCGCGCACGTCCCCTGCTTGCCAAAATTCATCCAGGAGACTTTCGACATGTCCATGAAATACGTAAAGATCGCCGCTGCTGTGAGCGCCGTGCTCGCGGCCAACTCTGCATTCGCCATCGACAAGGCGCGCACCATTGCTGCCCCGAACAAACTTACGGCCGCGGGCGCCTCCGCCGCACGCGATTCGTTCCTCGCCGAATTCGTTTCGGCCAACGGCCCATGCGTTGCGAACACCGTCGATGTGTATCGCGCCAGCCCGACCACCAACCAGGACTTCCGCGCTTATAGCTGTCAGCTCAAGCCCGTTGCCCAGGCCCCGGAACTCGGCACGATCGCCGGCCAGGATGCGGTTGTTTATTATCGTGCGGAAGGTGGTTCGGCCTGGGGCCCTGTGTCCCTGATCCCGAACAATACTGTCAACGCGCCCGCCGGTAGCATCAAGCGCCTCGACGTGACGGCTGCCTGCGTCACCACGACGGTGCTGACTGGGACTCGTCCCACCAGCGATTGCAGCGTCACCGGCTATTCGCTCACCACGGACACGGCAAACGCCGGCAGCCTGCTGGTGAACGATCTCACCGAACTCGCGGTGTCCGACGTCGAACCGAAGATGTTCACCGACTCCAACTATCCTTCAAGCAATGCGTTCGTGGCGTTCGGCGCCTCGCAGGCGGCTGCACTGAACGGTTTCACCTACGAGACCGGCTACGATCAGGTGTTCGGCGTGATCGTGAACACCGGCGGCGCCACTGCAACCGTCCTCAACCTGACCAAGCAGGATCTGGCGGCCATTTTCAGCGGCAACTATTCCGACTGGAGCCAGGTGCCTCGCCAGGACAACGTCACCACGTTCCCTGCGGGCCAGATCACTGTCTGCCGCCGCGAACCCGGCTCGGGCACGCAGGTCATCGCAGCTGCCAAGTATCTCAACGTGAACTGCGGCGACTCGCTGCCATTCGTCATTGACACCGCGCCCGGCATCGGCGATGGCGTTGTCGAGAACGGTACGACCAGCTCGCTGGAAACCTGTGTGGGCAGCAACCCCGGCGCGATCGGCATCAACGTGTTCAAGAGCCCGGCTCCTGCCACGACCCGTTACGTGAGCATCAACGGCGTTGCGCCGGACAAGATCACCGCGGCGTTGGGTCAGTATCCGATCTGGAACGAACTCACGTTCACGAAGCGCCCAGGCCTGTCGGGCAGCGACGCGCGCGCGAACATTCTGGCCAGCTCGCTGATCAGCCGTGGTCAGGCTGCCGCCAGCGTTCCTGATACTGCGTCCACGTTCGCCATCCCGAGCGCGTCCAACCCGCCGGTCGTGCCGGTCAGCGCTGCTGATCCGGTCGGCCTGGGTACGACGAACGGCAACACTTGCATACCGCAAGCGGGTATCTGATCGCGAGAGGACTCGCGTAACTGTCGTGCTAGTCACGGATGACTGAAGGCCGGCCCACGGGGGCCGGCCTTTTTTATTGACTTCCGGGGCACTGCGCACGCGTGTATCTGGCCACGACCGCACGTAGCGGCGACCTGATTCTGGCGTTCATCTCCGGACTCGCGAGCGCCGCACGTTCCCATTTGCTCAATCATTCAGGAGACTTTCGACATGTCCGTGAAATACGTAAAGATCGCCGCCGCTGTGAGCGCCGTGCTCGCGGCCAATTCCGCGTTCGCCGTCGATGAGGCGTTTACCATCCTCGCTGAGTCACGCGGTAATGTTCTTGCGGTCGCCGGCGCCTCCGCGGGGCGTGATTCCTTCCTCGCCGTGTTGCTTTCGGCCAATGGCCCGTGTGTCGCCAATACTGTCGATGTGTATCGCGCCTTTCCGACCGGCAACCAGGACTTCCTTGCTTATAGCTGCCAGCTCAAGCCCGTTGCCCAGGCGCCGCAACTCGGCACGATCGCTGGCCAGGACGCGGTGGTTTACTACCGTGCTGAAGGTGGCTCGGCCTGGGGCCCCGTATCCCTGATCCCAAATAACACCGTCAACACGCCGGCCGGCAGCATCAAGCGCCTCTATGTGACGGCTGCTTGCGTCACCACCACAGAGCTGACCTCGGGTCGTCCCACCCACGATTGCCCCGTCACCGGCTATTCGCTCGCCAATGACACGGTAAACCCCGGCAGCCTGCTGGTGAACGATCTAACCGACCTCGCGGTCTCCGATGTCGAGCCGAAGATGTTCACCGACTCGAACTACCCCTGGGGCAACGTGTTCCTGCCGTTCAGCCCCACTCAGGCAACTGCACTGAACGGTTTCACCTACGAGACCGGCTACAATCAGGTGTTCGGCGTGATCGTGAACACCGGCGGCGCCACGGCAACCGTCCTCAACCTGACCAAGCAGGACCTGGCGGCAATTTTCAGCGGCGCCTATTCCGACTGGAGCCAGGTGCCTCGCCAGGACAACGTCACCACGTTCCCTGCGGGCCAGATCATCGTCTGCCGCCGCGAACCTGGCTCGGGCACGCAGATCATCGCAGCCGCCAAGTTTCTCAACACGAATTGCGGTGATTCACGGCCATTCGTCACTGACACTTCGCCCGGCACCAGCGACGGCGTCGTCCAGGCCCATAGTCCCGGCTTGCTGGAATTCTGCGTGGCCAGCAATCCGGGCGCGATCGGCGTCAATGTGTTCAAGAGCCCCGCTCCGGCCACAACCCGTTACGTAAGCATCAACGGCATTGCGCCAAACAAGATCACCGCGGCGTTGGGTCAGTATCCGATCTGGAACGAACTCACGTTCACGAAGCGTCCAGGCCTGTCGAGCAGCCGCCCTCGCGCGAACATTCTGGCCAACTCGCTGATCGACCGTAGCCAGTTCGCGACCGCTGTTCCGGATACTGCTTCGACGTTCGCCATCCCGAGTGCGTCCAACCTGCCGCAAGTTCCGGTCAGCCTTGCTGATCCGGTCGGCCTGGGTACCACGAACGGTAAAACCTGCATATCGCAAGCGGGTATCTGACCGCGAGAGGACTCGCGTAACTGTCGTGCTAGTCACGGATGACTGGAGGCCGGCCCATCGGGGCCGGCCTTTTTCACAATAGCTTCACGGATGACGCGTATCTACGTACCAGGGC
>Ga0307509_10007380_pt1 | contig 14377 bp, 11 predicted proteins | sample 10_EM_MG_FD_202245 | JGI IMG/M metagenome (GOLD analysis project Ga0307509, IMG submission 202245) | Populus trichocarpa ectomycorrhiza microbial communities from riparian zone in the Pacific Northwest, United States - 10_EM | ecosystem: Host-associated > Plants > Roots > Unclassified | place... | reverse complement strand
CATCTTGGTATTTCCAGCAGGGATAACCACTACCCCTACTGCCCACCATTGGGTGGTAGGGGTGTTCACGATCCTTACAGAAAATGCCAACTGTGAGAACTTGGTATTTCGCCTTTCCTAATTTATCACCGTTGCTGTGGTTACGACGTTTTCCGCAGGGATTGGGTTTGTCTGCTGGATCCCTCTATTTATCTCCAACATGTAACGCGCCCCGAGGGGGAGGAGCCTGGAGGGAGGAGAGTGCCAAGCACTGCTGGGCAGAATCAGGCAGGAAATTCGGGTTACTAGACCTGATGTAGAAAATAATCAACGGAAAAGTATGAACTTCATTGGGAGGATGACATTTCTAACCACCGTGAAGAATATAATTGGTTAGTCACTACTTGGCACTTGTGCCCCCTCCAGGCTCCTCCCCCATGGGGCTCGGCTCTGCTATGCTCTGTGCGGTTGGCTCCATACCAGAGGGGCTGCGGGTTAAGGCGGTGTGGGCTGGCGTACCCCAGGGAACGTACTGCTGTAGGGCCGAAGCCTGGATTGGCAGTGTCCTTTATAATAATAAAAATGGGTTTTGAACCCTCCGGGCGCGTTATAGATCATGTGGGTACCTTAGGGCGACAATGGGTCGCACATAATGGGCATTGCACTTGTTACTACCACATCACGAAAAGTCGAAAGCCAGGCGCTCTGCAAAAACATGGTCATCACTGTTTTTCCTGTAAATATCTCCAGGGAAAGGTTGCTCCCACCACCATGGCATGGGCTGTGGATTTGTCGGCTCGTGGAATCCCAAGAGTGATGTTCAAGGCTGGCGACAAAAATCACCGGCAGATGAAGGTTTTCCACTGAAAACAGCCATGTTCACGACCTTCCAACCACTTATCAAGTAAAGCAATCCCAACTAAATCATCCACATGTACTATAATTCCCTAGATTCTACTCTCTAGCCCTTTTGAACTCTGTATCTAAAGTGACTGAGGAACTAGCAAGGGAGTAATGGTTGGTACATTGGTCTTGGCGCAATTTTTGACTATTTTGTGTGGGAAATGGCAAGGCTTGGCGCTGTTTTCAACTTCAACTTTACAATATTGAATGCCAAAGCAACCAGTGACTCTCTAAAGCCCCATGAGCACTTGAGGAGATTATTGAAGGAATTTTGAACCATGATCTGAATTTTTGATTTTTTTTCAGCTTCAGGATGCATTAAATGAAGAGTGCGAAGTAGCGTAGTTTGGGCGGTACATGCCATTCTACGGTGATTTTTGTCGCCAGCCTCGTACTACTGTATTAACTGGGAAAACAGGAAATGGCGCTACAGCGAAAGTGGAAGTCTAGGCGGATTTCTGTCAATGTGGTGTGGGTAAGACAATGGCAGGGCCGGGGTACATTTCTTTTTTCTTTCAACCTCAACAACTCCATAACCATCAAGTCATATGAGTACAAGCTGGAAATAAATCATGAATATATCAAAGAGAAAAATGAGTCAACATTTTATAGAACTAGTCATCGAGAGAGGTTTGCCAGGGGAAGAAGGGAACTTAAAGGGATGACCAACATAATCCAGTAAAAAAAACCAAGAAAAATACCAGTCCTGATAGGTCAATTGCCAGGCAGAAGGAGGATTCAAGAACTTCTCAATCAACAGTCTGACGAAGAAGCAGAAAGGAGTTCCACCGAAACCGAAAATGTAGGAGACAGGGTACCCTATAATCAACTCATTCTGGAGTCAACTAGTCCTAGCTCTAGCCATAGACTGGGGATTATATCCAAGCCAACTTCAAACCGGACGCCCAAGCAATATAGGAAGCCTTGCCAACGGGTTCAGCAATCCAGTACACAAGAATTCAAGATAAGGGTACTCGAGTGGTGAACTTATAAGCGAATTGAACAGGTTGTAACTGGTACAGGTTACTAGTTTAGATATGGATTAGTTATATGTATTGTTTCAGGATAAGAGTTCAGGTGACTTGTATGCCTTGTTAGTTTGCCTCATGTCTTGTTTTAGGATACGAGTTCAGGAGACTTGTAAGCCTTGTTATTTGTTACTTGTATTGTTTCAGGATACAAACTCTGGAAGTTCGTAAGCCTTGTTTATTGTTTTTATTTATGGGTTAGGTATTATTTGATACCTGAGGATTTGAATTTGATTGATGCAAGATGGATTATCGCAAGTGTATTTAAAAAGTGGTATCTCTCCGGATTTAGAGAGATTTGACTTCAACAGACAGAGTTTTCAATATACTTGGTTGAGCAGTTATCTTGTATTCTAGTTGACTTGAGAATCTTCGAGCTTCGCATAGACCTAAAGCACTTGGCCTCCTCTTGGTAGTTTCGATAAAGTAATAGAGTCTACTAGATTACCTGTTGGTGTCTCCGGTACAGGAACTTGTTTATACCACCGGTTGGGTTAGAGTCAATATCGATATCCCTTTGCAAGACCCCTACATCAGGGGAAGCAGTTACATTTTTTTAACTTTAGCAAGTCAACGAAAATACTATTTCAAACCTAAAGATAAGGACAGGCAAGGAGACCTCTCGAGAAGAGCTTACCAAGTCAACTGAGAAGTCCTTGAGAGAGAAGGCTCGAAGAGAACAGAAGAAAGCGAGCAAGTAGTTCGAAATTGACAAGGCTGCCTGACAGCTATCCAGAGACGAAGCACAGGTAGTGCTAACAGAGTCAGCAAAAGAACTCGAGACGAAGACAGCCACCAGACCAGGAGAGTTCCAATCAACACCCAAGAAGAAAGGGGAACCGGCACCACCTCCAGACCCAGACAGTTCAAGCACTGATAGTGATAGTGACAGTAACGACAACATGTCAGAAGCAGGACTGGCAGACCCCCCTGCACCTCCCCCAGAACCAGTACCTGATAGGACCACCAGGCTAGCAGCAAAGATACACCAACCTCCGACATTCAGTGGTGAAGGAGATTATTTGAAGGCTGAAGCCTTTGAGACATGGTATAATTCAGTTCAATTATACCTAAACCTGACTGGGGTCATACCAAACGCCCCAGGATCTGGAAACTACTGGATACTCTACCACGAAACGAGCACTAGAAGCTAGTCACCAAGCACTTAGAGAATTTGGAGATAATATCACTAGAGACCAGCTAGTCAGACACCTAAGGGATTTATTCGTTACTACTCGCCAAAAGGACAACCTATATGAAAGGTTTAATGATGTACAACAAGTCACCAAAGAAGGAAAAGTGTAAAGGAACACAGAAGTCATTGTCGATCTAAAGATGCACCAGAACCAACTATCAGAAGAGATAATATCCGACTACATATTCCGTCAGAAACTCTACAATCGAATCCATCCAAAATTGAGACAACAAGCAGAGCTGGTCTATGATTAGGACGATACACTTAGGCAAGTGATTATTGATGTCGAGCGAATAGATGCTGTTCTTAGGGACACAGGATTCTACAAGAGCGAGGAGAGGGATTACTCTTCAGGTAGCTCGTAACCGCAGGATTGCTACAAATCAAAAGGCAAGTCAGCCAAAGGATACAAGAAACAGGATAGGGACGACATGAAAGCTGAAGCAACCTGGTATTTATGCAGCAGAAAGGGCCATTTGTCCTAAGAATGCCCTTCTAAGAAGGACGACAAGAAAGGCAAAGGAAAGGCAATTAAAAAGGAAGCAAGATCAAACAATGTCGAATATGAATAGGACTTGATGGATGAAGTCTACATCCACGCTACACAAATCAAATTCTATGCCACAGCCCAGACTACCAGGCCAGCAAACCTCAAACCCCACGGCTCTCTAGAAGGAACGATACATCTAAATGGAAAGGAAGCCAAGGTTCTTTTCAATACTGGAACAATTGGAGCCAATATCGTCAGCACTCACTTTGTCACCACACAAGGGATACCATGTATTGAGATGGCGAAACCCACCAAGATTCACATAGCAATTAAAGAGTTGAGATCTGAAAGCCAGAAGAAATGTTCAGTGGAGATTTCAGTTGGGAAAATGAAGGTCCCTAACACCAAGATGATAATTGGGAACTAGCGAAATACGATGCCCTTATTGGAATGCCCTTTTGCATGCAACAACAAGCGTCAATAGACTGCCACAGACTTGCTTTCAAATTTCCGAAACACAGAGTCAGGGTTAACTGTACCCCTACCAGCGAGTATGTCAGAGTGGCAGTAGTATCTACAGAGGAGATAATGGAGCAATATGCATATGTATTTCCGGAATCAATACCAGAAGGATTACTACCCTTGAGAATGACTAATCACAGGATCAGGCTGAAACTGGACGCTGAAGCACGAACCTTGCCGACATACTCTGTCCCAGAAAGATATACAGCAGCCTTGAGCGAGTGGATCAGAGAGAAGGAAAAACAAGCAGTCATCAGACGCCAGGCAGTGCATAGAGCATTACCTATGTTTGTCCAATATACGAAAGATGGCAAAAGGCCCCCACCACTAGTGGACCTGACAGAAAGGAATAGAATCACACTAAAGGACGATGGACTGATACCCAATCAAACAACGATCCTGCATGATATGGCAAGACCCACATACCGCAGCAAGACAGACTTAAGCGATACTTACTTTCAGAACAGGATTGAGCCTGACGAGGTGTGGAAGAACATTTTCAAATCGCCCTTTGGGGGATTTGTTAGCGAGGTCAAGCTACAGGGTGACATGAATACGCCAGGAACATTCATTTGTATCATGTCAGACTTGATGGTGGATTTCCTAGGGAAATTTGTTTGGGTATACATTCATGATATCCTCATATTTTCTGATACAGGGGAAGACAATTTGAGACATATAGCAACTATCTGAAACAAGCTCAAGGGAGTATAGTTTTATGCAAGCAGAGAGAAGTCAGAGTTTTTCGCACCCAGAAGAGAGGTGCTAGGACACATAATCGATGATGAGCGGTCAAAACCAAACCCCAAAAAGATTGCAAAAATCGAGGCATGGACCACCCCTAAATGCCAGGGGCAACTCCAGGAGTTTCTAGGGGTAGTCAACTACTTTGGCAAGTTTTTACCACATATAGCAACACTTACAGGACCTGTGATGGCGCTTACTGGAACAGCGGAGTTTGTCTGGACAGCCCTGCATAATGCAGCCATGACAAATATTAAGAAACTAATAGCCGAAGCTCGTATTATGAAACCTGTGGACTACAAATCCGGACTCCTGATATGGTTAATAACTGATATATCACTTTCAGAATGTGGAGCTTGGGTAGGACAAGAAGACATCCCTGAAACAGTAAGACCTGCAGTACTCCATAGTAGAAAGTTCACGGATACACAACACAACTACTGAACAACAGATAATGAAGTACTAGTAATAATTGATGCACTATATGCATTGAACCACATACTCAGAGATGCTGAGTGTATGATCGTTACAGATCATCAACCCCTAACACACCTCAAAGGAGCTAGGGAACTGAGCAGAAGAAGAATCCCCTGGGGAAATCTCATTAGTACCTACACAGCGAAGATAGTCTATCGTCCAGGGAAGTGGAACTATTTAGCTAATGCCTTACGCCATCTTCATGAGGAACCAGACAACAACCCTCCTTACCCTAAAGACCCTATAGGAGAAGATCAGGATGATACCACTCCTATATACTCTTGATTCTCTAGACCTCAAGACCTTCAAAACATGTCGCGATATGAACCTTTACCATATTTCGGGTACTCACAATGTGGATCAGATGGTAGGCTGAATGACGTCATGGAACAAGACAATATGGAACTCCAAGAGAACCTGAGTGAAGGTTTACCACCTATCAGCGAAGATCCAAGACAAGTCGTCACAAATGGATGGAAGGATAACGAAAGCTACCACTCTGGACGATCAGACGATGAGATCGAATATTCAGTACTCCACTGTCCAGCATGCAAGAACAAACACTGTGAATACAATGGTAATAATAATAAGTATCGAGAACGAACAAGGGAGTCACCTCCCAGCATGCGTATCAGCCCTCCGATAACCTACCCGGAGCTACCCAAGTCTACATCAGGGCTACCACTATAAGAGAGTTCACCTGTTAGCACAAGATCTCGTCCTAATCTTAGTGTGTTAAAACACAGACTAGAAGCAGCAGTGCTATGCAGTGAGACTATTCGTCAAGAATGCAACGAACACAGCTGCCCTGCATACAAGCACCATCGCAAGCGTCCCCTCTACAGCAATGTGTTTACCCACTGGAATGCCACCATCTCAGCTATCGAACAACCGCAGCTTCCCCACCATGAGCGCCGACTCTATAAGCTATATGACAATGCAACAAATGAGAAGGAAGACGACGTCTCGTGCATGGAAAGAGTACAGGATGAAAGAGATGTTGCTCAAGCAGCTAGAGTGTGGGAAGGCATGTGGCTAGAACAGATGATTAAAGGATACAGGCAGGACCCTGTATGGAAACTAGTGAATGATTCCACATCAACAGCGAGAGGAGGCAAGCCCCAACACTATAGTATTGGCAATAGACTACTCTACGCTACCATCAGAGAAGGCGAGAAGTGTGTTTACATACTCAGAGGACATGCCACGAACGGCAAGACACTAAGAGAGTTAGCTATCAGCGAGATACACAACAAGGATGATCACAGCGCTCAAAGAAACCTTTGATATGCTACACAATAGCTATTCGGGCCCGAGATGAGGAAGGACTTTTGATATTTCATTGTACAATGCGAGCAATGCCAGATCAACAAACAACGAAGCATACTCCCTTCAGGGGATACACTGATGCTGCCGTTACCCTCAGAAATCTTTACCTCTTATGTTATTGATTTCATGGGACCTTTCACCAAGCTTAAGAACTATGATACTGTGTTAGTCGTGGTCGACAGAGTAGTAGGATATTGCTGGTTGATTTCTATCACAGTGAAAGCTACAGCTGTCACTACCATGAAGCTATGACACAACTACGGCTTTATACCTCATGGTGTACCTACCTGGATGGTTAGCGATGCTGACCCATGATTCACCTCGCGGGTTTGGAAGCAGACTCTCAAGATTATAGGGATTGAACAGATCATTGAGGTCCCAGGACACTACAAAATGAACGGTCAGGCAGAATGCAAAATCAGGGAACTAAAGAGTGCCCTGAGGACCATTATCTACTGACAATAAAACAACGGGCTTGTCTCGTTGCCACAGCTAGCATCGTACACTAATGCTGGCTATTCAGCAACAAGCGACATGTCACCATACAAAGTAGTGTATGGGAGAGACTATCCTCTAATTAGCACCTATCGGACAGCGGCGACCTCGGTACCTGCCGCAGATGATTACTGTAACAGGCACAACAAGCTTCGAAACTCAGCCTATCAAGCTCTCAGTCTAGCCAGAATTCGGTCTATAAGGACAGTGACTAAGGGAAGAACACCACGCCCTCCGGTACCTGGTGGAAGAGAAGTACTGTTCTGTGGAGACAAGTCTACTGAATCAGGACGATTGAAGAAGCTGGACTCAGGCTGGAGTGGACCATTTACAGTGCTGAATTGTGACGAGATCATACAGAACTACATAGTCAACATGGGTGCCAGGATGTACCTCCAGAGGGAAACAGTATTCCACTATTTAGGGGTGAAACCCAACAAGGAGAACGATGATGAACCATTCCCAGGACAAGCCAATATCAACCCAGCAGCAATTCTGATCAACGAGAAACCTGAATGGGAAGTTGAGGCCATGATGGATTACAGAGAACATGATAGAACAGGCCAGTCCCTGGTTAAGTAGAAGGATTACCCAGCAAGCAATAACAGTTGGGAGACCATCGAAGGATTGGAACATGCAGAAGAGATGGTACAAGAGTAGGGGACTGATAACATGATTGGTGAAGAATTTCCAGTTTTCTCAGGACATCTTATGTAACGACCCTACAATAGGTAGCTACAATAACTACCACCTTAGTCCAAATTATATACCAAGTGGTAACCAGACGTGGTATAGTCTCATATACTTAGTATCCAAATAGCTGGTTAACCTAGGAAAAGGCCTAGGGGATAGTTGAGTAGCCTTGGGTACTGTACAAGGCAGGGTAAGCTTTGGGGAGTTAGTTCGCATAAAGTCCAGGAATTTATGGGAGCATTACACGGATCACCGAGATGACTTTTGTGGTTGCTTGGAGGACTTCCGGAGGGGTTAAAGGCATAAGAGGACAAAGTTACCCTATATTATGAATTTGGCCATTATGCCCATGGGTCCCAGTTACCCTACTGAGGAATCCAAGTCACCATACCTTAACTGGCAAGATCATCCTAGAATGTAGAGGTCGATTGCCTCACATTTTATGGGCTCTTAGATGTTCATGGGCGCACACGCATCTGCGCGGGGAGGCCCTACGCCTGAGGAAGAGTGGCCCAAACATGCTATTGAACTTGAGTGGGTTTTTCTAACACCCCTCTCTGGCCCCAGAACTGGGACGGTACGTCATAGGCGGACGGCTGCATAGTTACTCATTTGCTAGTAAAAAGAGGTCATTGGAGCGGCTGCCGTAACACCATATACGTCATCGCCATCCATCCGACTGAATGTTGTTGGCAGGATATATAAGGGGAGTATGGGTAACTGCCAATATGGGGGTTGCCCATATATGGTCTCTCCGGCACCTAGGAGTCTATCCTAGCCTACAAGTAGTAGGGTAGTCTTCCTAGTGGTACTTAGGGAGTCCACGGAGGCCAGGGAGCTTTTGGGAAAAATACCTCAGTAACCAGCCGGGAACTTCTCCCCTTGATTTGTAGCATTACTATAGGTTGTCAATGGACTCTGGAGGTATGAGTCTTATCACGGTAGTGTATGTCCTGAGAGGCTGGCTATGGGTAGCGCCCATTTAGCCATCCATCAGCTTCATCTTACTGGGGGAGCTTGCATGTCAATTTATCACATTTGATAGTCATGTAGATTAAATGATAGACTGCATAGCTTGTATAGACGCAACTACCACTGGGCCCATGAGTCCACCACCTAGATATTTATTCTGGTTGTTGTCATAACAGTTAGCCACTGATATGACTTCAATAGGCAGAGTGTTTCCACCTGCGGTTGTATTGAGGATGCATTGCAGCAACTCAGATCCTATTGACTGAGTTAAGTGTACCCGAGTTGGTCCGATACTTCCGGCAGGATAGTTCCTGATGGATGGTACAGCACGGACAAGCCCTGAGCAGGATAGGGTACTCGCACCATGTCTGAGTGGTGGTGAATGTCAGAGACTTAAATCTGCTGTCTACTTAAGTTTAAGAGTTTGGCATTCTACTTCGATAACTAACTTTTCCTGGAGAGAACTAATTGAGTAAAGCTTCAAGCTTAACTATATTAAGTTTTACCATTTGATTCTTTTGAATTATTTACCTTATCTTTATCTTCTACTTTGACTGTATGGTGTGGTCGCAACCTTAGAGTTTACCTCTCTATATGGTGCCCTTGTCACACCTTACCATCGGATTTTCATCTATTGAAGGAGGACCTACAAAATATGTGGAAGAAGGACCTGTCGAGAAAGGGTTTCAGGACTCTTACTTCAAAACTGATTACGATAGGAGCGGTTCAGGTTGAAGATGGATTTTGTTTTGAGCAAATAGTGTGTTTTTTTATTTTCAGAGTGCAACTGGTAGAGGCTATCAGTTTAGGTATTGATTTGTTATATGTATTATTTCAGGATAGGAGTTCAGGTGACTTGTATGCCTTGTTAGTTTGTGTTATATTTGGTTTAAGGATTCCAGTTCAGGAGACTTGTAAGCCTTGTAATTTGTTACTTGTATTGTTTCAGGATACAAACTCCAGAAGTTCGTAAGCCTTGTTTATTGTGTTTGTTTATGAGTTAGGTATTATTTGATATCTGAGGATTTGGATTTGATTGTTGCGAGATGGATTATTGCAAGTATATTTAAAAACAAGTATCTTTCCACACTTAGAGAGATCAGGCTTTGACAGACAGAGTTTTCAATAAACTTGGTTGAGCAGTTATCTTCTATTCTAGTTGATTTGAGAATCTTCGAGCTTCGCATAGGCCTAAAGCACTTGGTCTCATCTTAGTAGTTTCCATAAAGTAATAGAGTCTTCTCGATTACCTGTTGGCGTCTGCGCTACTTGAACTCGTTTATACCACTGGTTCAGTTAAAGTCATTATCGATATCGCTTTGCAAGACCGCTACCCCAGGGGAAGCGGTTACCTTGGTATTAACTACACCTCTCTCAGATCATGTTGAATAGTGGACTTCACTAATGCGGGAAGTCTCTGAACAATATCGTGTTCCGGTCACCACTCTCCATAACTGGCGCAAGAATCAGGCGAGAATCATAGGTGGAAAGAAGGTGGATTGAGGGGGTGGTAAGAGTGGTGTTAGGTGCAAATTGCCAGAGCTTTCGGCCAACCTGTAAGCGAAACATCACCACCGGCGAGAAGAACAAAAAGCCATAAGTCGCACCTGGCTGCAGCAACAAGCACCACTGTCCTTCAATGAGGGCTATTCAGTCTAATGGGGAAAACACCTTAGCCAGAGGTAATGTCAACTCGGCAGCTCACCCGAAGGGAAACGCTATTCCCATGAACTGTATTAAGGCCAGTGGATCACAAAACCCACAGGCTTCTCATCTCTTTCATTCGGCATCGTCTAGCTCATGATCTGATGTTTCAGACGACTTTGATTTGCATCATAGTACGATTGTCTGTATGATATCTCTTGTTGACTAGGGCAGCGATTCCACGAGACGTCTGATAACTCTCTCTATTAGACTGCAGGGAATGCTGAACATACATCCCATCATGAAACAGCTATGGAGTCCCACGCATGAGGATAAGGCATGAAAGCGTAAGGGGCAGTTTCACGTTGATAATAGGGATGAGCGCAGGTCTAAAATGCACAGTCTTGTTGCTACTACTAAAGAACTTTTGAAAGAGGACCAGCTTCAGAAGCGCTGAATGGTTTTCAAAGATGACAGTCAGGACGAGCTTCAGGTTAAGAGTCTATGTGCGAGTTTTTCCCCGAGAGTGTAATCCATATTATGGCGCGTAGATTGTGGCTGTGTCTACAGTGATGCCGAGTGTATTAGCATTTGATATTGATCGTTTTAATAGAGTATCATGATAAGACTTAGAATAGACTCAATTTCTCATAGCATGTCAATGAAGTGAGAGGTGTTCATTTTCGTCAGCCGAAAGTAATGATGCCCTGGGGTTGTGTTCGGTGTGTGATGCGCAGCAGGATTGGGGTGACATCTTATTCCCAGCCTTAGCCCTTTGTGGACACCAAGGGATGCTATGATGCATAGCAGTACGTGATATCTCGTGGCGTTAGACTCAGATGAGGCTTAAAAAGGTGTTTGACGACAGGCGATGGGAGCCTAATCCATTGATCTATTCCCTATGTTCGGTATACATTCCCTTTGCAATTCGTGCTTCTATCGACGATCATTGTTAGTCATGCCCGTGATACATTACAACAAAACTATCTTCTACACCCAAACCTACCCGGGGCACCTACAGTACACGCCGAACCCTAAGGGAGACAAACAAGCAAGAGCAAGGGCAGACCCAAAGCTCTTGCTGTTGACGCCTATAAGAGGTCCACTCATGCGCCCCTGATCCACATCTCCCTGTTACCTTCAGATACACTACACTTACCATTACGCGTTGCAAAAACACCCTGCTGGCCTTCGTCTGGAGCGATATTCACTTCAACTACAATCCATACCCTCTAAGCCTTACTTGACGTTGTATCAATAGTCTTAGTCAGCCAACCATTTTGTTTGCCCTGGTGGTTTGATACAATTCATTCATCCACACACAAATGGCACTCCCAGGCAGAGTGAGATGTCAATTACACAAGAGAAAGTTAGCAAACATCTACACCTAACTTTAGAGATCAACGTCTATATGTACTGTACGTCACTATCAATATGATGGATCTGATCATCTGATAGCACGATCATCTGATTGGAATTTTGCAGGTGCCCCACACCCTTGCCTCCCAGAAACATCGCTCCCCACAAACTTGTAACCTGACTCGGTAGCCTCCGCGTACTTCCTATTGCCTCCCCACACAATGTCGCCTTCCTCCCTTACACTTTCTATCATCATCCATATTGTTCAACCTTTATTCTCTCCCGGAATTACTTCAACCACACAAAGTTACTCCAGAATACATCCTTTAGACTCAGCAAATCGCTCAATAAATACAAGCTGTTTCAACCCCAGTTTAGATCAGTTTTTCAAATCGTGTACGCCTGTCGAAACCTTGAGCACTCGAGTTCCTCGTGTCCATCTCGTGATAAGACTCGGACAACAAATACTCGTAGCGCAAAGTACACCCTAACTCCTAACCTATTCACTCGCTTCAGACCCGAATGGTAAAACAAATAAACTGAGCTTTGGTAATAGTCCTTCCCTGCTCTTCACATGAATCTTTCATTCCTTCCTCAATCTCCACCACGTTTCGCTCATAACTCATTCCACAGTACTCATCTAGATCCCAGGCATATTCCTCCCTCTACAGGATAAGATAGCAAACACCATTTGCGATCACTGATAACTCTCCGGACTGAAGGTAGCTAAGCAAGTGTGATGAAACTGAAAGCAGTACTTGTCATTGCTGAGATTGTGTTAGGGACTACAGATATCCGGAGTCCAAGAGAGGGGAACCACTTAGCAGTCGTAGTACCTCCTCCTGGGATGTGCATCGCACTCAATGTCCCAATCATCAAGACCAATTCTCCTCCCGTTGAGAAGATCGCTGGAGATGACAGACTCTGCTGTCTGCAAACATCGCAGCACAGAGCCACCCAGTCGAATCTGGGAAAGTGCTGCAGCCAAACCCAGTAGCTGTACTGGATCATTGTCCATTCTATACCACCTGACCCTTCTCTGATATTGAAAACAGACATTGAGTAGCTGCCGCAGCGTAGCCTCCCGCATCAAAAGCCAGATCCAAGCAAAGCATGGTATAGATTATCTGGACATTCCCCCTATGCATCCTGCAAGGAAATTCCTTCACTAGCTAGCGTTTGCCTATGCTAACTTTAAGAGAGCGCCGGAAAATCATCTAGCCCACCTAGCATAACATTCAATATGGTCATATATATCGCTAATGGTGACTACATCAAAGATATACAACTGAACGAGCTTCACAATCAATACACATGCACAGAAGGCTCCACTCAGAAAATGGTCAACATTGCGGCCTTCCCTGGTCGCAGGATTTATTAACTAATCTCTTTCCTCTGTATTTTACATGTGTATGGGGTGAGGGTTTGCACTTGTGCACATCTCAAGTTCTATGGAAGAGCCATTTAAGCCAAAATATAAGGATGATATAGGTGGCGGTAACTCTAGCTGAACCTGCTTCCTGTGCTACAGAGAATTTATGGCAGAAGCAATACTTAGTACCAAAAGTAACAATAGACAAAATGAATGTCAAGGTAAATAATATAATCCGAGGTGTGTTGATGAAGGCATGAGATTACCCAGTCCGCTCCGTCAAAGTATACTGACTTGACAAGCTCAGTTTAATTAGAATCGGACAATGACCAAAACCTCTGGCTTGCTACCCCCATGGACCAGCAAGACAGCCATTTTTCAAGCTCTCAGTCTCTGCCACAAAGTCAGTTTCAGCATCATCAAAAAACACTGGTGGTTAAGACTAGTCTCAGATCACCAAGGCAAAGAAGCCATCAAACCAGTCCATGAGTAGGTAGTGAGATTCGCCGAAGCCTGCTGTAGCCACATCAAAGAGCTCTCCAGATGGTGCGATCAGCAGAGCTAAGACCCTAAGGGCACCTTGCATGAAGGCAAGACCATAGAAAAGTGCTACATACTACAATGCGGCAGGTCAATAAAACCCCTCGCTGAGCTCGGCGTGCTGGAGAAAGCCTATGAGCTTACGGAGAAATAGCAAGCTTATTGAATACTGTCACAAATCGTGACTAAGCAAGGCAGATTTCACATGACTAATAATTATTAGTCATAAAGTATGTTTCTATGACTCACCCTTGTGACTCATAATTATGTTTCACGCTATGCAGTCAGTTGACTCATAGTTTTCACATGACTCGCACTTGCGTGTCATCGTTATGTTATGATTGGTTGATGTTTCTATGACTCACGATTGTGAGTCATAATGATGTAATGACTTTCGCGCGTGACTCACATTATGAGTCACGAGTTTCACGCAGGTGACGCGCTTTGCGCACCTGACATGTTTTATGTTTTATGATTGGTTTATGGCATGTTGCGCAGTGACTCATAGGAGTCATCTGATGGATTTCGGGTATGACTCATTATGAGTCATGATCGTGTGACTCATAGGTATGAGTCACCAGGGTCAGGGTTATTGCGGGAAGAGGCCTATATAAAGGATCACGACGGGCCGTAGA
>Ga0307509_10007379_pt1 | contig 14383 bp, 14 predicted proteins | sample 10_EM_MG_FD_202245 | JGI IMG/M metagenome (GOLD analysis project Ga0307509, IMG submission 202245) | Populus trichocarpa ectomycorrhiza microbial communities from riparian zone in the Pacific Northwest, United States - 10_EM | ecosystem: Host-associated > Plants > Roots > Unclassified | place... | reverse complement strand
GGGTGTGACACCAACTAAAGAATCGGTGAGCGAGGAGCAATTCGTACCTGCCCCTTCATCGTCCTCAACTGCTGCCTCTCCTCCCCCGCCACCGCCTCCTCCACCACCCCCACCAGCTCCTCCCCTTCCCCCAACTATCAAGGCACCCTCGCCGCCTGCTACTGCCGTTCCCTCAGTTTCTCCAGCCTCGGTTGGCGCTGACACCAATAACCCAAGTAATAATCCATTCCTCAAACATCTTGGAGCGAATGGCGATGCGACAGTCTTATCTCCCGCAATCCCTACTAGTGCAGTTAGCACTACTCCTTCTGCCCCGTCTAGTTCTAGTGCTGTTCCTAGCAAGAACCCGTTTTATAAGTTGAACCCCGATCAAACTGTTGAGCCTTCCCCAAGGACGTTTTCACGTCGCCAACCTGAGGAGGATGATTGGAGTGTTGTGGGTGAAGATGAGAATTCAAGTGACGACGATGACGACCCCCCGAACCGCCAGGACACAAGAGCTCTAGCTGAGATGCTCTTCTCCACCATGGCTCCTCCTAGGCCTTTGTCTAGCATGGGCAACAAGGAGACTGAACAGCCAATCAGCCCTTCAGCAGGAGGAGCACCACCTCCGCCACCTCCGCCACCTCCACCGCCGCCTCCGCCCCCACCGCCAATGCCATCCGGGTCTTCCCCCACGCCAGTAGTTGCACCACCAATCAGTGCGAATGTTAATTCCTTATTGAGCGAGATTTCGTTGGGTAGGGCTCTGAAGAAGACTGAGACAAAGGACAGAAGTGCTCCGGCCTCGGGCGGAAGGGTTATTAATTGAATGAGAGAAACAGTTCAGTCCGTTGTGGGTTTCGCTTAATATTCATGCTATAGAGTTAGGGGGTATATCATTAAAAGGTTGACTGGCCTTCTGGAAAAACATTCTTATGCTCCGCATTCGTACTTGGCATTCTGCTTCTTCTTTTTTCTCATTCCCTTTTGTTTTTGTGACTGGTAACCAGCTGTTAGCTGATTGATATAAATGATTGGGCCTCTTGTGGGCTTCCTATAGCTTGCACTTTGGCCTCTATAATCACAATTATCTACTCTTCATTAGTACCATCTTTCGTATCCCTGAAGTTGAAGTGCGATTGTGTTTTTGAAAGAGATGATATCTGGGCGTTTTGTAGACAGACTGCCCTGCTGTGGTTTTGGTGGTTTGGTCACGTACTGTGCCCAACCGCCAGAAGCGGCTTGGGTGGTGAATGTTGCGATGTGGATAGAGCACGCAGTGAAAAGGGGGGTCTGATAAGTTTTTTTTCTCGTATGAAAGGCTATTTCTCACGCCATAGGAAAAATTGAATACAGGATATGGAACTAATTTTTTTCATGTCATATAATATGTATCAATTAAGCCAATATCAGGGAAGAAAGGTAAGCTAAAAATTTGGTTCCCACTACAGTCATGGCATCATACCACCTGCTATCGTACACCCCTCCCCCCCCACGTCTCCCCGTCCAATTCAGCTCACCGCTCCTTCAGCGCCCTATTCCTCCTCTCCCTCCGCCTAATCCTCTCAACCCGTTTAGCGTGCATCTTCTCTGCGAGCTGTTGGTAGCGCTCCTTCTCCACCTTCGCCTCCCTGCGCTCCTTGAGCACCCGGTTACGCTCCTGCCTCGCGGCCTCCTTCTCCTCCTTCATCTCCTTTTCCCGCAACTTTATCGCGGCCAACGCCTTACGCTGCTCCAACCGGGCTTCCCAGGACAGGCTCGCGCCCGCTTTTGGGCGAAAGGCAGTTTTGGTGGGCTTCCAGGATTTGCCTGATAGCAAGTTTTGTCAATTAGTTGGTTTCTGTTAGGGAGAGCGGAGAGGGGTATTTACCGTTTTTGCGGGTGCCGGAAATGGCCACGGTAGTGGCAGTGGCAGTAGTGGTCATGGTTGATTGATTGACTTCTTGAAGGGAAAGGAGCAGAGTTACTGCGCTGCGTGGGGAGATATTTTTTAGCTCTTGTGGTTTAGCGTGGTTTATCTGATTGATCTGATCTGATGAGATTACGTATATCTTATCAATTATCTTTGAAAGAAGAAAAAGAAAACGAAAAAGAAAGGAAAAACGTTTATCTGATGCTGCAGGAGTTGGGGCGGCCTAGGCTAGGTTAGGATATTGCTCGGACTGTATTAGGCGTAGCCAAAGCGGTGGCCAGCCAGGAGTTATCACAAACGTTTTTTTCTCTCTCGTGTATGGTTCTGGTGCTGGGCACTTGAAATCGACCAGAAACTATCAAGATAATGATTTTCTAAAATTTCCAACCACAACCATATCCCTAGGGAGATATAGCCTCATAAATTTTCTCAGAGGACACTCCTCTCTAGTTCTATGCTTTCCGATTTTCGATAAGAGCGATATTCGTGAAGGGGTGAAAGTTCGAATTTTCCACTGTTCCGTGTGTGTTATGGAATCTAATGAATGGATCACACTGAAATCGACCTTCCCAGGGTCGACGACTAACGTTTACGCAACAACAAAGTTTTTTGGGAGATGAACTCGATAGAACTGCTTGGAACCAACTCTTCCTCAATTCCACAGACTCTGGTTTTTGCTAGGTGAGTGTTTGTTGAAAAAGGTAGGGTTGCCATTTCCATAGAGGGGAACATACCGGTATGATATGTATACAAGTAATATGTGAGAATTTATGCTAAGACACCGATACTTTTGTATTACAAGTAGCAATGCTTGATGAACAAACAGGGCCGGTTTTAGGTGTCCGGCACCAGACATAGAACTGCAAGTATGGTTGTAAACCGTCTTACACACACGATAATTCGTACCGAAAAAAAAGAAAAAAAGAGACAAACAACGGAGCTTTATTATATCATACTTGTGCCATAATAATATTATCCTTGTTCCTTTTTTTCTTCTTTTCTTCTCTTCTTTCCCCCCTTCCCCCTTGAATATCATCCCTGACTAAAACCATCTTGCTCTTTGCTCTGTTCTCCCCTCTTCTTTCACACATCGTCCCTCGACTCGCCCCTTCGAGGACTTTGGCTGTTTGGAGTCCTGTCTGTCATCAGAGGCGCATGCACATAGGTGGTGCGCGTTGAGCTGACTTGATTGCCCTGCACCTAATACTCCTCCCAGCAGCAGCAGCCCGGGGCCTCAGACGAGCGTGCGGCGAAAACGGGAATACAGTATAAGACCTGGGCTCTTCCCTCTACTTTCCCCCCTCCTTTCTCTTTCCGGGCTCAACCCGCATAGTTTGGTCTAAGATGTCATTCTTTGGCTAGCAGGCTTTTCTTTTCTTTTTTCCCTTGGGTTTTTTTATACAAAAGGCTTAAGGACTTTTTGTCTACCGCCCCAGATATACCGGCTCGGGAGTTTTACCTACCGCCATTAATCATGTCACAGGAGTTTGCTATGGAATCTGGAGCTGTCGCTACTGCTGCTAGAAGCGGGGAGGAGGAGGCGGCGGGGCTTTCAGCTGTTAAGGATATTGTGTTTGGTTCTGTGAGTCGCAATTTATTGCTACGGCACCCCCACGGAAGTGAATGGAAGGCTAATGGCAGAACAGTCCGCAGGAATAATTGGAAAATTTATAGAATACCCTTTTGACACCATCAAGGTTAGACTACAATCCCAACCGGATGATCAACCACTGCGCTACCGCGGACCTCTAGATTGCTTCAGGCAGAGCTTGAAGCAGGATGGTATTCGGGGGCTATATCGCGGCATCTCACCGCCGCTCGTAGGTGCTGCGGCGGAGAATTCGGCTCTGTTTTTTAGTGTTCGTTTATTCCCCGCCATTACTACTCTTTCTGGTGATTGGTATGTGTGCATGCGTGCTGAATATGGAGGCGGGTGAGGGAGGAATAGTACAACATTGCCCAAAACCTCGTGCGGAAATCCTTCTACCCATGTCTTGACAAAGGCGATCTCCCCATCGGTACATTAGTATTCTGCGGTGCAGCTAGTGGCGCCTTCACCTCCTTCATACTCACTCCCGTCGAACTCATAAAGTGCAAGATGCAAGTGCAAACTGTCGGCATCCCACGTCCGGCAATTCCCATCGCATTCCCTTCTTCCGCCTCATCCTCCCCGCCATTCGGTACAGGCACTTCAACAGCAGGCATACACACGATATCACCAGCAAGGTTAGCTGGACCCATAACCCTCCTCGGCGAGGTTTATAGGGTCTACGGCTTAAAGGGACTCTGGCACGGCCAGGTCGGGACCTTCCTTCGAGAAACCGGAGGTTCGGCAGCATGGTTCGGATCATACGAGTACATCTCCAAAATGTTTAGGAACTGGCGGGGTAGGAGTAGTAATACTGCTGGGGAAATGATGGCCGCCGGAGCTGCTGGTCTGTCCTTCCCTACCCCCGGTCTCCTTCAGAGAATATAAACTGATAGAAAGAGACAGCCGGCGTAAGCTACAACTTCATACTCTTCCCCGCAGACTCCGTCAAGTCCCGGATGCAAACTGAAGCCATTGGAATACATGGCGACAGGAAGGGGTTTGCACAGGTGGCTGCGGGAATGTACCGTGCTAGCGGGATCAGAGGACTGTATCGTGGGTGTGGGTTGACGTGCATAAGGAGTGCGCCCTCATCGGCGGTGATTTTTTTAGTATATGAGAGTATGAAGAAGTATTTCGGGTAGTTCCACACATCCTAGGTGTCCGGAGTGGGATGACACGTGGATGGGTTGTTGGTTGTTATTAGATGGGCGTTCAATATCATTTTTTTGCCCCGCCACATTTCTTCATAATTATTATGTTTTGTGGGTATGGCTCTTGGGTGGTGTTTTTTTTTTGTTTAGCTAGATAAATTTTAGATTCCATTGTTACCTCATTTCGCTAGAATGGAGGGAGAGAGTGAGGGGTTATGATTTGCTTTTTACCACTATTGGCCACCCGCAAACTCGGGAGTCAAGCATAGTGTGTATCGAGCGATTGTGTAGTTTGGGTAGGTAGGCACAGTAACAAAGATGCCACACATCACGGGTGACCGCCGCTCTTGTCGTGGTCCGAGATGAGGGGGATGCCTGTTGGGTTCTGCTCTGGGAAGCGTGACGATTCCACAAAAAATGCAACAAACCTAATATTATTTATTATAGTAGACACCGCCAATCCAGTCAAACCAAGTTTCCCCAGACTCAGAGGTGCACGCACGATGCCATAATATTTGAGTCACCCCGGCCCAGCACTTCATCCATTATACCAACATTATTGAAATACGATCACCACTTTCCACAAACACAAATCAACACCGTGGCACAATGGATGAGCGATGACTCCCAAGTACCGCGCCGCCTCCACTTACCACAGATTGTAATATTATTATTATATTTATATACCAACTCCTACCGCGCCATACCTTCTCCTCCTCCTCCTCCTCCTCCCCCTCCCCACAATTACCAAGGAGGCCTTCTCAAGTAACTAACCACTTCTGCAAAAAAGAAATTCACTGTGCTGTGCCTTCACAACATAATTGATACCAGCCGACTACCCCGCACACATACAGCACAGTACTACCCCAAAAAAACTAGGACATCAAGTCATCTCATCTCACCATAGCCGTATCACAGCATTACGCAGTACTACACCACCACCAACCGGACTTACGCCTCACACTTAAACAGAATCATGAGGCAGTATGGTAGTAGAAGTCTCGATGTGCGCGGCCGGAATAGGTGGGTAAGTACTGTAAACAGGTACATGACTTGAAGTAATACGTATCGTACATACGCCAGCCCGCCCATCCAACCGGTTGTTTCCTTCCATCCAACGGCGAGAAAGTAACGGGGGGAGGAGGAGGAGGAGGAGGATAAATAGATTGGTTGTATGGACTATTGGTGGTTTAATGCTTCGACGCTTCCATGTGCGCTGTGCACCTGTGGTGAAGGGCTGCGCGAAGGGTAGGGGTTTGTGTGATCGTTTGTGTTCCCCCCTCCTTCTCCCGAGAAAAATATATTGCGAGTGATATTTTGTGAGTAGGTGTGGTGCGGTAGGTTCGCGGGAGGCTCTAGTGGGATATCATACTTGTGAGGAGAAGGAGGGGGACGAGGGGCTTTGGAGATTTATGTCGGGTTTGGGCGTGTGTTTGGATTTTGTGGACGGGGGAGGAGTCTACGGGGGAGGGCATTGAATTGGGGAGGTTTCTGGTTTGTGGGGGTGAGTGTCATGTAGATCGGGCCCCCAAGTGTGGGTTTAAGAAATAAGTATGATAATTGGATTGAAAAAAATCCGGTACCAACGACTCCCGGACGACATTACAGATATACATCCCCTCCCCGTCCAACCCCGGCCCACTTATTGCCCCTCCTTCTTCTTCCTCCTCTCCTCGACAACCTCCATATTCCCACTGGGCACCTCCTCAAACCTCTCCTCAATCCACTCACGAATCTCCTCCCCCAAATCCCCTTGAACCACAATCTCATCCCCACCGCCGCCAACGCCCTTCGTCACGCTAGCCCCACAAGCAAACTTCTTCCCCATCTCCTTCGCCACCTTCTTCAGGTCGAGGCCGAAAGCCTCCAACCCCGAGATGACGATGACGTGCTTGCGCTTGGTACGCTCCACGCGCTTGAGTATGACGGGGGAGGAGAGTTTTTTCGCCAACTCCCGTTCTTGCTTCGCTTCGTCCTTGAGCGCTTTCTTGGCCATTGCGGCTTCGGCTTTTTGTGCCTTCTCTTGGGCGGCGGTGGAGAGGTTTTGCATGGCGGATTCTATGGCTTCTGTTGTACTATGTAAGCAGCCAGGATGGGGGGGAGGAGGAGGAGGAGGAGGAGGAACCAGTGTTGTAGATTACGGGCACCAACTCCGAATAGTTCATTTCCAACCATTCACGGCATTTCTTGGAGGTTGTGCCGAATTCGCAGTACTTATCCGTTCGTTCATTCATTCATCCGATGATCCGCTGTCAGCCTGCGTTCATGCATCGTCATCATGCACCTTGTGGAATATTATAGATCGTTACCTCTGGTGGGAGAGTGCAAACTATCGTACCCCCCCCCCCCTTCCGTATTAGCAAATTATCTAACCTTCTTTTTCTTCTCCCACGAAGGGAGGAAGGGAGGGAGGAGGGAAGGAGGGAAGGGGAGATACTCACTAGCACAATAAAGTACCCTCCTAGCCTGCGGTTCCTGCGGTAAGACCACCTCTTCAGTATCCGCCATTGCCGTAGTTGTAGTCCGTAGCTGTAGTAATTGTATGATAAGTTATTGTTCTTGTTGCCGTTGCTGCTGTTGTCGTTGCCACCGCGGCTCAAACCGATGATTTCGGTGGTAAAGTGAGGGGTTAGCAGACCTGTCAACTTACGGTAGGGTTTTGCTTGGTATTCTGTATTACATAGCTTGACACAAAACCCCTCGATGGGATCTGCCCAGCCTATCATATCGTGACTAACCTTGCCCTTCTCTCTCCCAACGGAAATAATGTTTTTCCGATCAAGGTGGGGGGGGTGGTATTTCTAAGCTCAGTTAAATTATTACAGCGGTTAATGTATTATATAATACTGGTACACCGGCATGCTGCAAGAAAGTATGATACTGGTATCGTATCATAGTTGTCTCTCACCGGGCTTACAGTAATTTGGACCAGAGGGGGTTTTTTTTCCTTCGAATTTTTTTACATATGGTGCCTGGGTGGAAAAATGCGTTCACATTTTTGGTAAGTCCTAGCACTGAAAAAAAATGAAACGTATATTCGCCCCCGGGTGTATCATATTAGATAGCTTAAAGTATAGTACAGTGCCCTAGTGCCAGTATTTCTTTACGAACCGGTTACTTTCCCTAAGCTTTAGAATTCCTTTCCCAACACCAAGGGGGCTGCCTTATCTATCGTAATACTGTAATAATAATAATATTATGGTACTCTACTATCACCGTGTGCCGGAGCTCAACAGCGAGCAGCAGCAGCGAGCGGCCGTAGGAGTGTGGTTCTTATCCATCCAAGGATCCTCTCCCGGACTAGGGATTTGCTTATCATACGCACGTACCGTACTACATATACCGGACCGGAGCCAACCAGGAGCTGCGGCTTTGGCAATCTTGCTCACTTGGCTGATTGGTTAGCTCATTCGTTCCGCGGTATCTGTGGTCGGCACAAGCACGGTATTATAGTCTTGCTAACTTATGTATCATACGGCACTCACGCGGCCGAGTTGAAGCCGGACACTTTAATTAAGATGGCTATTCCCATACAGAAAGTGCCCGGCTTCAACTCGGCTGCGTCAGTACAGTACAAAGTAGAGGAGAAGGAAAAAAAAAAGGGCGAAGGACACTGGCCGTTGTGTGTTCTGTGTTTTGGATCTGGGAATCATGGGATCCTGTGTAGGTATCATACTAGTATATGGGTCCGAACATGGCTTTTTGGTAGTGTTATCGGCGGGCGAGTGAGTGATCACGATAAATTTATCACATTCAATAATTCCATGTGGTAGTGTGTATTATATGCTGTACCGTAGCGGGTTAAGTAGTTTCGCTCTGTGGGATTGTGAGATTGCGATGCTATGTGGTGTAAATTTAATACAAGATTAGCTCACGAGCATCATACAAAACAAGTGGTATTTAGGCAGCGTTGTCGTTAAATAACTCTGTTCTAACTTTGGGATAATACAGCGAAAAGGGAGTGCTCTTCCATCCCGCGAGGTACGATCATAGCGTCTAAGTTATGTTCCTATTACTATGGTGTCCACAATTCACCCTGTCCGATAGCTTTATCCCCAAGGTACCGGTACCTCACTGACGTACCCGTTGTCATCATCATTTCCTCCTTCCTCCCTTAGACCCTCCCCCCCTCCATCAATTGACCATAATTCGATCGATGTCAAGGCCCAATCTTTGATCTTCTACGTGTGATACGGTACCAGCTATCTATCCGCAACCGGAAGGCCAGAACAAAACGCCACAATTGCAATAAAAGAGATAAAGATAAAGATAAAGAAAAGGCTAGCGTATGCATCTCGCAATCATCATTATCGTAAAAACATTAAAAATAGCTTCTTGCCCGCCTCCCTGATGATAACCTAGTGAACGGATCAGCGAAAAAGAAAACTAAGGTTTAGCGTTATTGCGGTATTTTGATATCATGTCCTTTCTCGCCCGTTCACCCTGCCTTGGCATTCAGGTCAATTCAATCCAATTCCCCACCGATGGACTACCGTGCTAGCCCTACGCTATGATACCCCCCCCATCACAGGATGGAGGACAGGAAGCAGGAGGAGGAAGGGAGATTGTGTCATGGACGAATGGAATGACAGAAATATTCATTCTGCATTCAGCTCTGTGGTTGCGGAAGAGGCGGAGAAGGAGGGGTTTGATAAGGACTTGAACTGCAGAAAGGACCACACGGGAAGAGCTCTCTCCTTTTTTTTTTTTGCGAAGGGTGTGAGGGGGTTTGTAAGGGTGTGACGAACGTTGAGCGCTGTGGCTAGGCAGTCAAGTTAACGAGTGTAATGTGGCGTGTAGATACAGTGCCAGTAGGTCGCTTAAGCGGAGCCTGCATTGCGTGCAACGGTGTGTGCTTCCGTGCCTTTGTTCGTTTATCTGTCTGGGGATGGACGGATGGGGGTGATGAGGAAACGGAATTCCAACCTGAGCTAGCTTGACCTGAATTACCTATCTGCTGTGAAAGGACAGTAGTCTAGTGCCCACGGAACGCTCGCGTTGACCCATACCAGTGCGATAAACTCCCCAGGGCAGGGGGATAAGAGATAAAGAGCAAGGGAGATGAGGAAGTTCGAGGTCCATATTCGAGGAAGGCTAATTCTACTCCACTTCACTCGGCTCTTCCCCAAGAACCAGTAAGCTTATTCGAACTCCAGTTTTTCGTCTTTCCTGCCTTCCTTCCGCATGGGAGGCTGTGGGGTCATGGTTTTGTTGAACAAATTGTCGCTCTCAACAAAAAGTGATGTTGTCGTCGGTGGCTACTTCTTCGGGTAACCCGACTGCCTGATTAGTTTACTAAGAGACTTGCTCTTATTTTCCTGGGCTTCTTTGCTATTCCGTGCACAGTGCCTGCTACGCTTCTGAGAGGCAGACAAGAAACGACGCTTCTTGTATTTTATAGCAGCGCTATACCGTCGTATATAGTAGATACAAGTGCCAAATAAAAAACTGGTGAGCGGTTAATTTAGGTCAACCTGCAAATTAATCCCGTTTTGGACAAAAGCATCTCCGTAGGTACTTGTACCGGTACTCGAGGAATAAAAAAATGCCACATTTGTGATAGTGATCACAGTGATCCTCGCGCATTTTTGTGCGTGTCTGTGGCGTCAAAGAACCATCGAAACTGTCTCCTCATTCCCGGGATTCTGGAGTAAACCGAATTTGCGGGGGCTGAGACATTGGTGCAAATTTTTCAACGGCAGGAACGGAAGAATTGTGAAGGGAAGGATGTGGAAGAAGGAAAAAAGGAAAAGAAAATAACGGTGAGAAAGTAAAGCACGAATACTCGAGTAGATAATAATCCGCACAGTACGACACTCATGGCACAAGCACTAGTACTGTATTATTCCCACTACACAGCGGATACCTTCTATACCAGTGCCGTATGCAGAGAACCGTGAATCTAGCCTACCCGCATTTAGCAGGTTCAAGACAGAGTTGGGATAACCCTTCTAGTTAAGGCTGTCATTCTCGGTTTAAAAGCTAGATCGAAGCAAGTGCCGGTAGGTACTTTGTATCCAGGTTACGGAGGTCCCATCCATCAATTCATCCCAGAGCCTAATCAGATCCATGCATTGGACAGCCCGCAGGTTACGGGTATGTTTCCTGCTGGGAGCTACTCACAGCCAACCAGGCCATAATACCTGTGGCTCCAAATTGAGAACTTGCGTTCCAAGCATCGCCTCAAGTATGCAATTTTCGGAAAATTCATGGAGAGGGGTGTGTGAAGGAGTGCATCTCGTGAGTGGCATTCTGATTGGATGAATGAAGGGGCCAACGTTCTCGTCGACAGGGGCTCAAACTTGCCGAATGAATCGGAAAGGCCAGTACTAGTACAGTGCAGAACCATACTTGGAGGAAGGGAGAGAGAGAAGGCAAGCAAAGAGAGCCCAAGAGAAGAGAGAAAAAGCAGAGAGGAGGAAAACAGAAGGAAAAGGAAAGAAAGAGAAAGAAAGAAAGAAAGAAAAAGAAGGAAAAAAAACAACGTTTCCATGATCCTTGCGGGAGCTTTTCCTGGCCGTCAAGATGTGATTACCGAGATCGGTGGGGAATAACCGTTGTTACACGGATGGGTTAAAAAGTATGGGCAGTTAGCGGTCAGGAAATTGAGGTGGTTATGATATTGTAGGTTATGAGATCGGATTTTGATTTTGATCCTCCTTATTGCTCGTGGTATGGGTTTGAGCGAGCCCTGATTTTAATTCCTTTTGATAGAATCATTTCCCACCGCCCTTCCCCATCCACCCATCCACCCATTCCCTCCATAGGTCCTTCTTTTCCCCCACGTTGTCGCTGTTGTTGTTGTGTTGGTTAGGGAAAAGAAAAAAGAGAATGTGGGGTGCCGGGGGTGAAGGCTCTAGTGGTACCGTACTTGTACTCGAGTAAGAATTGCAGGAAAAAAAGGTAGGTTAAGGCCACTGGCCAGCCCAGTTGTCATTCAAGTAACTGGCCACCGTATCCACATCCCTCTTAGTTTTAGTTTTAGTTTTAGTTTTAGTTTTAGTTTTTTAATTCTGGGGAGCTTCATGCTGTGCATACCAAAGAGCAAGGAAGAGGTGGGTGGGAGGGAATTCCTAGGACCATTTCACCATTGCCAAAGGTGGATAAATAAATAAAAAAGGTTCCTATCAGGGGAGGGACATTTTCCAGGGAGGAGAGGAGCTGAAGGGGACATGGGGACCATTATCTTGAGCGCAGTGCCTCGTGCTGTCGGGGTAATGTGACGAGAACCGGTATGGCTAGATGATGGGCATAGTATCATGCTACACATGTGCAGTACCGGCGGCGTTACTTTCCATCGCTACGAGGTAACGGTACCGGCACCAGCAGAGTGATGTGTCTCGCTTTTGTTTCTCATTGTTCGGGGCAGAGCATTACATTGTCGTAAACGGGATCGGGCTGTACTAGTACTCAAGAACGGCTTTCCTTCTCCACGCCCTCTCCCTCCCTCCCCTCGGTTTTCCCTTCCAACCATATTCGGCCGATTTGGCCGATTTCTAGGGAGCGGGGGAATGGAGGGCATGATACAAGTAGAATTTTGAGACTCCCGGGTGGATTGGGGGGAATGATTTCGTTTTCGCCGGACTGGGGACATAGTTTGGGGTAAGGATGGGTGAGAGATGCCAGAAGGAGCGGACGAGAACAGTGGAGGCGATGTAGGGTTCCTATCATAGTTTGACGTGATAGTCTCTCCCTCCCCCCCCCTTAGTCGTGATACCTCCTATCCTTTCCCTCAAGTTTCTTTGATGATTGTAACGATTCCCAGATGCCCTCCGAATTTAGTTCCTTACGGAGCGGCGGCTCTCACAGTACCGGTACTGGTACTGTGCAAGCACCTTATCCTACCCTATAATACCAGTAGCTGACACTGTAATATAGCAGGATGGATTGGGTTTCTATGGGTGGGGCAGTTTCATCCATCCATCCTTTTTGTCATCCATTGACCGGTGCTTCACTCTTGCTCTCTTTTCTTTCTTTCTTGGCGAACAAGGCCAGTTCTGTTCCCATTTGGCCCTGTCTGCCTCTCTGCAAATCTCCCTGCTCGCTTGGTTGATGCTTGCTTTTTCCTTTGCCTCTCCTTGACTTTCCCTTCCATGTGGTTGGCTGGTTGTTGCCGTACTGCGCTGCTCAGTCCTAACTGCGTTCCAGCGTTCCACATCGTGCCCTACACCTCTGGATCTTCCTTCCCATACACACGGTACCACTAACTTGCCCTCCACCACACCTGCAATATTATTACCGTCCACCACACACCCTTCTTCCCACATAGAGGTTGCCTCTTCACTGAAGAAAAGGGTACTTGTATCATAGTAAGTAAACCTTCTGCCTTCCTTCCGGCCCTTTTTCTTCGGTTGCTCCCCCCTCGGAACCTTAACCTGCCTTCCTCGGTGTTTATTCTTGATCCATCATCCTCTCTATCTGTCTGTACCCTCTCTCCTCTTCGCTATCCGTTTACCTCTAGTGTTTGCGTGTGTACGTAATGCCACGGCCGCTGCCTCTGCTATTTCACTGGTCTCCTTGCGTGCTCTGCAGTCTCTCCCATTAAAAATCCCATCACCCCTTTGCCCTCCCTCTAAGAAACGCAACACACCCTTTTCTTTTTCTCTCGTCCGTCCGTCCGTCCGTCTCGAAACATTTGATAGGCTTTCCTGCCTTCTTAAACACCAGAGAGTTCATCCTACAGACCAGTGTCTCCCTCTTCGTTGCTGGTGCTACTGCTCTCGTCCTCGAATCGATAGCCTACTCCGACGCTCCTACTCGACTACTGCGCTGATAACTCGCCCTGCTCTGCCCCACCTACCAGACGAACGGAATTGGGGGTGCATAGAAGATTGTTTAGCTGCCGTCTGCCAACGGATTGTGTTTCTCGCCCACTTTACCCTCCATATATTTTTTCTCATTTCATTACGCTGGCTTTCGATAGCACGCGGCCATTGGGCAATACGCCTACCACTGTTGTCACCAAAATCTGCTAGTTGCTCAACTGGTTCCCTCGAGAGAAAAAAGGACAATAATCATGGCCGAAGTTATGGCTGCCCCCGTCCATCTGGACATTTACTATCAACCTAGGTCGTCTCCTAGGTGTCGGTCGCCTCAGTCTGCGTACGCCGGACCAAAAGGTTCGTATGTTGATTCGCTCTCAAACCCGGAGTATGACTCGTACGATGATCACAAGAGTTCTCCTCCCCCCTCATCAGCCTCTTCGTCGCCACCTTTTTCGAGCACTGCGAGTCAATCTTCCGTTCCTTCTTCCGTTGCAAGCAGCGTCTGTCTTGATACCAACCCAACCGATAATGATGACCAATTCCTCTTTCCAGTATACGACCAGTCAACCGTCTCATACTGTCCGGACGAGTATGATTACGCTTCCGAGGACTATAATACGCCTGTTCCTGGTGCTTCACCGCGGAGTCCATCGCCGCCTACAATTCCTGAGATACCCGAAATAATGTTTGTTCCGGCTGACGATAGCGTTGTGCGACATGAACCATCACGGCATGTGGATTACCTGTCGCACGATTGGAAGGAAGAGGATATTTGGGCGTCGTGGCGATATATGGTTGGAAAGAGGAAAGTTTATAGTAACGCGGCTCGTTTGGAGAATGCTTCATGGCGGACATGGGCAAAGGCAAAGTTCAAGTTAAAAACGGTTTCGCCGGAGACTTTGAATTGGTAACGACCAAATCATCACCTTGGCATGATTTTCTGCGGAATATTTGGCTAAACAAAATACAGGTTGAAAGATTG
>Ga0307509_10007378_pt1 | contig 14383 bp, 15 predicted proteins | sample 10_EM_MG_FD_202245 | JGI IMG/M metagenome (GOLD analysis project Ga0307509, IMG submission 202245) | Populus trichocarpa ectomycorrhiza microbial communities from riparian zone in the Pacific Northwest, United States - 10_EM | ecosystem: Host-associated > Plants > Roots > Unclassified | place... | reverse complement strand
CTTTGTTCTGACGAACTGAACTCTTAGAAAGATACTTCTTTACTAGAGAAGTCAAAGTAGCGTGAACATTAGTATAAATAGTAGGGCTCTCCCCGATGGTTGAGAACATCATCAACCAACGGAGAAGAGACCTTAACAAGATTATAAGTTATTACGATATTCTTCTATTACTTTATCGAACAGATTGTTCTTGAGCCTTCCTGACCTAATATCCGTTGTCTGGAATATCCTCGGCCTAGTTAGCCCGGAATCCTACCGTGTTAGCTACCCCGTAACATTAGTAGGCAGAACATGGCATGCTGAAAGCCCTGGCTTTGAAACGGGTATGACCACTTAATATCCACAAAATACCGTATTAGGCTAGTCTCACGTGCTTCAGGTGGCTTAATTGGAGTGCCCTTCGACATTATAAGTACAGTAGATGTATTCTCATCGCGTATTCAGAATCCGGTTGCTACAAAAGTGCCGACCAGTATGTCAGTATTATGAGAAATATCGAATGTATCATGGCGTTAATATAACGAGGAGAAAGCAGCGGATGATAACAGGTTAGCCGATCGGACCAGAGGACATAACACTCCGGTCTTATGTTTTTAGTGCCCATAATTGTGGTGCGGGTGACCACAATTGTGACGATAATATGAGAGGAGCAAGTTGTGATTTCTAAAAGATTACCTTGGGCCTAATATAAGGCTAGAGTGAACGAGTCTCAAAAACCTGCAGAGATTTTATTACAACTATCGTGAGCTGGAAAATGGCATTGAAACAGCATGGACCTACTACTTCTCTTGCGAGGCATGGCGATGTGGGGAATGAACTGCGAGATATAATTAACCATTCCATTGAATCGCTGCAGTTCTTTCTGGCTCTCTGGCCTTGTCAAGTCCATTATGGTCCGGATTTTCTCTGGTGCAGGGTGGATGCCATTATCATCTATCATATGGCCTAGGATATCGAGTTTTGTGGCAAAGAACACACTTTTCTTTGGGTTGGCATAATAGCCCGCGTTCTGCAGCTTACTGCAGGCATTCAAAACGTCCTTAACATGCTCTTCAAAGGTGTCACTGAAGACGAAAATATCGTCAATGTAGACGCATATGTTCTTGCCTAATTCGTCATAGAATAGGTCCTCCATAGTCCTCACAAAGGTTCCGGGAGCATTCATGTCTCCTTGCATCATGACCTTGCTGGTAAAGCTGCCGAAGGGTGTCTTGCGAGTGTTGGACTTTACATCATCTGGATGCACTCTGGTCTGGAAGTAGGCGTCACGGAGATCTATCTTGCTGCGGAATCGTCCTCTGGCTACCGCATTTAGTATAGTGTTTTGTTCTGGGATCTGTGTGTGGTCGGCCTGGGTGTTATGATTCCTGAAGGGGAGGTCTTCCAAGGGGCGGATTCTGCCCTCGCCTTTTGCTTCCATAAACATGCTGGCTCCTCCAGACACACTGGTCCTATGGAGGATACCGGCGTTTATCTGCTTGTTGATCCATGCCTTGTATTTGGGCATCAAGGCTTGTGGCGCTTTGAAAGTGGGTATCTTTAACAGCTTCGTCGGGTCTATTAGGCTTATCCTGTGCATTATCTTGTGTACTGGGGGCAGTTCCTCTGGTACTTCTTTGACAAATACCTTAGGGAACATCGCCAGGAAGTCTGGTACTTCCTGTGGCTTCGTCATAGCTGATCTAGACTCTCTAGATTTTCCGTCACAGGTAACTCTGACCTTGTACTTGGAGAAGTAAATGCAGTTCTTTGGGCAATTGATGACCGCTCCTAGCCTTATGAGGTCATCCATGCTAATGAGGATATCATAATCTGATACTGGCGTGACCAGCATAGGCACCTTGTGGACTCTCATCTTGCCTAGTTGAATCATAACCTTAACAGAGAAGTTGCTAGTTGATGGCGATCCTTTAACTGCCATCTTTAGGGTGACGGGATTGTTCCTAGCTGTGTAGGGGATGTTGTGTGTTGTAACGAATTTGTTCGATATCAGGGTACCGCCAATGGTACCTGTATCTGCGAGGGCTCTGGCGGGCTTGCCATTGATGTTGATAGTGAATTCCAGTGCTTGGAATGGCCTATCCTTAGGCATGCCTACTGGAGTCTTGTAGGTCCTGAGAGATCCACTACCATCTAGCTCCTCTGTGCTGTCTGTATCGGGCTCATATTCGCCTTCGCTGCTGTCTGGGCTTTCCTCAGAGAGGCGCACATGGTTGGTCTTAACTTCTTTCTTTGGGCATTCATTTGCCATGTGTCCGCTTTCGCCACAGTAGAAACAGGCTCCGTCTGCCTTGCGGCGGTCCATCTTAGCCTTACTTGGCTTGTTGGACTTGGTATAGGTTCTCTTCTTGGCCGGGGCCTTTCCTTTGCTTGTCCTCCTAGGCGTTGGTGTAGTAGAGGGCTTGCGGTAGGTATTCTCTTTCTTTGGTGTATGGGTTTTGCTGCAAGTAGCTTAGCCTCTATCGCTGCCTTTGTCGCTGCCAGTTCTGTATATAGTAGTATCGTAGCGTTCTGCCACAGCCACCATCTGGTCCCAGGTATCTTCTGGTCTGAGCTGGGGCTTAACATTGTGGCGTAGTCTTGAGTCCATAGCATCGAGAAATCGTTGCTTCTGTGCATAGTCTGAGATAGATCCTGCTGGAAGGGCTCCTTTGAGGTCTGCTAGCTCTTCAGCTATCTTTGTTATACGTGCTGGCTGTCCACCTGCTGTCTGGCCGATATTTTGCCACTTGTGATAGGTGTCATTGGTGTGTAGAGGCTTCGAATAGCTGCTGAAGGTGTTGTGTTAACTGCGCTAGAGTTATGTCCTCCACGTCTCTGTCTAGCGTCTGATATGCGTTGTTGGCCTTGCCATCTGTGTAGGCGCCATAGTAATCCGCCACTCCAGGGGAGTCATTGTTCAGTCCTGATCTTGCTAGATGCTTTTTGACTGTTCTAAGCCATCACTTGAGTTTGTCTGGCTTCAGGTCTTCTCCTTCCCCGCTAAGCATAGGTGGTTTGGGGACCTTAGGAGGTAGCAACCTGGCCGGGCCTGGGTCTGCCATAGTGCCTGTAAGTGGGTCTGGGTCTGGAGGTGGTGGATCTGGTCGTTCAGGGTGCTCTTTGGCGCTCCTGGATCTTGAGGGTCTTTCTGGTATGTCTGGGATGAATGTACCGGGTAGTGATTGCTCTCTGTGCTGTCTAGAGGGCATACATGTTGGTGTCTAACTTGCGAAGACTCCTAGAATGCTGGGTGCTCACCACCTGCTTGTAGTAGGGCGTTCTGGTGGGCGTTCAGTTTCTGAAGTTTGCTGGGCTGCTGCTCTTGCTGCTGCTCTTTCCTCCAGCCGCCAGGCCTCTCTTTGAATGAGTTCCTCAGCTGTGACGTTGTGGTCTTCGTCTCAATCTGTATCTAGATCTCCTGGAAGGAGGTGCGTGGTTCTTCCCGGTGTATGTGCTGAGCCTGGCGTGGGCCCAGGGGTTGGTTCCTGTGTGGTTGGTTCTGGGGTATCGTGTGTGGGTTCTGCTGAAGGACGATTGTAGGCCCTACGGAACCTGGTAATGCTTCTGCTCCTGCGTTCTGCAATTGTGAATGTTGCACCTGAGCCGGGAGTTCCATTCCCTGCCGCTCCTGCTTCTAACTAGTTATCAAGATACTGGAAGGGTGATCAATCCTACCAGGCTGTTCCCAATCCTGAGAATAAAGGGGTTTCACCTGCTGTAGGCAAAAAAATGTAACAGGTTTATTCCTGTCTAACGAAAATACAATAGGACCAGCGATAGACCTGCTAGCGCTGGTACCAAGGGAGGCTCCAAGGGACCAAAGGTAAGAGATAATAGTTGCAGGACAAATAGAACTCAGGGATTGCCGTTCTACCAAGTGTATTCTTAGACTGAAGGTCTGTCAAAGTCTGCTGTCTCCTGCTAGCCAGGAGACTGGTTTAAATACAAGACCCAAGAGCGATAGCCTTCCTGCAATCACGATCATTACCAGTAGCTGCGCACATACCGGAATCCTGTAATCCTGCAAGACCAAAGAAAAGAAACAAACAAACACTGCTCAGCCTTTGCTAGTGTTACATGACCATTCCATGCCCGAAATCGTAAATATAAACTTCCAACAAAGCAAACTAAACATAGCAATACAATAGCATAGCCTATCCGACTCAGAGACAGTGGCAGAGCTGAAATCAAATCAAATAAAGCAAATATAAATCAACTAAACATAGGAGATCCTGCACTGCCCGCTTCTGTGTACCGTTACCAGAACATGTACACATGTTACGCACTGCCACCCCGATGTCTCCCAATCCGATTCCTAAAGGAAGTAGCATCCACCGCCCGGCTCATAACAACCCCACAAACATGGCAGGAACCTCGATAGTCGGTCGGGACAAAGTCAATCTTCCCCCTCCTAGTGCGATTGGGTCAGCATAGATGATACCCCATGGATCATTTGCCACATTTGTCACACACAACGGCCGGTTTTATAGCACGAGCAACAATCGTAGGCCCTCCTCCAATGCTAATACGTCACATATCGTGGAATGGATTACCGCCAACCACTTTCACCCCAGATATCGCAGTCTTGTATTTAGCAACGCTCATGTTCAGGTAACCATGCGCTCTCCACCAGGCAACCCAATCGGGTCATCTTCCGTCATCATTTAGGGTATGTTTAGGGGATCTCCCATCCACGTAATGGGTACATTCCACCAAATGGAATCTATCGTCAACCCCAGCACCGCCCTCATGTCAAATCTTCACACCAGTGCCGCTCCTCAACCTAACATGAACATATGCGTCACACCTCAATAGTCCTCGTAGGTGTATAGGCGATCGGGGAAGCCTGCGGTAATATTCGTGACCCTGGACGTGATGCCACTCCTTCCACTCCACAACCCTCCACTCCCGAGTGAACATCCCAGTCCCAACACCCAACGCAACACTATCCGAATCTGCCACCACAGCCATCCAACAGCCCGCATGAGCAGCAACATCGGCAACCTCATTACCACCAACCCTACGGTGACCCGGAACCCAAACTAGCATGACCTCACCCACCCTCGCCAGCACCGGAGCAAACAAAGTGGCCAGCCTAGGATTCCTATCAGCCGAACCCAAGCCGCACAACATGTCCACAACCGGCAGAAAGTCCAAAAAGACCGTAGTCGGCCAGCGGTCCTCCAGCAAAAACAGGGCACGATACAGGGCCCAAATCTCGCATTCCAGGGCACAAAAGGCACCCGGCAAACCTTCCGAAACAGGATTCTCCCGCAACCCCCGATCATAACAAACCCCACCGGCACCAGACCTCCCAGGCATCCTCGAACCGTAAGTATAGATCACATGGCTGTCCTCATCCAGGTACTCGTCCCACAGCACCCCATGTCGTGCTATAGCGGCATCCTTATCACGTACAATCAAGCACTTCGGAACCTCAATATCAACTACCTCCGAGGATACAGGTTCCACAATAATGCCATCCTGGGCCCAACTATCACGTATGCAACCAAACCAGGGAAACATGTCCCCAAACCGATACGAGATCATGCGGGCGTAATTAGTGTTCGTTACGGGGCGGGGCGGGGCGGGTTTTCACTCGCCAGACCCCGCCCTTACACAGGGCCGGGGGGGTATGTTTCGGGTAATCCCGGCCCCGCCCCCGTCCTGGGTCCGCCCGCACTCATTCCCTGGACGGGGCCCCGTTTGTTACCACCTATTTTTAACGGGGACCCGTCTGGGGTATGCGTGGGGCGGGGGCCTGAGCGGGGACAGGGGCAGGGAATGCCGAAAAAGGCACCCCGCCCCAGGCCGTTGAGTGGGGCGGGGCGGGAAAAGGGCCGGGGGCCCGCGTTTTTCGGGGCCCCGTCCGCCCCGTAACGAACTCTAGGCGTAATAGCGTCGCTGTAAGTACCGCCCCTGAACGTGCACAGGTGGAATGCCAAATTCCGCCAGTATAATGTTATTGGCCAACATGAAGGGCAGTCGGAAAACATGTCGCAAAGTGTGGTTGACATGCCCCTGAATCCTCCCAACATCCTGACCGCAATCAGGGACAAATTCAAGCCCAAAGTACACTGTAGGCAGGTAGGCTCCCTGTATGAGCCTGAACGCTTCCCAAGCACCAGCACCACCAACATCGCTGAACCGGCGAGTGACAGCAGAGATCCTATTCCTCACTTCCAACCCCCTCCTCAGCCAATAGCCAACATGCGCAGACCAGTTGAGATACCTATTAAACCTGTAGCCGAGAACCCGCATGTCCTCAACCGGTACCATCTCGTTCTGTTCAAGAGTCAAGGGATCCCAAGGCAAATCACTAAGCCCAATCCACTCCGTTTTCAGCGCGACAAAACCCAGACCCTGAGCACCAGCCACTCTGCAACAATCCTCAAAAACCTCTGCCGCGAGGTACTTAGCAAGAGCCCGACTATCAGCGGCAACAGCCATCACAGCGTGATCTACATAGGATATCACGATAACCCGAACCGAGGGACTGTATCTCAACCTCGGAGTGAGAACATCTGCAACATAGGCCCCGAAGAGAAAAGGTGACAGTGGCTACCCTTGCGGAATACCCCTACTAATCCCATAGTCCCTGGAGATCCGACCATTGAACCGGAAACGCACCACGCGCCCTTCACACCACCTCCCAATCCAAGCGCCCAAACCGACCAGACATCCACGGGCCATCAAAAAGCTCCTCAATAAGCCCTTGGCCAACATGTCAAACCCCCCCTCAACATCCATTGACACTAGCATGCGTTCCCAGCCCTTGTTGTGATCCAGGAATTCCAGGACCGTAGCAACAGCATCATGCACACCCCTCTTCCGTCGGATGCCGAATTGCGTAACCCCAAGTTCAAGACACACAGCAAGCCGGACCAAAACAATCCTCTCCAACAGCTTACCAAAGGTGGGAAGTAAGGCAATCATCCTCCACGATTTTACAATGTCATAGCGTGGTTTAGCCGCCTTCTGAATAGAGTTCGTTACAGGGTGGACGGGGCCCCGAAAAACGTGGGCCCCCGGCCCTTTTCCCCGCCCCGCCCCGCTCAATGCCCTGGGGCGAGGTGTGTTGTTCGGCATTCCCTACCCCTGTCCCCGCTCAGGCCCCTGCCCCACCCATACCCCAGACTTTTTATTTTTTTTATTTTTTTTTATTTTTATAATCATGTATTCGTTGTTAAGGTACAAGAAACCGCATGGAGTGCTAGCTATGGCGTGAACAAAACCTTAATCCCAACAACCGCCCGCTTCACCCCCTCATGGGAAAAGTCAAACCCCTCCAACCCAGAGCGCATCCCCCCCCCTCGTAGCACCTAAGACGAAAGCAAGACGAAGCAATACCTCCCTCCAGACACGTAAGGAAAGACAAGTATAGGAAAGAAACCAAGGAAAGACACAAACCCTTCGGTGGGCCCCCCAGAACAAAAGAAAGGATTCTTACGGCACCAAGCGCCGACGGAGAGGAAAGATAAAACTACTGTTGCCGGATGCCTAAGGGAATTCCACAAACCTAACGGCTTAGGGGCAAGGCCTCGTCACGGGCGGACAGCCCGGAAAATCGGCGACGCTTCGGACTTTAGCATAGGCCAAGGAGGTAGTGCTATACCATGACACAGCGTAACCTAATGCGAGGTTCACGACCGTAGAGTAAGTCGCAGGAGCTGGAGGAGGACGAGGGGAGTCACCCAGCGAGGAGAGCCACTCGGCAGTGGAGGTGCCAGCTATCGTGAGGGGCAGTAGGGTGCCAGCCGAGGGGGCAGGTAAGGTGCCAGCTAAAGAAGGACATCGCAGTACGGTGCAAGCGGATCCGACGCGTGGGAAGCGGGAGAGGGAAGGCTCGCCAAAGACCGAGAAGTACGAACGCGGAAGACCGAAACAGGGTCACAGTTTTTCGAAGGCCGACCGTACCGGACCTACAACTCAGGAGAAAGTGCAATACCAGAGAGCAGGGCCACCAGGGCAACTACTTCACCGATAGCCCGAGACTAGCGACCGCGTGTAGACGAGGAAAAAGGGTTGCCGACCGTGCAAATCGCTAAGCAAGACGCGTCACGAAGTGCGGGGTAAAGGGTAGGAACATCAACGCGAACGAAGACGAACGGAACCAGAAAGGAATCCATAACCCCCGGGAGGGGAGGCCAGAGGCCCCAGAGACAGTAAAGGGATGAAGGCGTGATGACCCCCCGAGTAGTTGCCACGGGCGGGGGAGATCAGAGGCGGAAGACACTCCCACGATGATTTCCCATGGTGTTGAGATTTCAATCGCTAGAGGTGGAGCGGACGAGAAAGATGGCACCCATACCCTAGACGGGTCCCCGTTAAAAATAGGTGGTAACAAACGGGGCCCCATCCCGGGAATGAGTGCGGGTAGGCCCCGGACGGAGGCAGGGCGGGGATTACCGGAAAAATACCCCCCCGGCCCCGTAACGAACACTACTTCTGGATCAAAACCACCTCCCCAACATGAAAGTCAGGATGGTCATTCGTCAAGGAGTCCAATACCAGAGCATCGAATTCAGAGGGGTACTTGCCACGCAACCATCCAAGGAAGGGGTACGTGACACCGTCAAAGCCTGGAGAGGTATCCCGGGGGCAAGAGGCAATGGCAGCCACAACATCAGACTCTGAGAGATCGGCAAAGTACGAGTTGCCTTGATTGGCCGCAATAGAAGGAAGCGGGGCATCAACAGGCCCAAGCTGTTCGGCAATCATGTCCGAGATCTCCGGATGAGATATAACATATGTTCCATTCGTCCTCATCATCGTCGGAAGTGTCCGTCTCAATTCAAGTCTGTCAATCCTCCGAAAAATATCAGGATCACCGGTACCAGCAAGCTCTTTCACAAGACCACCATCCCTGCCACCAATCAGAGTAGTCCTGTAAACCTTCCTAGACAGGCAGTACCCGTCACGATTACCATTACAACGGAACCGCCGCACATCAGCCCTCATGACAGCAAGCTCAGGTGTCCACCACCCTGGCATAGAGCGCCTCCTCGGAGCCCGCCTTATACTGCCCACCACGTCCCTAAGAGTGTCCCACATCAGCACACCATCCACCTTGATACCCAGACCAATCTTCTCCCCAAGCATATCCCAATCCACCCGCCTCCACGGAATAGAAGGACCAACTAAGTTAACTGGAGAGGAACAATCCAGTCGTAGCAGTTGTGCACTGTGATCGAGTCCAGCCAAGTCAACACATCTAGACGAGACCAAGTGACCCGGCAGCGACCGGGTAAGGTCCAAAACAGATACACCCCGGAAAGTCACACCACTAAGGGGCCACATAACAAACCCATGATCATCCATAAACCGGGCCAAAGAGGACCCAGACCCATAGCAAACATTGTCATCAGCACACAATGCCCACCGGGCGTGCCTCGCATTAAAATCACCATCAATAATATCCACCATCCCAATCCTACCTAAAACATTCAACACAAAGGGCCCAGAAACACGCGGAGGAACATAAACCCCACAAAACTTCTTCCTCCACCCATCAGCACCTAAAAGCCCAACCACACAAGCCTCAGCAAAATGATCAACAACATCAAACATGCCCACCATATCACTCCGAGCGTACACAGCAACACCAGACCCAGCCACAAACGAAATCAACTCCACGCCCCTCTCCTCGTGCGCCAAAACAAACCCATCCACACCACCAGGTGGTTCCAAAACAAAAAACAAACTCACACAAACAAACAAGGAAAACAACAACGAACGATTCCCACCACTCTTTCCCACATTGCTAACAATTGTAGACACAATCATTACAAGGAGTTGGAACGAGACCCATGGGTCTTCAAAGAAGCGGGAGCAGCCGCCAAGAGTTCATCAACAACTCGAGTTCTCGTAGACTTTACTAACTTCTCTCCAGAGCCGTCGGTAATGCCAACTTTAGTGGTTTCCTCACTCACCATCTTCCCGGAGGAAGGAGAGGAATCGCTGCGCGGGGCAGAAGCTGTAGGTGCCCTGAGATTAGGGCAGGAAGGATCACCAGTAAGATGTCCAATGCGAGAACAAAGGCAGCAGGAGAGGACAACGTGGGAACAGAGAGAACCCATCGACGCAGCACACCCACGAACAGCACACTTATGCTGTGTGCTCAAATGCCCACCATCGCAGTATTTGCAAGCGATAGCGTCCCTGCACATGGCCGCAACATGGCCATGACGAAGGCATCGGGTGCAGAAAGAGGTAGCCTTGAGCTCAGCCCGAATCCTCATAGGGCGACGACGGCTGAAAGCCACAACACTCCTACGATCAAGGCAGGCCTTGACGACCTCAGTCAATTCCACAACAAACACAACGGAGCCCGTAGTATGTTTGTGCGATTTGTGTCCCGCCAGAGCGCCAATCCAGTGGGGTCGGCCGACAACATTGAATCCGGGATTGGTGATCTCCAAGTCGCGAATCATGTCGTCGAAGGCACCATCACCTTGCCAGTCCTCCGGCATCTAAACAGATCCAAGACCAAGCGGAGACAGGCTGAGCGCAGAAATGAGAACCTTGACCCTCTTCGTATCCTGGGCAAACAAGAACCCATTGATCCCAAGCTCCATGAGAGAACGTTCCATCTGAGGAACCATATCCCAAATCGAACAAGCAGAGTGCTATACCAGGGAAAGAAGAAGATCCCCAGAGGTTCAATGCTGGACACAGGATCCAAAGCGAGCACCACCACCACGAGCAAGAACCCCATTGAGAGTATTCTTCACCCTCTCTGTGTTGACCCCAGTAGCAAGGCGGGCCTTAAGCCCACGCTTCTCAAACCGGACAACAACATGTCGTTCTCCCCCGGTATATTTCAAAGGAGGAGGAGAGGACTGACCGCAATTCCTGCGCTTGACGACCGTAAATGATTTCTCCCCACCAGAAGCCTTAGCCACAGAAGACCAAGACGTCGGCACAGCAGGAGGAGGCACTGGAATGTCCAAAGGGCGTACTGTCACAACAGGAAGAGCAGGGCGAGGGCGAGGAGACAACGCGGGGAAAGCTTGGGGGACAGCCGGAGCCTTCCCTTTCCTGCTCAAACGAGGGGCACGAGAATCAGCTGGAGCATGGGGCCCAGCAAGAGCAACCGGAGAAACAGCCACACGGATCGCAGCGTCCTAGGCATCCTCAAGAGCCGTAACCTTGCGCTGTAAACGACAGATCACATTACCCATTTCAACAATGACGGATCCCAGATACCGAACATCATGTCCGACCTCAATAAAGTGGGTATAATGCCCAGGCTAGTCGACAAGGAGTTGACCCTCAACAGGATCAGAGGAGTCCGCCAGAGAAGAGGAACCAAAACCACAGGCGCCATCCACGGCCATTGGAATGTCGACAGAAGCCATATCCGAAAAATTGTCAAAAAGGGGGGGTAACACCTGTATACCACCCACACTACTGCACTCATCCATGTCCGACCCTCCCAACCGTGCACACTCAACCGGGACCATAGTGGGAGCCCATGATCTACTCTCTGATTCAGGAAGTGTGGACGGTAGAGCGGGCATAGACCCATAGTCCGAAGACAAACCACTGACCAAGCCAACTGCACGATCCGCACCAACAACATCAGAGGGCGGAACAGCATGCTTGCTGTCCCCCAAGCCATCACTGTCTGTAGTCTTACCGTCCCCAAGAGCCATTGTGATATCAGGGGGCGTGCAAACGATCGGGTCTGCATCCACCTCTATGGCAAACATCTTCCCAACCGAAGCAACCGATCGAGGGGGAGGGGGCGAAAACGTAGAGTCTACAGAATCATCGAACCTCACGCCACGGTAAAGTGCCTTCTCAGAGGAAGGGAGATCGCGTAAAGGGGACGCCGAAGGGACACGTCGGCGAGCGAGAGGGTTGACACCGCGTTTCACTCCCAAATGGGAGGCAGAAGAAACAAAGGCTTTCCCGACCGTAAATACCTGGGAGGCAGAGGCAGAACCCTGCCGCCCATTCTCGAGGAGCTCACCGAAGAGGGATCCAGTGCCCTGGGTAGCAGTGGACTGCGAGGGCGAAAGGTCTGAGGAACAGGGAGTATGGTGAAGGGCTAAAAGCCCAAAAGTATCATCACAGAGCACACTACAACCAGTGCATCCGGAGCCGATCAAAACAGAGTTGACAACCAGCTCAAACTCCGAAACTAGCATAAACGAGAGAAGCATAACTCTCTCAACAAGGGTATCCCCGAACTCGGCAGAAGAGTTAGGGCAGCCATCAGCATGACGAATATTCACGGGAAGGCCGGAGAGGGAGGAAAACGGTAAGAAGACACCGTAGCAGGGACAAGGCCCAAAGGAGAAACCAAGGATGGGGCAGGAGACCCCATGGCAAGCAGGCGAACAAGGCGAAATCACCAAGACACCGTTTGAAAAGAACACAACAGTATCAGAACAAAAGGTATTACCGGGCACTGCCACGAATAACTTAATCTTACAATGTTCAGACAAAGAACTGTACAGATCAACCGATAAATGGGATGAAAAGCAATGCAAAAATCTTGCCAAAGGTAAAAGAAGCTTATCATGAAATGAGCAAATCAATGTAATTGGATAGAATGGGAAAATGTGATGATGCGCGTTGGTCTGGTCATACTGTTAATATTAGCCCTGGTCTCAAGTTTGCACATCTGCGAATATGTAGTAATTAACAAATTCTGCTTATTAACCAGTGTCTCAGACACTGACAGGGGCGGTACAACATTTTCCACTGTCGCACCAGTCAAGGAGATAACCACATCAACCCCTTCTTATCCTCCCATGGATCATCAAACATATCCGTATGTCCCCTCCTTCCCTTCTGCGCACTCATGCTGAAAGACAAACTCCTACTCTTCATAGCCTCCGGGAATGGGCTTTCATGCGTCCGATTCTCTCACGCTCCCCTTACAGCTTCCCCGCTCCCCTCCCCCCGACGGATGCATCGATCCAACATCTAAGCGCGTCCCTGTGCCAAAAATGCTTTCCGGGAAGCCAAAGCACTCCCAAAGCCGAAGCGTATTCTAGAAGCCACGGGCAAGCGCGACAACAAAGGGACTATCATGGGGACATGCTGGGCAGCATCTCACGATCCCTAACACGCACCTAGTTTTCTATCTTGGGGCAGGTATTGGTCTCCCGCCTGTATTCCCTTCAGGTCGCGCAGAGTCGGTTAGATCTCTCTCGGAGAGGGTTTTGCACTCCCGGGACTTGGTCTGCTACAATAAACCTCGATTAGAATGTGAAAGATTCTAAGGCTTACATGGCTGTTAACTTGAGGCACAGCAGAAAAGTCCTACTCGGGCGCAGACTACCGTAAGCCTTCGTAATGAGGGCGCGACAATGATCGCCCCCCGTCAACCATCTTCCCGATCTCTTGCCAACCCCACTGCTGCCCACTACCACGTCAACCCTAACACCAAAATTTATTGAGCTCCTCTCCTTTTCTGTTTGCCCAGAGGATATCTTGCAGAGTAGATATTATTTTCCTACAGAGAATCCCCACCGCCCTTCACTTGTTAATGGTTGATGATAAGGCATGATTGTTAGAGAGGGGCTGTGGTTGACACGAGCATTCCGGGCACTGGTACAAGTATAGTAGTTACTGTACGAGTATGATACTTAAGTAACTTAGTGAAAACCCCTACTTGTACATGTATAACCCTATACATCCGTTCATGCCCTAGCGTGCCCGCACATCCATACTTCAGCGTTCCTCCATACTATGTGCGCTTCCTGTTACTATACCTGCACTCCTCGGTATATCTAACACAACACGACATCCTATTCCAGGTATACTACTGGGATTATTCTACCATCATCGGCAGCCGGTCCGGAGAAATTATTTCCCACTGATCTCATGGTAGGTATGACACCCGAGCACGGTACTTGCACTATTGCCGGATTGGGCGTTCGGCGGTCCTAACCTAGCATTTCTTTTGCTGGGATGCTTCATGCCATTAAGGTAATGGCACAACGGGTGAGAGTAATGAGCGACACGAAAAACCTGCCCGCTAGCCCCCACCTCCACCCATTAAAGCGAGGGTAGCCAGCAGGTACAAGGGTATACCATGAATTCATGGTACAGAGCAGGGATAGGAGGTTAGAGAGTAGTGGTACAGCGTGTATCAAGTGTGTACCATAATTTTGTCCAAATCAGAGTTAATGAATTCAACAAGGTGAGAACTAAAGAACTAAACATATCATGATCATAGCTAGACGTTACTGATTATCCTTTGTTTCCTGCCTTTCCCTCAGCGATTATACCATTGATACCAGTAGGGTAAAGAGTAGGATCAGTCTATCTCTGCCTCGTATGGCCCCACTTCTCACCATTTCACGGACACAGCTGCAGGAAACAAAAATTCATCCAAGATAAATCAAAATTGGGATTAAGAATACGGAAATAACAATATAAA
>Ga0307509_10007376_pt1 | contig 14386 bp, 13 predicted proteins | sample 10_EM_MG_FD_202245 | JGI IMG/M metagenome (GOLD analysis project Ga0307509, IMG submission 202245) | Populus trichocarpa ectomycorrhiza microbial communities from riparian zone in the Pacific Northwest, United States - 10_EM | ecosystem: Host-associated > Plants > Roots > Unclassified | place... | reverse complement strand
AATCCACCTTCATTCACTCACCCCTCTCCTATCCTCCGAAACCATGTTCGCGAAGTCTTCTCTCCTTATTACCATCATCCAAGCTGCCTCGTTGCTCAGTAGCGTCGAGGCTAGGATTTGGATTCTAGAGCGCGACGGACGGGCCCTTTATGCTCGTAGGTTCGGTCAAGAACAACCTGACGTGTTGAAGGAGATCGCTGCCGCTTGCGGTGGCGGAACTTGCGACACTTTGGCGGGCGAGGCTGTAAGTCACCATCCCATCCCCCTCACTGGAATTTCCGCCCGCTTAGGGTTTCACTCTGTCGACCGAGAATCCAAGATGACTGATGCGTTGGTGGCTTAGGTCACTCCCTTATTGGCCGCCCAACCCGAGTGTTCACAGCAGGACATGGCTGATAAGATCATCGGTATGGGTTTGCCTTCGCTGCTTACGTGTGATGGGGAGACTCATTCGACTCTACAGACACTTCCCGCCAATTCGATGTTGATACTCAGAAAAATATGATCGCTACCGCCGTAAAGTACCGCCAGGCTGAGAAGAACACCCCTCCAGACTTCACCACGAACCCACCCAGCCTCCGAAATTCCGTCTTCTGCCAGAAGGCCCCTGCGAATAGCGAGCTTGATGGTCTCGTTCAGGCCCAGGATCCTGCCAACGATCCGAACTTGTTCTTCGACCCCGCTAACTCGACTACTGTCACGCTTGGGTCTCAGCCTAACACCTTCCCCTTTGGTACCAATGGCGATGGTGGTGCTAAACCTCCGGTTAACGAAACGAACCCCGTCGATGGCGGCGTTGATAACCCTCCCGCCAACAACACCCACGTGGATGACGGTGGTAACAATGGTGGTGACGGTGGCGGTGACGACGTTAACGATGGCGCTGGTAACAACAATGGCACCGATACTGGGAACATCGGAGACTTCGGTTCTTGCTCTGTCCCCCAGATCGAGTTCGGTCAAGGTTTCGATGGCAGGAAGGAAACCTCTTTTAAACCTGTCGACCAAGGTGAGTCTATCGGATCGTCCCCTCCTTCACCCACCACGTAATGCGAATGCTGAACTTGCTGATTTCAGAATCATACCCCCATGGTTCTGCTCAGAACATCGACGTGATCACCCGTTCCATGTGCGACCAGCTCGTGAACACTTGCAAGGCTGACGATACCGCTCGTAACACCTGTGCGAACGCCACTACCGCCGCTTCCAATGCTACCCCCGCCAAGACCGGTATTCAAGCTGACGCTTTCAACGCCGTCTTTGGTGTCACCACCAATTTCGCGGACGATCCCGTATTCGATGACCAGGGTCGTGTCGTCTCTGGAGACGCCAACAACGGGAACGGGAACAACAGCACCGATGGAGGCAACAATGGCAAATACGGGGGCAACAACGGCAACCAGGGAGGCGATAAGGGCGGCAAGGGAGGCGATAACGGCAACAAGGGAGGCAAAAATGGCAATAACGGCGACAAGGGAGACGAAAAGGGCAATAAGGGAGGTAATAACGGCGACAAAGGAGACGAAAACGGCAATAAGGGAGGCAATAACGGCAACCACGGAGGCAATGTCGGTGGAAACACTGGCAACGATGGTTCTTGCATTCCCGTTGACGGCGGTAACAACAACAACGGTACTGACGTCGGTAACAACAACGGTACTGTCGGCGGTAACAACAACGGTACCAACGGCGGTAACAACAACAACAACGGTACCGACGGTGGAAACAACGGAACCATTGGCAACTTTGGATCTTGCAGCGTTCCTGAGATCGAATTTGGTGCTGGGTTCGATAATCGTCGTGAAACCTCTTTCCAACCTGTTGATTTGGGTGAGTCTGATCTTTTCTGCACCTGTCTGCGTTATCCTTCCAAATCCGTTCGCGCTAACGCTATTGACTTGGGATGCAGTGAGCTACAACCACAGTTCCGCCCAGAACTTCGACATCATCGGTCAGTTCGTCTGTGACCAGCTCGTGAACAAGTGTGGAGCCGACGCTACTGCTCGTGCTACCTGCGCTCAAGCTAGGACCGCCGCCGGAAACGCTCCACCCAAGACCGGTCAACAAGCCGACGCCTTCAACGCCGTCTTCGGAAAGGTCACCGACTTTGCAAGCGTTACCCCTCTCGATAACCAAGGCAAAGTCGTCACTACTCGTCGTGCTATTCTCCGCCGTTTCGTATTGAGGATGGTTGACGAGTATCTTTAAGGGTGCTCGCACCTCTCTTCGTAGTAGGAGGTCGACTATTTGATGTCCGCTATTTGATACCGTGGAACGCAGGCCTTCACCCTATTCAGCTTCCTTAGGGGTAAAGGACACCGCGTATCTACCACGTCGCTGTACTACCATTTTGTGACTTAGTCCCCTCTTGAAGGTGGGACTTGATCAATAGACGCTGAAACTTTCTGCATGTGTCCTGGCCTCTTGGGAGCCTCAACAAACCTTTGGCGGAGGCACCGCCGGGCAATGAACCAACTTGAAGCTTCGAGGGCATAGCAGGCAGGTTCCTCGTTTCTCGGCCCACCGTGCCCTCTCTGCCTGCTCCACAACTCCGGATCCCTGGAACTGAAGGGAATGGTTCCGACGTTATATACCGACTGTCCGGTATTACTGATAATATACACGGTGTATGTAACTTACGCAGCCATAAACATGGAGAAACAAGAGGGAGAAACAGAGTACCACCCTCTGGAAAACATGTGACCCTATAGAACGAATCAAAGCCTGAAAGGAAAACGTCGAGAGCAGGACGACCAAAACACCTCTACCACAGAAAGATGGAACCCGCTATCTATTACACCACCGATTGGTCCTCCTCCGCTTGTAGCCGAGCGAGGGCCTCCTCCTTCTCCGCGGACCACCTGAGGAGCTCCTTCGTTAAAGCACCAACCCGTGTGTCGTTCAAGGGATGGGTGGAACCAAACAAGGAGAACGCACTGCTATTTGATAGCTTATCGCCCTCTGCGTTGCGTGCACTGTTCGAGTCCTCTTTCCACGTCGCACATTCAGAGAGGTCTCCATAAAGTGTGGGAGTCCTACTTTCCCAAAACCCGATGGTGGAATGAGGATCAAAGCCCGAATACGCGAGGATTCTTGTCGACACTACGTCGGCTTCGAGTTCTTGAACCCTGGTCGTGCAAAGAACCGAGAGTTTCGTGACCTCGCCGGATCCGATCTTGCCCATGTTGGCCACTGCGTCGTTGACGAAGGGCCCAAAGAGCATCGTAACTGGGAACATCAGCGTGCGCACAAGGTCGGTGAGGATTGAGAGGAGCCCTGGGAGAACGATCGAGCTGGAGGTTAACGATTCGAGGTGGTGGGAGAGGATGAGATGTGAGAGTTCGTGGGCGAGGAGGACGGCGAGTCGGTTTGTTTGTTCGGGGGAAGGCACGGGGTGCTGATTGTGGGTAGCGTTGAGGATGGAACCAAAGAGGTACGACCACCAAGACGTTTCTTCTGATTGGTCTCGTGACAGCGTGCTTGGGGAGAGCGATGGGTCATTCAGGATTTCGTCTATGAACGCGCTGTAAACGACGATGCCTGCTCCTCCATCCGGTCCGAAACCGTAGGAGAAAGCATTGGAAGCACAAGGATTATCGACGAGAAGGAGGGAATAGGGAGGTCCGGCAATCGAATGAGGAGCGTGGTCGGGGGTGTGCTTCGGCATTTTTCCACAGGTCATATCGGAGAACATCTTGAGATACTCGGAAGCGCGAGGTCTCGGCCGCAGAGGGTACTCCGCAGGGGGTGGGAGTTGGACGTCGTCAGGGCCGGTCTCCAGCCATGAGGGGTTAAGTTTCGTTTCGTCTTGGAGGACGGGTATGATGGATTCCAGGCGTCGAAGAGTGCTTTGTACCCACTGATACCGCCAGTCCGTAGCAGGGATCGGAGTAGGCATCTTCCCGTCCTCCGCTTGGCTCGTCAAGATTTCGGCGACCGCCTGGTACCAACCCTGTCCGGCGAGCTGGGCGGCTATTTGGTCCTCTTCCTCTGGCGATAACAGGATGAGTCTCCACCTACCGAAAACGCCGAATCGCGTGAATAAACTCGGTGAGCATACCGAATGTAACAAAAAACGCACCGCCCAGTTAAAGGTGTCCGCTCCAAACTTGCGACGATCGTCGCCCAGAAGAGTAGGACGGGGGTCAAAAGCATCAGGTGGAAAAGGATGGTCCTCGTTCTGATTCTCTGTAGAATCACTGGTCGCTCCTCTTCCATCCCCGGTAAGTCCTTCTGGAGCCATTTTCTCGATTTGCGATTCTTGAGGAGGAGCAAAGGAGCGAGTGATAGTACTACCCTACTCGCGGTTCGAGCGAGCTCGATGGAAGTGGACGTCTGTGGAGACCAGATTAACACCTGCAAACATTCCCGTACGCAACAAATGCACCTTGAGGACTGCCGCGAAAAACGGCACAAGAGGCAGGCCCTCATTCCTCCTAGTCGAATGGAAACCCGCAACCCTCCCGCCCCAAGGAGTGCTGTGAATCCCGAGGGAAGCCCGACATGCCCACTGGTCGGGTAATCGCGTGACGCCAAAAACGACGGGACGATGGGGATGGTTCGGCCATGGCTGGTGTCCTAGTCGATGGAGTTGTAGGTTATGGAAGGAACGTGCGAATTGTCTTGTAGTTTGAGGTTGCGTAAGCCTACGCAACATCGTACATCATATATAGGAAAACGTTGAGGAAAGGGGGGTCCTAAGGACTTTGGACACCGGGAAGGGGATGGCTAACGGTGGGGGGACGCGGGTGCAAAGCGAGGGGTGCGTATCCCAAAATGAAGCGCCTGTGCTTAATCATGCCGCGCCTAACCCGGCTGCGGAACCGGTAAGTCCCCTTGAGTCAAGTCGATGTCGTGGCATCATCGTGTAAATCGTGAATCATTACAAAATGCGAGTGCGGATCGATGTATGGGACAAGGAGAGAAAAGGTAAATCAAGAGATGAAGGTAGCTTCATTATACAGATGACCTTTCACTTCCAGTCCACCGGAAAGCCCTGGAACCAACGCATCTGGCCCGGTGATCTTCAAAGTCGCGGGATTAAGCCACTGGAAAGGACCGTGAGTAGGTGCAGAATGGAGGGACGGAGATAGGAATTTCACCTGGTAGATGTATGGTTTGGTGCCAGCCACGTAGCTAACGACGGCCTTGACGAATCCAGGGATTTCGGCCATAACATCGACCTTCTCAATCAACCCGATTTCCTTGCCCGGCTGGCCGACTGGGACCGACAGATCAGCACTTAACTTTCCCTCGGCCCCTGGGGCCACAGATGGTCCAGCCCAGTGGTAGCTGATAGTCGACGGCATTTCGTACCCCGTGAAATCGTCCAAGTTTTTGTCATGGTGGACCGCCCGGGAGAGCACAGTCTGATTATCCGTAACGGGCTCTCCAGGCCACCTCGTCTCAGCGGTAACCGCGGCCAGTTTCCCTCCAATGACCAACGAGCCAACATTCACGACCACCATTCCTGATCCAGCACCCTGCTTTCCGTAAGCGTCGATGGTGGTGAGCTCCATCTGGACAGCGGAGACCCCGTTGTGTTCATCACTTTGGAAGTGAGCAAAGTTCCAGCTGGCGGCCACAAGGTTTGGTCGCATCCCCTGGATGGCATGCACGAACATTCCGGGACCAACGAACGGCGTTGCCTGGCCGTTGTTGACGATCATTCCGGAAGACTGGAATCTTGGCCAGAATCGGTGAACAACGTACCCCTCAGGTTTCTCGATATCGGGTCCGAAGTAGGAGAAACCTCCCTTCGGGCCTTTACCGATCTTGAAACCTGGGATGGCGGCGGGTCGCTTGATGTCTACCGAGATCTGCAAGTCGTCGCCAAGTCGTCCCATGATGGAATAAGCCTCCTCGAACTCCGCCCCAGGGGTAGATTTGTGGGAGATGGTGAATTCGTCCGATTTGCTGGAACGTTTGTCTTCACCGGGGTAGAAGTTGGTAACATTGATGGATCTCCAGGTCGACTCCTTGGTATTTGGATCGTAAATTCTGGTCACTAGTTGAGTGGTGGGCCAAAGTCTGCGCGCAGGCGGATAAGCGTTTGATGACGGGGCATCAATTACCGGGAGGGGCTTACCCGATTGACGAATAAATAACCTGCAACATGACGCTTGTCCAGTTCTCAGTGAAGCAATAAAAGATCTGGGTTTCTACAGCAAAGCCGCCGGGACATGTCCACTCCGTGTCCTTGGGCTCGAGTGGGCCGAGTAGATCTGAATCTGCATAGCGGGATGAGACGGGGAAGAAGTTCTGTGCGGTCGGATCGACTGGTGTTCTGGAAATCGACGTGAGAGACCGCATACAGCGTGTGGAGACCCCCACTCACGACCAGAGGGAAGAAAACATGGCGATCGTAAGGAGATGATGGTCAGGCGTAGGTTATGTCCCTTCCCGGTTAAGCCTGGCTGCGGCGCGACTTACGCTTACACCACCATCTTGATTAATTCACACGACGGCGCCCAGCATGGCATCCAGCCAGAGCATCGCGAACGAAAAAGACGTCTTCTTCCTCGAGCGACTCGACGCGTTCATTGACACGACACTGCTCGACGCGATGAAGTTGTTCGCGATCAGAGAACAGCGGCCCCTTGAACAAGTTCGTACCGGAACTCAACTTCTACAGCTCCACAATAGGTGGCCTGAGTTCTGAGGGACTTTAGGTCAAACATTACGTTGCAGAATCTCAGCAAAAGTATCTCTTTGGTTCCGCTGAATCGAACGGCAGACGGGAGAGAATTCAGAGTGCTTTGGGATCCATTTCTCAGACATTGGAGACGCTGGCGACAACACTATCCGTTCAGTCTTTCGTTCTGGCCGTCGACCCTTTTGATCCTTCTGATGACGGTTTCCTTGGTGGCACGACTACCGGTCGAGAGTTCTGGCGGGGTCTGAGAGGGGGTGGTGCTCCTGGTGCACTAGCATTCAAAGAACACTGTAGGAGGAACTGTGATCCTCCACGAACGTCCACTGCTCGGATATCGCCTGCCCCTGTTCCTGCGGTGTCAAAGCCAAAGAAGACGCCTGCCTCTCTGTTGAAGTCTGAGGTGTACGCAGCAGTCCGAGCCGCTCTACGGTTTGTCGTCATCTACCCATCCGTCTGGTCCCTCCGCTCACTCATCACTTGTTCAGTAAGGCAAGTGGAGTACGAACAGCAGAGATGCGGTGGAAAAACCAGGGCAACCTAGAAACGTACGGTGTGCGGCTCGTTGGATGGCCCGTCGACATTCCTATGCAAAACCCGTCCACTCTATCTGCCGCGCAGAACACCCAGATCCTCAATGCGTTGAACGAGGGCACGATGCAGTTCCTCCCAATGGGATCGTTCGGGGATTTTCCTTCTCGAACTGAATCCATGCACGTTTCGGATTCAGCTGGGTTGGAAGAAACTGCGAGTGATATGGACGATTACGTGAAGTACGATGACCTCCCAACACCGGGGCCAAGCGGAGGTGGTGTGGCGGAAACTTCCACACTTCTGCAGGTAACACCCTTAACGTCCACTGACTTTGCAACACTAATTCTCATGTTGTGTTTAGGACACGTCACCTGGTTCGGAAGGTTCGCGTGGTGTTTCGGGTCCTTCACCCTTCTTTGTATCTTCGGAGCGTTCCACGTGCGGGCCACCGAGTGAGAAGTAGTTTCTTAAGATATCAAAGACGTTGCACGCGTTGGAGCACGTCCGTTTGTAGTATTGGTACACGAACATGCCGTCCCAAAAATTCTGGTAGCACCCGTAGGGCTAGGTATCTCTAACGACTGAAGCTAGGAGTTTATCGAGGTACATTAGGGGCGCTGAAACGTTGTCCGACCTCGACCCAGAGGCTGCTTCTGCAAGTATTTGCCGCAGCTGGGATTGGATACGGGGGCTCTTGCGGGTTAACGGGTTGCATATGACCTCTAGGCCTCGGTTGATCACTTCGGTTGGACTATTCCGATTCTTAGCAACATGATGGCTCTCCACAAGGAAAGCGGCGTACAGCGGCTGACTAGAGAAGGTTTCCTCAAAAACGTTCTCCAGTGGAATGGTTGACATGCTTGTCACCATTTCGGCGGTCACAAGGTCCATTAACCCAGCGTACGTGAGCTGCTTTCATCGGGTTAACATGTATTGTGAAGATATGAAAGAACCTCAGACCTTGCGAGCCAGACTGAGCACCTCCCTCATTGAACATGGGTATCCTCGGAACCGAGCATCCGAGGGGCTCCACCAAATGGGTGGTTCAAAGCTGTCTGATCCAAGTTGCTTAAAAGAGACGCTGCCGGTATACGTGTAGTACGCAAAAGCCTGCCAACTGGTTTACGTGAGAAGGGAGGGGATGGATATGGAGACTTGTCACCAACGCTGAAAGAGAGACATTCAACTTGCGGACGGCGCTCTGCGTGAACGGAGCTTTGGGAGATTGTCAGTGATCGTGAGCTTGCACGAGAATTAAAGACGCACATCGCCAGAACGGTGAACTAACTCCCTCGTCCGTGACCGCTGCGGATACATACACTGGATGCGTTGTTTCGGGGGCAATCTGAAAGTCATCAAAGACGCCATTCTCCAACGACACCCGCAACGCATCTCTGGTCCTGGTCGGCCACGAGCAACGGACCCTCAGGATGCGATTGGAGTCACCCCACGCTTCGGTACAAACGTTGGGGATGGAGAATTCATCCAGGAGGTACAGAAGGGTGGACGTGATAACTTCCTTACAGTGTGGGAGCTCCCCACGGAAGTAAGCAGATAGCTTCTTCTGAAACGCAAGTTTGGCTCCTAGGTCTCCTGACAGAACTTGCGAAAGCCGCTCAATGAAGATACTGCTCAATCCCGGATATCTAGTGGATAATGCATGTTAGAAGCCGGACAACGGTTTCCATAGGTGGGCGCACCGAGAGGTGGAAGCGCTGCATGCTTCCTTGACTAGCTCGGAAGGTGACAGCTGATTAATGAGGGTCGTGATTTTCTCTAATGCCAGTGCCTTGAGGTGATCCATCCTGTGCTGCCACAGATTTAGAGAGGCAAGTCGGAACTACATTCGGATAGGGTCCGAACCTCGTCCGCAAATCGATACACAGATTTGGCAGAGGCGCTGGGGATCCTTGAGGATCCACCAGAGAAAGAAATCTCTCCCGAGTAAATATACCAGATAATCGCGCGTAAGCTGGGTCTTAGTCGTTAGCGGTACGTGGGGTTTACGCGACCCGACAGCCTACGTTTTGTATGCCGTGTACTTGACAACGTATGCTTTGATTGACCTTTGTGGCAGTTTAGGGGTGTCGGGAGAGGATCGTGGTCGAAGTTCTGCGGGATCCCCCTCGCCAGGATCGTCGAAATCGCTGTCCGAATCACACTCCTCCAGGTCAAAGAAAGGGTCGATACCCTCAGGTGGTCCCGAGTTCAGGTGAGTTTGAATACCGTCGGAGAAACTAAACGCTGTGGGAGTGGTCACCGGGTGCCTGCGAGAAATAGGGGCGGGGGGGCTTACCGGACTCGAAGTAGCTGCATGCAGTTGCCAGAACGTGAGTGTTGGCGAATAGGGCCTTTGGTGCGTCCACCCGCCCGGGTTTACGAGAGCGTCGAGAGAACGCGAAAATCTTTACGTCGATGAAATTCCCCTTCGTGATGGAATCCCACACAGATTGTTGCATTGCAAGGGGAGGAGAGAACGCTATTGGCTCTGGCGTTTGTACGGGAGGTGCTGTGGTGGGTCGGACCGCCTCAGCTGGGACCGGTGGTGCGTGTTTCCATATTTTTGGCATGATGGGTAGACGAGTGTAACCAAAACCCGCCCGCACTCGGACTCTCGGGTTACCTTCCCCCTAAACTTCAGGGGTCCTGGATTCGGTTTGGCCAACTTCAAAAGTAAGCACATACCGATCAGTCTTGGAAACTACCCCTCTGTTGGCGCCGTGGTATAGCCACATCAACGACCTCGGTCCGGCCAGCCCGTTCAAAGATTCCAGCTCGAGTAAGACAAGTCCTTCAGAGAATCGATTCGTACCCGCGCGAAAGTTTGTTGGTGGGGAACGCGACCGATCCCCGGTCGATCACCCAATATCGCTGGGCCGGGCGGACCGGTGGCCTGACCAAAATGCCTCCCCATGCTGACAATCCAGAGTGCGCGGGGGGCAGTCTCCTTGCAGTTACGCCGGTGCGATGGAAACGGGGTAGGCTCTGTGCGTATTCCAGTGCACTTTGGCCGCCGAAATGTGAAATAAGTCGATGCTTGGTACTATGTCATTTGAGTTGCCCTTGGTCGCTCGGTGCGAACTGGGATATCCACCACGCCCGGTGGGAGCTTCACGCTCGAATTATGGTGCTAGTTAAAACGTGGTTTAATTGTTTTCAGAATTACGAGCGTCCGCGACCAGTTAAATATGGTGAGATAAAACGAGTGTCTGTGGAAGGCGGCGTGTAGCCGCCAACGCTGAGCGCTGATCGATGAGGCTTATGAGGTGCGATATTGCATAACACAAACAGCCCCCCGAAGTTGTTTTCCTCAGGGAGAGCCTGTGCATTATGCACCACAGCGGCTTCAACTTGGTCAAATTCAAATTGCCAGAGTACGGTATCTACACACATCTCCCACTCCAATGGTGAGCTAAGCCCGCGATTCTTTTGTTAGGCTCTCGTTTGTTGACGTCCCTCAAGCGGGGGACCAGAACGTATCGGAATGCAAGAAAGCTATCAAACGGTGCTCGTCAGGTCAACCGCTATGGATGACTAGGGTCGAAACAGAAGTTTTCATTCTGTGTTACGAAAGTAAACATCACCCTGCTTGTGAGTCGTCATGGAACTGACGTATTCGCAATCCCCGCACATCAACCAGAATTCGGAATGTACGTCGACAGACATGGAGTGCCTCTCTTGGACCGTGAGATTGTCGAGTGGGAGGGTCAAGCGGAACGAGCCTCGTTCCGATTCCCTTACGTCCTCTTGTTCCGCTCCACATCGTAGAGGTCAGGAACCTAATCACAGGACACCTAATCCAAATCATCCGGGCTGACGCTATCGGGAACGGCGGTGGTGGGGGATCCATACGGTGTTTATGGGATGGAAGGGGCGGGCCTCGGAACTTCGATCTCGACATCAATTTCGGTGGTGGCGGGGACGGTGGTTTGGATATGCCCACCGTGCTTAGAGTGGCAGAACCCCCTACGACGAACGAGTGGGGAGCTCAGTCAAGTTCGGTCATGAGACAGCAGTGTGTTTTCACGTTGTTTTCGCCTGTGCCACCTCCCTATTCTCTCGTGGGGGAGCCGGTTACACCACTGTACGACGCCGACTCCTATGTACATACACCTTTTGATACTTCCCTTCTCAACTGCGGCAATCGTTAATCTAAACAACGTAAGAGTGGAAATGAAAGAAGAGCGAGGATAAATATAGGGTATGGAGCGTGGTGCGGCGGTGGTGGTATGTGGACTCCGTGTGATTGGGTAGGATGAAGGAGGACCATGTGAAGACCCCTAGTAGGTTAACGGAGTTACGACGGGATCGTGAAATACGGGAGTGGGTAGATCGTCGGAGTCACTCAAAACCGGACCGAAGCGTCTGAGATGTGGAAGAGAGGATACGAGAACGAAGATCCTGATGGTCCCAAAAATAGTCGTCAGTCTTCATTCATTCGACCCCCTCAACGACTTGTGCAATATCTGCTCGTGCAGGGCCTTTCCGGCGGGGACCTAGGTCTCGCGTGTCAGCCCTCCTGCGACGAGCCCCCGAATGAAAGTAAAAGCCATACCATAGGGAACACGTGCTCGTTCGTCTCCACCAAACACTCCATAAACACAGGTTTATCACCTGGATACTCCAAAAACTCTTTCATCTTCGCAGGAAGTTCCTCATGTGTCTCACACCTGATGGCGTGTACGCCCATCGCCTGAGCGAGGAGGATGAAGTTGGGATTCGTCATGGACGTGTGGGAGTACCTGGCATCGTAGAAGAGGTCTATACAAATAGAGAGATTGAGAAACACGAGACGAATGAGGAACAGGACGGCGTCGAACGTACCTTGCCATTGCAGGACCATTCCCTGGAACCTGTTGTTCAACACCAAGACCTTTACACCGATACCAAACTGGCTAGCCGTCTGGAGTTCCATAGCGGTCATGCTGAAACTGGCGTCCCCATCGATGTCGATGACAGTTTTGTACGGAGCAGCAACCTTCGCGCCAATAGCCGCTGGCAGACCGAAGCCCATAGTCTACAAACACCACCAAGCGTAAAGTTTGTGACTTCGGGAACAGGGGGTTTCAAGTGGAGGGATACGTACACCGAGACCACCACTGGTCACCATGCTCCTCGGGACCTTCCATCGATAATGCTGAGCGGCCCACATCTGATGCTGGCCCACACCCGTCGTGATGACGGTCTGCTCCTTCCACTTGCCGTCCTTCCCCAGACTCAGCTGCTTATCCAACTCCTCGATAACCTCCTGGGGCTTCATGTGATCGTTGGGCTTCGAAGCCTCAAACGTAAACGGGTATTTTCGTTTCCACTTCATGATTTCCCCCATCCACTCACCCCGAACACCACCCGTTCCGATGGAAGTAGGAGACCGAATGAGGGGCACGAGAGCGTTCAGGCCCGCGACGACGTCTCCGAGGATAGGGATCTGAGCCTCCACAACTTTGTTCACGTTCTTGGGTTGGATCTCGAAGTGGATGATACCTCCGCGACCAGAAATGGCGGCGGCTCGTGCGGCAGGAGCGAAGGTGTCAACTTTGCCCGTCACACGGTCATCGAACCGGGCACCGAGGGCGATGATGACGTCCGCATTCTGAATGGCCAGATTGGCGTACGCGGAGCCGTGCATGCCGAGCATATGGAGGGACCGATCCGAGGTTTCATCAAAGGCCCCCAATCCTTGCAGGGTGGTGGTGACGGGGATGTTCCCGATTTCTGAAAGCTTGGCGAGGAGGGCAGGACCAAGCGGAGAAGACAGGACTCCGTTCCCTGCGTAAATGATCGGCCGTTGTGCTCCGTTAATCATATCCGCCGCCTGTTTGATCGCGACCGTGTCGATCGAAACTTCGTCATTAGGCAGCAGGGGGTTCTTCGGGAGGCCTAAGGGCCGTCCAGGAGTGGTAGCCTTGAACGGGAGAGGCGTACGGAGGATTCCGGCCGTCACGTCCTTGGGGAGGTCGACCAAAACGGGGCCAGGGCGTCCAGAAGTAGCGATTTTGAACGCTTCATTGATTCTTCGGGGGAGTTCAGCGATGTCCTTCACCATGACGTTCCACTTCGTGCAGCTTCTTGAGATACCGATGATGTCGGCCTCCTGGAACGCGTCGGATCCGATAGCTGAGGTTGCGACTTGACCGGTGAAGACGACGAGGGCAACGCCATCGCTAAGAGCATCTTGCATGGCGGTAACAACGTTGGTGGCTCCCGGTCCAGAGGTGACGAGAACGATGCCAGGTTTTCCGGACACACGAGCATAACCCTCAGCCATGTGACCAGCACCTTGCTCGTGCCGGGGGAGAATGAACTTGAAGTGGGGAGAGTTGTAGATGGCGTCGAACACTGGTAAGATGGCACCACCAGGGTATCCGAAGATGTGTTTGACACCGTGCCTGAGCATCATCTCGTGGAAGATCTCTCCGCCCGTCTTTCCGATGAACGAGTGATCGAGGTTTTGTTCTTGGACCAAAGGAGGGGGTTGGTAGGGGACGTTGTTACGGGTGGGGAAGAGTGGAGTGGGTGTCGGTCGCCTGAACGAGTCAGAATTAGCAGATGGAGAGTGAGGTCGATATGAAAGTGTACACGGTGGGTGCGGGTTGGGCACCTTTTACACTAGTGCGAGAGATGTTCCTTGCACGTTCAAGTACCCTCGATTTTGCCTCGACGATGGAGGATGTCCCTGCGGTGGTCGACCTAAAACGGACGAAGGGGACCTTTTTCGACGCAGCAGAGCGTTGCATCATTTTTTTGGGGGGAAGAAGGAAAAGGGAAGAAAGAGAAAAGACGGAGAGTGGTCGTCTTATAGAGATGGGGGGGAGGGAAACTCGGTGTACGGCGGAGGTTGTACAAAGTGCGAGTCAGAAAAAAGCAGATCGCGGGAACTCGTTCTCGTAATTGACTGACGATCACGTGAGACCAGCCAAAGTCCCGGTTTACGGAGGATCGAATTCAACGTTTTGCAGGTGGTCGGATTCGGTTCTCCTTGGGTGAGCTTTGGGCTGTACGAGGTACAGAGCGGAAATACCACGAAAGTCAATCTCGGGCATCAAAATCCCATAGAAATCCATTCATATGGTTCGGCGGGTAGCGAAGATAGCGATTGTATTCGAGCGGCGGCGTGCCTACATCCTGGGTGTGGTAGCTCAACTAAAACCCCCACCCAGGCTTGTTCCCTGCGTCCGAACGGGGGTACGATAATTCGTG
>Ga0307509_10007375_pt1 | contig 14387 bp, 18 predicted proteins | sample 10_EM_MG_FD_202245 | JGI IMG/M metagenome (GOLD analysis project Ga0307509, IMG submission 202245) | Populus trichocarpa ectomycorrhiza microbial communities from riparian zone in the Pacific Northwest, United States - 10_EM | ecosystem: Host-associated > Plants > Roots > Unclassified | place... | reverse complement strand
GGCACCCTACTGCTCCCCACCGGCTGGCACCCTACTGCTACTCACCGGCTGGCACCCTACTGCTCATCGTCGTCGGCTGGCATCCCCTCTGCCCGGTGGCTCCGCTCGCCCACCTGCCTCTCTCCCTTCTGCGATTTACTCTACGGTCGCAAACCTCGCTTAGGTTACGGTTGATCATGGTATTGCACTGCCTCCTTGGTCTCTCCTAAACGCCGACGAGTCGCCATCCCCCGGTCAATCCCGACCGTGAACCGGCCTGCCCCTTCCGGCGACTAGCCGCGGGCCTTTTGGTTAGGCAAATTGGCAATAGTAGTTATATCTAGGCGTTTCGTTGCTTCTTTTCTTAGTGTTACCTGGGGGCCTGCGGAAGGGTTTGGGTCTCTCTCCTGTACGTTTCTATGAGTTGTTTCCCTACGTGTCTGAGGTGCGAGTCTTAGGTGCTAGGAGGGGGAAGTTTCTACTATGGTCTCGGGGGGTTTGATTTTTCATATGACGAGGTGAAGCGGGCAGGATGAAGTTTGCTTATACGTTTTTTATCTCCATAGCTAGCGCTGCATGAGTCTTTTGTACCTTTAAACATAATAACGAATTGATTACAAAAAAAAAAAAAAAAAGAAAAAAGCGACCAAGAGATAGGACCACGAACCATCTCTCCTCCACCTCCGGCGATTGAAATCTCAACACCACGGGAAATCATCGTCACTGTCCCCCACCCACCTCTCTTCCCCCATCATGGCTACTGCCTAGGGGTTGACGTTAAGCCATCTACCCTCCTCTCCTGGGGCACGCAGGCCTCCCCTCCTTGGGGTTCTTGTTCCTGTTCATCGTTGACACCCGCCCATGAAGTTCGGTTCTCCCCCTTACCCCGCACTTGCTTTGCACCTCGCTTAGCATTTTGCGCGGTCGGAAAGCTTCTCGCTTCGTTCACGGTTGGCGATATGGCGTCTGGACTCTCGGTCGAAGTAAGGCTTCGGTTCTGCTGGGCTTGTACCTCTGATGGGGAAAGCTTCGGTTAGTAACATCATGGGCCGCTCGGTTTCGCTGGCGTCCTAAAAGACCTTGCTATGGCCCCTTAGTCGGTTGTGGCTAGCCCGCTCGCGATCCTTCCTCTGCCCCCCTCCCTGTTCCGTCCGCTGGCACCGTACTGCCCCTTAAGCTGGTACCTTACTGCTAAAACCCCTCCCCAGGCTTGCACCCTACTGCTGCCCTCTGGCTGGCACCCTACTGCTACTCATCGGCTGGCACCCTACTGCTCATTGTCGTTGGCTGGCATCCCCTCTGCTCGGTGGCTCCCCTCGCCATCTACCCTTCCGATCGCTTGGCCCCTCCTCGGTTACATCTAGTCGTGGTATAGCACTGCCTCCGTGACTATTGTCCAACGCCTTGGATCGATGTAATGACCTGCCTGACTGTACAATATTGTTTCGGTGGGCCCTCTGCCAGAGCTTTCCTATGTCGCCGAGCACCAATCCTCCAATCAGGCCCCGAAAGGGCCTTAGAGCAGCTGTCGTTTCTTTTGGTTTGGGGAGCCTGCGGAAGGGCTTGGGTCTTTCTACCTGTACGTTTCTAAGTATTGTTTCCTTACGTGTCTGGGGTATATTATCTTAGGTGCTAGGCCGGGGAGGCTTTTCCTATGGACTCGGGGTGTTTGATTTTTCCCATCAAGAGGTGAAGCGGGCGGTGGGTTGCATTTATAGGTTTTTTTCACTTCATAGCTTGCGCTGCATAAGGCTTTTTGTACCTAGAAACAAATAACGCATGATTACAAAAAAAGAAAGAAAAAAAAAGAAATTGACCAAGGGATGGGTATGTTCAGTGTCTTTCCTTGCTTTCTTTTCGGTCCTCCAGAGGTTCAAAGCGGTGGATGACGTCCTCGCCCTTGATGTCTCCTCCCAGGAACCTCTCTTTGGAACCAAGTTTCACTCCTTTCGGCTGATTAACGCCTACTCAACGAACATACGCGACCACCGAGTCCACTCCGTAGCCCCCGATGTTAGGCGCATGGACTCCCCGTAAGGATTTACAGGGCAAAGTTACCCTACCTTGACACACAAGAACTTCGAAGGAAAAAGATAACACCCCCCTTCAGCCCCCGCGTTGGGACGGGGCGTCATCATTGGCCGCCTCGGTAGTTGCGTCCCAACACCAAAGACCACTATCAACGGAACTCATCTTATAACACTGTATACGTCGCGGCGGTCCGACCGACCGGATCCTGTTCGCAGGGTATATGAGGGGAGACCTCCAGGCACCTTATTCAAGTGGAATGTTAGGCGCACGGACTCCCCGTAAGGATTTACAGGGCAAAGTTACCCTACCTTGACGCACACGAACTAGCGCAGTCGGTATAACACGTGACTTCTTTCAGAAGGTCACGTGTTCGACTCACACCCCCGTCATAGTTATTACAACTACACAACGGATCGTTATCAGTCTCTACGCCAGCGCACGAGCAATGCGACCGAGGGGTTTTCGCCGATTACTATAGAAGAAATGTTTCTCTATCAGTAAGAAGTCAAACGGCGAAGTGCGAACGGTTGGATAAGAAGTTATGGCGCTTCAAAGTTAAGCCGACCGACATATGTAGTCTGATATGTAAGACGTAAGCATATGATTACCCGGCATGAGAAATGTTGATCACAACATGACCGGAAGGAACAACTGGTATGATAGCGAGCCAGGCTGCATATACAGACCAAGTTCATATGGCATAAAGATCGAGAACCAGTAATTGGACGCAATTACTTGGACAATGATTAAAGCCGAAGTGGTGTGCGAGAACTCAGGGTCAAACGGTGTTCGCACATTCACAGATACTAGGAGAAGTTGGAAAAGGTACTTCGCTAGTATGATAGTTAGATGTACCCCGAGAAAGGGTATAAGAGGCGGGCAAGAGCCCGGAGTAGATAGAGATCAAGAAGCACGGAGAAGAGATCTTATCAATATAATAAGTTATTCTACACTTTTATATCGTTACCAATACTTCGACGATCTATATCGAAGCAAGTTATTATATCTAGCCTACATTACTCGTGTCTTCTTAACGAGTTCTCCGATATAATTACGATCAAGGTCCTAGCTGTCGGAATACCTCACGCCGAAGCTACCACCTAACATGGAAGCGGTGAATCGGATGACTGCGCATAAGGTTACAGACGCTTGAAGACAGACCGTGGGAAGAGAGGGTCGAAGGTAATGGGATGTTTCGCACGAAAGTTAGTCCCCTTGTACCTACTAAGTCGTGTAGAGTATGAAGGAGGTAACTATGCCCAGTAAGTGGATCGGGTGCATCCACAAAGGACAAGTTGGGAAAAGATGGAGTCCGAGGGAAGAAGCCCATAGGTACGATCCCGAGGACAAGTCGTGTAATGCCGGAAGACTAGAATACGACATGCAGTCGCTTGTCGAATTATCGACGGAACCAACCAACGAAGAATGGCCATCTTCCGTCCAGCGAGTTAGACTACCCTCAGTGAGCACGGGGGCAAGATAATTCGTAACCATTGTTGTCAACGGATAAACGGATGAGCTGACACCTGATTTGGTTTCCACACCATCAGAGATAACAGACGCGCAGACCGATAAGTTGAGCATGGGAGCAAAAGATGTGATACAGAATTTTCAGGGTCTACGAGTGTTCGCACTCAGGTGAAGTTCGCAGAGTGGCGGGCACGGTACTTAGTTAGTATAGAGTCAGCATGTATACCGCGATTGCTCAGACGCGGAATATCAATATCGAAGCATCTTCGCTGCTATTAGACACAACAAGCACGGAGAAGAGATCTTATCAATATCATAAGTTACCTACACTTTTATATCGTTACCAATACTTCGACGACCTATGTCGAAGTGAATCATTATCTCTAGCCTACATTACTCGTGTTTTCTTAACGAGTTCTCCAATATAATTATGATTAAGGTCCTAGCTGTCAGAATACCTCACGCCGAAGCTACCACATAACACCCGAAACCCGGTTTCCAATATTGGACGTCCCCCTCCTGGTAGTAGGGGACCACAATATACACAACCCCCTCTCAGCCCCCCTGTGGGCTTGTTTGCCCTGGGAAATTGGATCCTCGACCCCCTACTTTCAGAAAGCAGCCGAGGCCGGCTTCGCTCTCCTTAACCCGCCCCGGGAATACACCACATTCCCCTTGGTCGGCAAGGCCCGCCCCTCAGTCATCGACCTGGCTTTTGCAAACCCCCTTCTCCTCCCATTGTTCAAATCCTGGGAAGTCTCCCTCCCCTCGATAGGCTGCGACAATGTGCCAATAACAATCAACCTGGCCCCCCCCTCCCTGATCCCGATCCCAGGGCGGCCTAGGTGGCCCGACACGGATTGGGAAACCCTGTCCCCCCTCATCAAGAAATTTCGGATACCTCCTGCCCCTGCGTGCTCTTCACCGGCGGACCTAGACAGGTGGATGGTCGGGTCTCTAGCTAGACTCACCGCACTTCTCAAGGAACATACCCCCGTCTCAAGGCCTTCTCACTACTGCAAACCCTGGTGGACGCCCCAGCTAACAACCCTCCGCCGTGAGTTCCACAAAGCGTCAAGACTGGCTAGGAAGCATGGCACCTCAACCCTGCGGGACGTGGCAAACATTTCCAAGGCAGGGTACTTCAAGGCGATTAAGGCCACCAAAAACAGACACTGGTCGTCTTTCCTGCTAAGCGCCACCCCCCAGACACTATGGACCGAGAAGAGGTTTGCCTATGGCCGAGCCCCGCCCCGCTTTCCCTCCCTCCCCGGGGCTGAAACTCCCCAGCAGATGAACAAAGTCCTGTTGGACCACTTCTTCCCCCCGAAGGAGCTATTCTCCTCCTCTCCCAGATTGCGGCCTGATAGAAAAGCCCCACCACTAACGAATGAAGAGATAGCGACGGCTCTCTCCACGTGCTCACCCACGTCAGCCTCAGGTCCCAATGGGATCCCCTACTCCACCTGGAAGCAAGTCACCAGGGTAAACCCCTCCATCCTCCTCCAGATCCTTTCACCGCTAGTCAGCCTGGGATATAACCCCGCGTGCCTGAAAGGGTCCAATGGGATAGTACTAGACAAGCCGGGAAACCCGCCTATGAGTCCCCTGCCTCCTTCAGGATAATCTTCCTAATCCGCACGGTCTCGAAAATCCTGAGCGGATAATAGCGTCCCGCCTCCTCCTTGCAGCCCGGACAAAGGGCATGCTGAACCCAAACCAATGCAGCCCCCTTTCTGGACTGAGCACTTACAATGCGGTCCTAACCCTTTTCAACGATGTGAAAACCCTGCAAAGACCCCGCCTCAAGGTCTCGCCCCTGTTTTTGGCATCAAAGCTGGGTTCGACAACGTCGACAACGCCACGTTTGCCCGCATCCTAAGGGAGGGCGGGATTCCCCAATACCTGGTCTCCTGGGTCTCGTCCTTCCTTGGAGAACGAAGCTGCACTCTGGTCTTTCAATGAGCCCCAGGGACCCCAGCCCCCGTGAATGTAGGAGCCCCTCAGGGCTCACCAATCTCCCCTCTTCTCTTCCTCCTCTATGTCTCCCCCCTCCACTTCAAGGTCCCTCGAGGTCTGATGATCTCATACGTGGATGACTTCGCGCACACCGCAGCCTCGCCTTCATACAGGGGCAACATCCGCCACCTCCAGGAACTGTTTGAAAAGCTAGAAGCTAAGGCCCTCCGCATAGTGGTCTCCTTCTCGGTTGCCAAGACAGAACTCATACACTGGAGGACCCCCAGCCAGAGGAACTCACCGAGGTGCCTCTCCCCCATTCAGATCAAAGGAGAGCGGTTCCGGCCCCGCGACTCGCTAAGGTGGCTCGGGTACTGGTTCACTCCTGCTCTTGACTCCTCCGCCTACTTCTCGGGCCGACTAGCCCTCGCCCAGGGTGCCTTCGCCGGCATCAGACGCCTTAGCCCGCCCGGGGCGGGCCTAGCCCCATACCTATGCCACAGGCTAGCAATGTCCCTGGTCGCCCCCATCCTACCATACAGGGCGGACCTCTTCACACCCAGCGCAGGCGCCATGGCGCGCCTGAAAACCTTTTGGCACAAAGTCCAGAGATGGACTACGAACTGCTTCTCAGCCACCCCCACCGGGATCCTTGCGGTGGAATGTTGCCTCCCCCCGGTCGCCCTCCTGATATCCCTGCGACAGAGACTGGTGGCGCTTCGGGTTGTTTGCTCCCCGCCGGAGTTAAACCCAGCGACAGTGCGCCTCCAGACATCCTTTCCCTCCCTTTCTGCCCACCGGGCACACGACTCCTCAAGGGCCCTGACAAGAGGGCTCTTGTCTGTGTATCTCCCCCTTGACTGGAAAACCCCGCGGCCCGTCCCCCCCTTGAGGAACCACATGCCGATAGATGCGGTGGCTCCCAGGACCATCCCTTTTACCCACGGGCTGTCTAGAATGCCTATGATCAACTCGCACCTGGTCTCTTCGGCCCCCTCCACCCTTCCCTGGTCCCTGATGGACAACACCTACTCCGCCCTGAAAAAGAGGGTCAGGGAGGCCCTCCTTGCGGAGTGGCCAGGCCTCCTCCCGATACCAGGATATTACCACCACGTCCCCACCCGGCACCCGCTGCCCTTTATGGGCTTGGGCAAATTCATAGCAGGGAGGATCCACCGGATGAGGGCCGGCAAAAGCTACCTGGCCGCCCACCCGACATGGAGGTCCCCCGAAGCCGATACCTTCTGCCCCCGCTGTGGTCTTGAGCCTGAGACGTTCGAACACGCTATCCACACTGGCCCCTCCAGAAAGGGCGCTCGCTCACGCTTACTCTACGGTGTTTCGAGCGTTGGTCAGGACGCTCCCCTTTGGTCCTCCCTCCTACTGCTCAAAAGGCTTGCCACCTTCATCAGCGTCACCTCCACTGGATTCCCCCCGTCGATGTTTCCGCCAAACACTCCCCCTTCCTCGCCCCCATTGCCCCTCTCACAGCTAGCAGTTCCCCGTCCGGCGTTTCGTGTTTTTTCATTAGCTGAGGTTTAGGCCTGTTGGTATTTTTTACCGCAACGTTATGTAAGCTTTTCTTATTTTAATCAAACCTTAGTTAGTTTGTATCTTTCCTTTTTTTACGTGGCCAAGGGCCCGGCGGAGGAGAAACCTTCACAATAGTGGATATTTAACTGGTGCCGTGACTTTCCTTTGTTATTTGTTTTTGATTTATAGGTTTTGTTCTCTCCATAGATAGCGCTGCATGAGGCTTTTTGTACCTTAAACAATAAACGCATGATTACAAAAAAAAAAGCAAAAAAAAGCAAAAAAAAAAGTGACCAAGGGATAGGTCACGCTTCTCGCGAACTTCCTCCCCCCCACTACATTTTACATACAACCTCAACTTTACCCCGCTTTGCGTCCGGATCAAACCCCTCGCCCACTTCTCTTCGCTCGCTCGCCCCTATGGCGGATCCCTACCATATCCCCCCAGGGAACTCTCCCTTCGGTAGGATGGCGGCCCTCAACTCCCCCCTTCCTTCACGATCAGGCATGCCCTCGATCGAACAGCCTCTAGCCTTCATGGCACAATAACTTGCTTACGCAAGAAACGCCCTCCACCTCACCTGACAGGATCTCCCAGACTTCGACGCGGAAACGCTGTCCGGCACCCTCCTCCCCGAATCCACCACCATCTCCCTTCTGCCCCAACTCGTCCGGGGGTTAGTCACTCTCTCACATGAGCTGAGTGGGATAACCCAGACGCTCGCAACCATCTCCCAGGAAAACGAGGCCATCCGGGAGGAGCTCCAAGATGTCTCCTCGCAACAGGCCAACCTGCCCCCCTCCGATGATCAGAAACCCCCCAAGGGTTGGCTGACCTTCAGGCATCCATTCGCGACCTGTCACATCGTGTGTCAGCCCCAACCCCTGCCCCCCGCCAAGCGGAGGCCCCCACTCGTGCAGCCCCACCTCCTTCCATCGCACAAGGCCCCGGCCTCTCAAGGAAGGGGAAGGAAAGGGCTCAAGCACCACCCGCACCAAGACCCACCGCTAATGAGGACCCTAAATACCTCATACTTTTGTGCGATACCAGGCTTGGCAAGTCTTTCGGGGACCCCGAGAAGTATGCCAGGCTGTACCCACACAGCTACGAGGCCGGTGAATACCGACGAGGCGCATATGATGTGGCCTCCTTCACCCCCGGTCACCTCCACCCAGACAATAACCCCTCCCCCTCCTATTCTCCGGCTGCCTCTGGCTCCGGCTCGGGCACCAAGGACAAAAAGAAAGTTGGCAAACAGACCTCCCCCCAGCAAGTTGAGAGCGCCGTCGCCCCTTCTGTTAAAAAGGGGCCTCCCTCCCTCCCACGTGCTCAAAGTCGCTTTTTTGCTCCACGACAGTCCCCCGCCCCACACTCAGACACTCCGTCCATTGCAGCAACCTTCCCCGACATAGCCGCCCACGTACTTCACGAATCTAACTGCCTCCTCCCTCTCGGCTTTTCTGCAACGGTCAACCCACCAGGGGCAATCTCTCTCGCCGTCACAGACAAGGCCACTCCCGCTGCGTCATACGCCCCATACTTCGTCTCCCTCACCAGGGGCCTCAACCAATCCTTCCTGGTAGGCGACAACCCTTGATGTACCCTAGTCCTTGCCCCTACAGCAGTACAACTAGCCATCCACGGCCTTCCACTGCACTTCCTCCCTCAAGATGCAGAGGAACACTTCCCATATATCAGGCAAACAATCCTCAACGACAAAGCGACCCCGGTTCTCTCAGCCAGGTACCTTAACCCTGACCGAGATTCTCGGAGTACCAAGCAGGCCACTTCGGTGGTTGTCACCGTCGACCCTCTGTTAGGCGCACGGACTCCCCGTAAGGATTTACAGGGCAAAGTTACCCTACCTTGACGCACACGAACTTCGAAGGAAAAAGATAACACCCCCCGCCAGCTCCGGCGTTGGGACGGCGCGTCATCTCTGGCCGCCTGGGTAGTTGCGTCCCAACACCAAAGACCACTCTCAATGGAACAAATCTTATAACACTGTATACGTCACGGCCGTCCGTCCGACCGGGTCCTGTTCGCAGGATATATGAGGTGAGACCTTCGGACACCTTGTGCCGGTGGAAGCAGGTGAATCGGACGACGGCGCATAAGGTTACAGACACTTGAAGACAGACAGTGGGAAGAGGGGGTCGAAGGTAATGGTACGTTTCGCACGAAAGTTAGTCCCCTTGTACCTACTAAGTCGTGTAGAGTATGAAGGAGGTAACTATGTCCAGTAAGTGGATCGGGTGCATCCACAGAGGACAAGTTGGTAAAAGATGGAGTCCGAGGGGAAAAGCCTATAGGTACAATCCCGAGGACAAGTCGTGTAATGCCGGAAGACAAGAATACAACATGCAGTCGCGTGTTGAATTCTCGACTGAACCAACCAACGAAGAATGCCCCTCTTCGGTCCAGCGAGTTAGACTACCCTCGGTGAGCACGGGGGCAAGATAATTCGTAACCATTGTTGTCAACGGATAAATGGATGAGCTGACACCTGACATGGTCTCCACACCATCTGGGATAACAGACGCGCAGACCGATATGTTGACCATGGGAGTAAAAGGTGTGGTAGAGAGTTTTCAGGGTCTACTAGTGTTCGCACTCAGGTGAGGTTCGCAGAGTTGCGGGCAAGGTACTTAGTTAGTATAGAGTTAGCATGTATACCGCGATTGCTCAGATGCGGAATATAAATATCGAAGCATCTTCGCTGCTAGTAAACTCAAAGGACGGAGAAGAGATCTTATCAATATAATAAGTTATCTACACTTTTATATCGTTACCAATACTTGGACGATCTATGCCGAAGTGAATCATTATATCTAGCCTACATTACTCGTGTCTTCTTAACGAGTTCTCCAATATCATTACTATTAAGGTCCTAGCTGTCGGAATACCTCACGCCGAAGCTACCACCTAACAGTATATTGATACTTCTCATCGTTACCGAGACGAATGTTTGGCCGAGACACTCGTACTCCCAACCCTAAAAAACCTTTCGAACCAAGACCCTTAAGGACTATCTCAATAAACGAAGTCCTCACCCCTATACCCGAATTAGGGACTCAAGAGCCCTACAACGAATCTTATTTCTGGTGGATAAACCCAGAAAATACCGTTACCCTCGAAGACATATCTGCACTATACCAATACCAGTACGGCAAAGACTTCATCTACAAAACACCATCGGAGAAATCGAACTCCATTTGGTACACCTCATACCCAGAACGCGATCAACGCTCAAGTCAGCATTGTGAGATACCAATAGTTTGGGGAGGAAACAAAAGATAAGTTGTCCTTATAGAAACCACAGAAATGGCTTCTGACCTCAAAGCGCCTGAGGCCATGAAATGGCAAGAGGGAGAAGCTGCAGACGCGGGAGATGAACTCTCCTCCGTCCAAACTCCAAGCGTGGAAAGCACCGTAACCCACCTCCCCCGATCGCACTCGGCCGATCGGACACCTCGATCGCCAATCGGGTTAGGCTTTCTAGATAAATACGGCAAAGGACTACGCCCAGGAGGTCGCCGGGCGCCTGCACCCACAGGCGAATCCCTCATGGCCGTTCGGATCCGAAGATTAGATCAGATCCTCGGCCGGTTTGACCCTAAGCTCACTGTCAGTCAAGATAGGCAACATCTTGCGTTCAGCTCCCTCCCGACCAAGATCTTATTAATGGCCCAAGAACTGGTAACCGTCAAAAATCAGGTGAAATCCGGGGTCCAGATAGTCGGTCGAGAACTCACCCGAATAGACCAACAAGTACAACCTTTGGACTTGGAGTCTCAAAAAGCCCACGAAGGCTTCGCTACACAGGTCGCGGAACGACTGGGTGAGAGAGACGAGAGACAGACCAGACATGAGGCGGTCACCTCCCATCTCCACAAAGCCGTGCAAGGCACTGGCGAGCAGTCCATGCACCGGGACCTACTCCTAGACCAGGAGATCATTCGGATAAACATGCAGCATCAACGGGATCTGGCAAATCACGAGATAAGTATTAATCTTGTGAGAGATGAGCTACGACACTAACAGGAGTGCCGAGATGGACAAGATGGTGAGATCGCGGTGCTTAAGGCGCTGGTGGAACAGTTTATGGGGCAGGTCAAGGGAAAGGGGAAGGTGTCAGATCCGAGACCAGAGGTTTCAGGGGCGGGTGGAAGAAGACCACCACCACCACCACGACATGGAGCGGCAGGAGTTCCAGGCGGCGGCGGGGGAGGAGACCCCAATGACGACAAGGGAGGATCTTGAAGGAACCCAGATGAGAATAGAAAAGGAAGACGGGACGAGAGACCCACACCCCAGCCAGAAGAAGACGACTACTACATCGAGAACGATGAACAGGTTAACCTGGTCTCTCGAGTCATGGCCAACGCCTTGGGACAACGAACAAGAGTCCCAGCGGAACCCGCTGCCATGTTTAGGAACGAGAAACACCAAGATATCCGCATGTGGCTAATGACATGCACGGATTATTTTGGTCGAAAGAGTTGGCAGTGGGAGGACGAGACGCAACGAATCCGATACGCCATAAGCAGAATGGACGGGAAAGAACTCGCACTGTTTGGGTTAACCTACCGACGACAAATGACCGGAGAAATAGGTTACACGAGAAAAGAAGGATACGAGTTCTGGCACGTCTTTGCAGAACAAGCCCTGCGACACTTCGGACCCACCCATGGAGCGGAAAAATCCCTACAAGAAATGGGATCAGTCAGGACCGTAACCCGAGCGGAAGAACATTTCAAGGAAAGAAAATATCTTCGAGGAGGCGGTCCCTCCAGCACGACACGAGGCGAGAAAAGAAAGTTCCAGGATTCAAGGCCAACGGTCACCGCAAAACGTGTAAAAAGGCATTACACGGCTAAGGAAAAGGCGGACTACGAGAAGAAAAAGGCTGGGGAAAGAAAGGTGAAGAAAGAAGGGTTGGTGGCACCAGCGGGGGAGGTTAGAAACAAGGTGTGGGCAGAAACTCACCAGGGCGTCGATGAAAAGCTTGTCGATAAACGGCAATCTGACAACGAATGCACACGATGCGGAATGAAAAACAAAACTTGGAAATAGTGTCGAAAACCAAAACAAGTATCGGCTATATATCGAGGGCATTCAATGCACAAACGACAGTCCGCATTTGCGCCGAAACGACGGCCCCAGGTAGTCACTGTGGCCGTTGATCGCCAGGGAGAAAGCTCACGACGAGCGGTTGAAAGGGCCCCAGCTTGGGCTTTTGAAGATGACGACATTTTATAAAACGTCATCCAGGTACTGACAACCACGGTGATTGGGTAGTGAGGTTGCCGCCTCGAATCGAAAGACCTGCGGCGTAGTCGGTGACGATATCCCACCGGAAGGCTAAAAGACGAAAGAAGAGCGGGTGCCATTTTACGTCCAAAAATGGGTAGTCCGTGCTCACCACGGGAGCCATAAACAATTACAAGTGAAGAAAGGGGTCGACGAGACTAAAAGGGAAAGAGAAGACTACCATTCGTCGGAACGGAACTTGAGTTGCACGTCACGCGAAGGAGGGTCGAAATCCAGGGCAACCTGACTTTCTCTCCGGGTAAAACAGCCGGGAAAATAGAAGCTGGGGGCGCCTCTATTGGGCACAAGGTTCATGCCCGACGAATGGTGTCCGAGGGGGTCTCGGGAGTGAAACTAAACTCGAGGGCGGAGGTACTGTGGACTCGTCACAGGGGACAGCCTTACATGAGGGCTAAGTCGACGATAAAGGGCCGCGCACCCTAGTCGCGAACTCGAGAGGTACTCTAGTGAACCACCACTCCTGTGATATAGCAACTCCGCGGCAGGAGGTAAAGACCACTAGTAGTGGGCTGCCCGATATCAAAATATTAGACACTTATTGTAAAAGGCTCTTCTGAAGAGGCTTTAGGAGCCGAAACCGCGACGATGAAAAGATTTCATCAAGAACCAAGCGAAAGCTCTAGACCCATTAAAAAGCCTAAGCATTACGCCTGCCCTGAGGGGAAGGCATTTATTGAACTAAAAGGACGAAAACAGGTGATAAGTGTACTCCTAAATTCCGGTTCAAATATCTTTCTCATGAACCAAGACACTGCACAACGGTACGAAATCCCGACCGAAGCTAGGGATTCACTGTTAAAAATTACAACCTTCGATGGCGAAACTGCGCCTACTGGAGGAACATTCTATACCCATCCTATTCTCCAGGAAATCGGTGCTAACGGCCACCGAAACATGATATCCTGCGAAATTGCGAACTCAGGAAGATATGATTTAATCATACCCTTTGGGTGGTGGCATAACGAACACCCCCTCAAAAATATAGCAGACCCAGGTAAATGGGCCTTTGAAGAAACAAGGTGCCAGGCTCATATAGAAGATGAAGGGGTGGCGGATATGTTTGAATGGGATGAAACTGTGGCCTACGATGAGGAAGCACAGTATGTGGGACGTATAGAACGAGAGGAAGAAGGGGGAGTACAGTTGGAGAGGCTGCCGAAACCGTATTGGCAGTATAAGGAGCTGTTCAAAGAGAAAAAAGCCAAGATGTTGGCGCCTCGAAGGACTTGCGATCATGCCATCAACTTTAAAGAAGGGGCCGAACCCCCATGGGATCCAATTTATCCAATGTCGGCACACCAGTTGAACGAGCTGGATAAGTACCTCAAGAAAATGATGGCTGAGGGAACAATAGCTGACAGCGAATCCCCTTACCGCGCTCCAATCCTTTTCGTCCCAAAACCAGATGGAAGTCTGCGACTAGGCGTAGACCATAGGAACCTCAACAAGTTGACAATCCTGAATAAATACCCTCTACCGCTCATGGATGAACTACGAGACCGCGTTGCTGGAGCAAAGGTGTTCACCAAGCTCGACCTAAAAGATGGATATCATCTTATTCGAATGAGAAAGGGCGATGAACACAAAACAGCCTTTCGCACACGATACATCAGCAAAAATAATACCTTGCGCTCCGTGCGTTCCGTGCGTCTGACGCACCGGACGCTGGAACGCTAATCGGGAATCAGGACGCAACGTCGGATCGACGTTGCCCCCTGACTTTGCGTTACTTGGCGCCATCCGTCCTGACGCCATCCGGACTCGGACCCCTACGTCCTGTGCGTCCTCACTGCGTCTGGTGCTCCGCTACTCCGTCCTGACGCCGCCTCATCCAGGACTCTCCCGTCCTAACGTCGCCTGATCTACGACTCTCCTGCCCTGACGACGTCTGATCTAAGACTCTCGCGCCCAGATGCCGGTTCCTTCTCACCGAACGTCAGGGCTGGTGGATCGTACCACCTCTCGTCCCGATTGTTTCTTCTCCTGCCTCCCTCGTCCGGATCCCACGATCCTGATCTCTCCCTTCCTGACGTCTGGTCTGTTCTTCCTGATCTTACCCCCTATACATGCCGCGTCCTGA
>Ga0307509_10007374_pt1 | contig 14390 bp, 16 predicted proteins | sample 10_EM_MG_FD_202245 | JGI IMG/M metagenome (GOLD analysis project Ga0307509, IMG submission 202245) | Populus trichocarpa ectomycorrhiza microbial communities from riparian zone in the Pacific Northwest, United States - 10_EM | ecosystem: Host-associated > Plants > Roots > Unclassified | place... | reverse complement strand
TGGGGTGTAACTATCGGTTGTTAAATGTGTGATGGGTATCTTACTTGAGCGATGCACGAAGCCACCAATCCGCCTGAATTCTTTGACGGTTTCTGCAACGGCCTTCCATTTGTGATTCTTATACCCGACGTTGAGTATGCGAGGGAAAATTTGGAGCAGGATATGGGCAATCGTCGACCCCGACTCCGCCGGGATGGGAGTTCTTCCGACCCCAAGATCCGTCAAAGCGCAATCCCCCCGCCGAATAACGGGTTCATCGGAAGGAGACGATGCCGTTGCGTTGGTCGCCGCTTCGACCAAGGTAGTTGTCTGAAAGTGGATGCGAAGCTCGAGGAGGTGGGGGCAGCGACAAGCGAGGTTGATGAGTCCGTTGACCGTGATCCCGGTCGGGGTAGCGCATTGTGTATTGCCTAATTGGAGGACCTCTAACTTTGGCATCGCCCGCGCCAGACTGACAAGTATATCATCATCAACCGTCGAAGAACAACCGCCTTCACAGGAGAATTGTATCCTGACTGTTGTTAGTCGGTTGAATGGAATGAGAGAGGAATAATTCGGATTCCAAGGGCGTGAAGTGTAGAACAGGAACTCTGATAGCGTATCCTTGGCGGATGTGGTGAGCGCAACGCTCTCGAATGCTCCGAGGAAGTCGCCAATGTCATCGGCTTCAGTGCGAAAGGTGACCGACTCCAACTTGTCGAGCGTCGCTCCACGGAACCCTTCTAGCTAGTCGAGGTCACCGTCATACTCGACGCCAATTGTGGTGAGATTTGGAAGTGCCACCTTGGGTAACGACGTGGGTCCCTGGATAACCGCCCACAGTCCAAATAATCTTGGGAGTTGGTAAAGGACTTCTCGCGCTTCCTCTGTCAACGGAGAGTTCGCCCTGAACAGTTGGAAAGTATCTCGTTTGCAGGCGAGGAGTGTCTCCGAAACAGCCTCCGTAATTACTGGATGTCTTGGTAGCCCGTAGAAAGCAATGTACTTCAGGTCGGGACATAAGGTTGGAAGCCTGCTGATGGTGGATACAACCACCGCTGTGGGAGGGTCTTCGGCGAATACAATAAAAACCTCGACGGTTTGTGGGGAGAGGAATAAGGGGACGAAGGGGACGAACGCCGCCGTGACTTCATAGCACGTGAATTCTCTGAGCCCCGGAAGCCATGGGTTGTTGGCGGTGCGGAGCTGCAGCACTTGGAGAATATCCGGGGTTATGGGCTTCTCGGAGGCATCCATCACAATCTCCCGCATCCTTCGGGCATACTTTCGGGAATGGTCCCATTCTGCTTTCGTTGGAATTCTCTTGAAAGTCTTTCAAACCGAATGGTTGAGTGCAAGGGGAGTAAGCGCCATTGCTTGACTCACGAAATTCCCATCTTCTTCCTCCCAGGCATCTTGCGGAATACACTTGAGCAGCGGGGTCAATCGATCCTGCGTCTCCCATAACACATCCAGCACCGGTTCTTCAAAGCTTTTGCAGCAACACGCCAACGCGACAGCTGTGGCCTTTGCCTCTGACGCAACGAGTTCACGTGCGAAGAGACTAAGAACCTCATGCACGTTGAGGCAGGGGTGCATCCTGAACTAGAGGGTATGGTCAGCCGACGCATTAGCGGAAACCAAGAATTTCACAGCCAATAGCAGCTTGTCGGGGGTAGGTGTGCGGTTGTTCGGTTTGCCCGCCAGTGGAAGAGTGAGACGCGCAGGACGGAGCAGTAAGAACTGAAGCGCCCGCGTCCCAATGGGATCATTCGTCCCGCGGCAAATCCCAGATTTGCACGCCGGAATTCCTCAACACCGACAACATGGCGTAGTTAACTTTCGCCGCTCAATCACTTGCCTCACAGAATATTCGGTTTGATTAAGGGGATGGAAAAATTACAACTTCTACCAATTTGGCACGAGAGGCGTCGGATCTTTCTCGATCATCGATCAACTACCGCCCTCGAGTGTGGCTCCTGGGAGGGGCAGGTGTCACTAAAAAGAAACTGGGGGGTGGAGAGGTGGTTCCTTACTTGAATAATTGACGATCCTTCTGGAAGCGGAGATTATGTTCATGACCTTCCTCCAGTTCTCACCCCAGTTCCCACCGACGTGATGGATGTATTCTATACGGGGGAAAATGAGGGCTAGTGTCATGGCGACCGTCGGCACTGACTCTTCCGCCACGATTATCCTCCCAACCTCAAGCGTCCCCAAGGCGCAACCCGTCTGCGGTGTGGCAGACCTGGCATCGGGCCTCACCCCATCGATCACTGGTGGGTCACTGAGGCTATCCACTTGGAAGTGGATACGAAGATCAGAGAGATCCGGGCAGCGATGAGCGAGGGCAACAAGCCCCTTGGCCGTGACACCTGTGAGGGTTTCACTACACGGCGTGTTGCCTAGTTCAAGGCATTCCAGCTTCGGCATAGCTCTCGCAAGGTTCGCGATGGTATCATCGTCAACGGTTGAGGAACAACCGTCATTGCAAGAGAATCCAACGTGAAGGTATGTCAATTGCGTGAATGGAAGGAGGGAGGAATAGTTTGGGTTCCATGAGCATGAGGTATAGACGTAGAACTCTGAGAGTGTATTCTGGGTGGAATTGGCAAGTGCAAACGTTTCGAATTCTTCAAGGAGGTCGCCAACTTGTTCAGATCCAGGTTCGAAGGTGATGGTCTTCAACTCTCCAAGTGTGGCTCCGTGGAACACCCGCACCCAGTCGCTGTTGTGGTCGTATTTGATGGTTAGATGGGTGAGATTTGGGAGCACCACCGAGGGCAAATGAGTGTCCCTCCCAATAACCACCGATAGCTTGCGTAGGTTTGGGATTTTGCATATCACTTCACGAGCCGCTTCTGTCAACGGGGAATCCACCTCGAAGGACTGGAGAGCATTTTGATTGCTGGCGAGAAGCATTCCAGAAACAGCGACAGTGATCGTCGGATCGCTTGGTAGACGGTGGAGACCGACGTCCCGCATGTTGGGACACAGTGTCGCGAAGGTGGTGAGTATCGAAGGAACCATCACTTTAAGGAGGTTGGAGGATGGTATGAAATCGATGTCGATGGTGATGGCCCCAGAGGAAAGGAACAAGGGAATAAATGGGACAACCTCCCCAGCGGTAGACGCCAGCTTGAGAGTTTTGAGATTCGGAAACAGGGGTTCGTTGATAACACAGTGCTGCAGAACCAAGAACACCTCCGAAGACAGGAGGTCTTGAGAGGCAATTTCCTTGAGTTCTTGTATCCTTTGAGCGTACATCCGGAATCGAGCCCATTCCGGCGTTGTCGGGAATCTTTTGAAAGACTTTCAAAATCAAATGGTTCAGCGGAGGTAAAACGCATGTCGTTGCCGCGCTCACAGTGCATCTGCCTTCATTCCAGACATCCGCCGGCAGAGACTTGAGTAATGGGAGCAGTCTATTCTGAGTCTTCCATAATGTGTCTAATACTGGGCCTTCAGAGTTTTTGTGGCAGCGCGCAAGCGCAACAGCAGTGGCCTTGGCTTTTGACGCGACGAGTTCGCAGGCGATAAGCCGAAGGATTTCATCAATGTTGAGACAGGCGTGCATGTGACCTGGAAGGCGCGTTTAACTGGGCACAACTGGGACGCGAAACAAGCGACAACTCACGGTCGATGCAAACGTTGCTGGGGAGGATTTCAGGTAGTCGTGGTCACCGGTTTTGTTCACCACAGGTTTGAGCGCGTAGAACACGGAAGGCGCCCGGCAATCGGTTAATCACCGTCCTCAAATACATCCGAGTCCCCACCCTTGACGCCACCACCAATGCACGGTTATGTTGTGCATTGCGATCATTTATCTGCCACGCGTCGTGCTAGGCGTAACCTCCACCGTCGCTCGTTTTCCGCTCAACCGCACTCGGTTATGAGGTACAGTAGTTCACCGCATGTGGACTTGAGCGCGTCCGGAGCTCTGTTGTGACACCAGTGGTTCGGCATCGGGCTCCCCCTAGAGGGAGGATTTCTAACTCGAGTGTCGTTCGTTTGGCTCTCCGAGGACACGACACTCGCCACGGTCCACGCCAAGCGTACGCCGATCCAGCGGAAGGATCCTGTTCTTGCCTGGTGGCGTTCCTAGATCCGTTTCCGTACCTCGTTCTTCAGTCTCTGTATCACATTGGCGCAACGCTTCTCTGTTGGTTTTTGTGTCCGATTGTATTGTTCTTCCGATAAGTCTCATCAGCGCGATAACCCGGGTCAAACGAGCTTAAAGAGGCATACAGCATGGATAAAGTAGACGATAGAGGGCATTATCACTCCTAGCTACCTTCCAGCGGACCTCTGACGTCGAACACGTTCCCTGGATCTACGTCATTTGGGACCATCAAATATGTAGTTGGTGCACCTTACTTGCGCGACGTACAAAGCCCTCAATCCGTCTGAAATCCTTGATGGTTTCCCCAACGGTCTTCCAATCCCGATTCGTATACTCGATCTCGAGGAGGCGAGGGAAAATTTGGAGCAGGATATGGGCAACCGCCAACTCCGACCGCGCCGGAATGGGAGTTTTTCCAACCTCGAAATTCGTCAAAGTGCAATCTTCCCGCCGAACAACAGGTTCGTCGGAAGGAGATGGTATTGTCGCACTGGTCGTTGCCTCGATCAAGGTAGTTGCCTGAAAATGGATACGAAGCTCGGAGAGGCGGGGGCAGCAACAAGCGAGGCCGACGAGCCCGTTGACCGTGATCCCGGTCGCGGTAGCGCATGGCTCTCTACCCAGTCGGAGAATCTCCAACTTCGGCATTGCCTGCGCCAGACTAACGATGATATGGTCATCTACCCTCGAAGAACAACCATCTTCACAGGAGAACTCTATCTCGATTATCTTGAGTTGGTTGAACGAAAGGAGAGAGGAATAGTTTGGATTCCAAGGGCGTGAAGTGTAGAACGAGAACTTTGATAGCGTGTCCTTGGTGGATGTAGTGAGCGCAACTCTCTCGAATGCCCCGAGGAAGTCGCCAATGTTATTGACTTCAGTGCGAAATACGACCGACTTCAACTTTTCGAGGGTCGCTCCACGGAACCCTTCTAGCCAGTTGAGGTCACCGTCATACTCGATGTCAATTGTGAGGAGATTTGGAAGTGCCACCTTGGGTAACGACGTGGGTCCCTGGATAACCGCCCACAGTTCGGATAGTCTTGGGAGTTGGTAAAGGACTTCTCGCGCTTCCTCTGTTAACGGAGAGTTCGCGCTGAACACTCGGAGAGTATCTCGTTTGCAGGCGAGGACCATCTCCGAAACAGCCTCCGTAATTACTGGATGTCTTGGTAGCCTGTCGAAAATAATGTACTCCAGGTCGGGACATAGTGTCGGAAGCTTGTTTATCATAGTTGCAACCGTGACTGTGGGAGAGTCTTCAGCGAATCCGATCTTGATCCGGGTGGTTTTAGGAGAGAGGAATGAGGGGATGAATGGGATGAACGTCTCCGTGGATCTCTCGCACTGGAATATTCTGAGCCCCGGAAACCAAGGGTTGTTGACGGTATGGAGCTGCAGCACTTGGAGAGTATCCGAGGTTACCGGGTCCTTGGAGGTAACCACCTTGAGCTTCCGCATCCTTCGGGCATACTTTCTGGAATGGGCCCATTCTGCTTTCGTCGGAATTCTCTTAAAAGTCTTCGAACCAAACATTTGAGCGCAAGCAAGATAAAATCCGCCGACAGACTCACGAAATTCTCATCCCCTTCCTCCCAGACATCCCGCGGCAAACACTTGAGTAGCGGGGTTAGTCGGTCCTGCCCCTCCCACAACGCATCCAACACGGGTTCTTCAAAGCTTTTGCAACAACATGCCAACGCGACGGCTGTGGCCTTTGCCTTTGACGCGACGAGTTCACATGCGAGGAGCCTAATAATCTCATCCACGTTGAGACAGGGGTGCATCCTAAACCTAGAAGACGCGATGAGTTGATGTATTAAGGGAAACCAACAGTCTGCGGCCGATACCAACGTTGTCAGGGAGCAGGTGCGTGGTTGTCTGGTTTGTCTGCCACGGGAACGGTCAGACGCGCAGGGCGGGTGCAAGAACGGGGGCGGCGAAGCGCCCGCGGACAAACGGATCATTCATCCCGTTACCACCAGATCCGTGTCCCGATCCACCATTGCGTGCTGCGATTACCCACCCAACAACGGCGGGGTGCAGTTAACCATCATCGCTCAATCTCGTGGCTCACACAATATTCAGTTTGATCAAGTGAAGTAGTACGGGTCAAGCGACGGAGGAATTACAACTTCTGTTGAGCAGGAGGGGCGTAGGGTTTTCGGCGCGAAGTCGAGGCACTGCCGTGTCGGATCTTTCTCGATCAGCTACCACCCTTGAGTGTGGCTCCTGGGGGGGTGTCACAGTTAACTCGGAGTATGGGGGGGGGTTCCTTACTTGAGTAATCGACGATCTTTCTGGAAAGATAGATTGCATCCAAAACCTTCCTCCAATTCCGATCGGCGTAATCGATAGATTCTAACCGGGGGAAAATGAGGACCAGGGTCAAGGCGATCGTCGGCACTGACTCCTCCGCCACGCGTATTTCCCCAACTCCAAGTTCCCTCAAAGCACAACCCCTCTGCAGCGAAGCAGACCTATCCATGGAAGTCACCCCGTCGATCGCCGGTGCGGTACAGAGGCTAGCCACATGAAAGTGTACACGAAGGATAGAAAGGTCCGGGCAGTGATGGGCGAGGGCCGCGAGTCCCCTGACAGTGGCGCCAGTAGAAATTTCGCTGCACGGCACATCACCTAGTAGAAGGGTTTTCAGCTTTGGCATAGCCTGTGCCAGGGCCGTAATGACATCATCATCCACGGTTGAGGAGCAGTCGCCATCGCAGGAGGATCCAATACGAAGGTATGTGAGTTGCGTGAATTGAAGGAGAGAGGAATAGTTTGGGTTCCATGAGCAGGAGGATGGGGAGAGGAGGAAGCTTGAGAGCGTATTCTGGGTGGATGTGGCAAGTGCGACCCTTTCGAATTCTTCAAGTAAGTCGCCAATCGGTTCGAATCTAAAGTGGATCAATTCGATGGTCTCCAACTTTCCAAGTGTCGCCCCGCGGAACCCTTTTAACCAGTCACTGTTATGGTCGTATTCGATGCTTAGGTTGGTGAGATTTGGAAGGACCAGTGTGGGTAATGAATTATCCCTCGAGGACCACCGTCAATGCGCGTAGGTTGGGGAGTTTGCAAATCACTTCAAGGGTCCCCTCTGCCAATGGGGAATCTACGTGGAGGGATCGGAGAGCGTTTCGACTACTGGCGAGAAGCATTCCGGAAACAGCAGCGGTGGTCATCGGATCGCTTGGTAGGGACTGGAGGCTGACATCCTCCAAGTTGGGACACATTGTCTGGAGGGTGGCGAGCAGCGGAGGAACTGTCGCCTTGTGGAGGCTGGGGCGCCCTGTGAACCTGATTTCTATGGTGATGGTTCTAGGGGAAAGGAACAAGGGGATGAAGGGGACGATCTCCCCGGTTGCGGACCGAAACTCGAGGGTTCTGAGATTCGGAAACAAGGGTTCATCGATAGCGCAACTCTGTAGGGCCGAGAACACCTCCAAAGACACGGAACGTAGAGCGTTAGGTCCTCCAAGCCATCGCATCCTCCGAGCGTACTTCCGGAAATGAGCCCATTCCGGCGTCGTCGGGAACCTCCTGAAAGTCTTCCAAACCAAATAGTTGAGGAAAGAGAAGTGTATGTTGTGGTTGCGCTCACAGTGAATACTCCAGGCCGACTCCAGACATCGCTTGGCAAAGACGCGAGTAACGGGGACAGTCGATTCTGGGTCCCCCATAACGTGTCTAACACCGGGTTTTCAAAGCCTTTGCGGCAACGCGCAAGCGCAACAGTAGTGGCCTTGGACCCTGACGTGACAAGCTCGCAGGCCATAAGCCTGACGATTTCATCTATGTTGAGACAGGGATGCATCAGGGCTAGAAGGCGCGTTCAGCAGTGCATAGATGATGCGCGGAACAAAGACAGTTCACAATCAATGCCAATGTTGCTGGAGAGGGTTTCAAGTAGTCGAGCTCGCCAGTTTCGTGCACGAGGAGACTGGAATGTGGAGGACAAACCGTACTCGGACGGGCTGGGAAACCCTCCTACTTATCCGTGATCAGGAGACGGAGGGGACCAAACAAGCGCAAACGCACGATTTCCCACCGCTTGACCATGACGACGATTATACCCTCCTCCCTCCCTCCCCAGCTACCCCCCGACCAGGCATGGCCCGAATACCTCCCCGCGTACGACATTGTGCTCGACGCCGAACGTCACGCCAAGGAGCGGCTCGACACCAATCCCCTCGGCCGGGAGGAACAAGACAATCTTATATTCGCTAGAGTTACCGGGTTCCTTCTTCTCGAGCTCTTCAAACAACGCGAGATCCTTACCGTGGAACCCTGTACATCGCTCGCGTTGGAAATTGTACCGCTCCCTGTGGGAGGAGGTACTACCCACGACCTTGTCTTTGATCTCGGTAAACGTTACTGCGATCACTTTGTGCGGACGTGTGCGTTCGGTTCCTCTCACGTCGTTCATTATCTCAGTTTTCTTGCAGTTCGGACATCCACCAAGGAGTATCCAACACCATCCACACACCCTTCACGTCCCTCCTTCGACAGCCTGGAGGAGATGACGGCCCACTTTATGAAGACCGATAGCAAAGGTTACAAGGCTGCCAAAAACAGAGTTCACATATCTCACCCACTACGTCCCTCCCCCGTTCCTCACGTTTAGTTAGGCTCTTGCGCGTGATGGCTTTCGCTGTATGGTAACGGGCAGGTTCAGCAGCTCATCTCTCAGAAAAAGTGGCGAACTCCTTCAAAAATGTATTGAACAATCTGCTGGGGTCACTGATGTCCAAGCGTGTCACATCTTGGGCAAGTCGATGATGCAGGATATTGAAGGGAAAAGTGCTGTGCCGAACAAGGTATGTGTTTTTGCTATGTCTCGAGTCCCCCGTCGTCTCTGTCACCCACACCTATTGTCCAGGATAAATTCGCTTCCATTGCTATGGCCATCCTCCAGTGCTTTGGACATAAAGACCTCGCTGACAAACTCCTCGCGGCGGATGGTGTGCATCATCTTGGCAACCTGCTCTCCCTCTCGGCCGAGATGCATTCCGAATTTGGCAGCTTGGGCCTGTGGTTCGAACCCACCAAGGTGGTGCGTTATTATTAGCCTTCTCAGTGGTATAAACCTGACGCGTGCGTAGCCAAACTGCTATAATGTCTGCACCTACTTCGAGGGGCTAAGGGCTGATCTTCGTCGGTTTGGATACCTTCGTCAAGAAGGCGATCGTTTGCTCGCCACGTTCTCTTCACACATTACGAGCGCACCGCCTCCTGATTGCACGCTGCTCACTCTTCATGCGGTGTGCGCCCGGGTCGCACACATGTCTGGCGCTGCCCAGGCCATCGACGAGTTGGAGCAGGATGTTGAAGAAATAAGAGTTCTCGCCTTTGATGGGTCGTCTGCTCGTCTTCTCGACCGCCTCGTAGCCCCCTTTGCAGCAGTTTCTGGGGTCGGGTAACCTGTTTTCGGCCTCTCCCGCCGTTTCTTGTTGTCTGTACGTTCGTCTGTATGATATCCATGGCCTTCAACCCATATATGATCGAGTTGAGAGAAGCCAGCCAGCTCCGGTATGCGAGGGCGGAATCGAAACATGAGAATTCCCTCAGCTACCACGTCGACCATATACTCCCCGTCCGGGGTCCGGGCGGGAGCACGGACGACACAGGGTAGAGGGGAAGGTGACGAGCGAGCGTATTTGGCCAAGGAGATCCTCGGATTATTTTGGTGGTCGAGAACTATGGCAATTCCCTCAATGGGATCGAGCTCCCACAAATTCCCTCACAGCTCAAGGTTTCAACATTCGCCCGACCTCACTATCCGCAACATGTGGACGTTGGTATTCTTACATCTCCCCTCTCGCGTACCAGGGCGGGCAACAACCTAGCCTTTGGCCAACTACCGAGTGCCCAGAGCTCCCAAGCCCCCCCCCCCCCCCGCAATATTTCGCCACCTAAGCCCCGGCCTTGAACACGCCTCCATTGTCAAACGTTCACCCCGTCTGCAGGAGCCAGGTTGGAATGCTCCGACTGTACGGGACGGAAGCCGAGAAGAGAAAGGGACACAAGCCGTCAAGCAAATCGAGCTGCTGAAATCATGGGTTGATAAGTCCCCGGGCGGAAGGCAAGAAATGGCGGGGGAGGGCACTATGGTCAATTTCGAGAGGCGCTGCGGATCCCGGGTGTAGCCAATGGCTGAGGAACAGGAAGAACAAGAGAAGCGAAGAAAGTTCGAAATTAGTTCCCTTTGTTCCCGAGCATGGGCCGTCTACCAACGACCAGCCGACTCTCCCAGCTTCCTCCTGGAAGGGAATCGTTAGAAACCCGGTTTTTCAGGCCTTGAAATTGGACGAAGATGAAGGAAGAGCAGCTTACGGGGTGTCTAGGCTCCACTCTGCGAGCTACGATCCGGTTCTTGGCATGTGGGGATGAGTACTAGTAGTTTGACCATCGCATTCTCACCGGTTGAGTGGCAGTCATTGGAGACCGGTGCTCAGGGTCAGAGCTGTGGACAGTAGTGCAGATTGACGAGAGCGAGTAATCCTTGGAGGAAGAGAAACGTCGAAAAAAAACCGCAGGTAGTGAAACTTGAAGGGAGGGGGCCGACGTGTATATCCAACGTGCGCGAGGGCACCACGCGGTGAGTACCCTACCAGTTACGTGCGAGCCGTTTGCTATGGGCGGGAACCCGATCGACCCACAAGAGAAGGGGCTGGAGAAAGCTGACAGTGCGGATCTAGACTCGCGTGACCACGGGGAGACCTTACGATCACTGGTTACTTGGCCACCAGGTGCTGCCAAAAACAACAAGCGGGAAGCGCGCATGTCGAAGCTGAATCCGTAGGGTTGTATACCATAAGATGTTGCGGAGGTGACCTCTCCCGGTCAAAAAATCAACTGGTTGGGGGAAACCTCGGGGTGTTTATTCGTGCCTGAGTCGCGTCCTCGCGATAGATTATGGACCACAAGTTATAGATGGTGTAACTCTCTTCTATCGATTTCTGTGTCCAACCGCATTGGTTTCCTAAAGCTAATATCTCCCACGAATGAGATGCTCAGCAATGTAAAGAGGGTGAGAAAAACAGCAGGGGACGCCGTCATCCCCGACCGCCCTCCCGTGGGGGCCCGATAGCAAGTGCGTCGCCTGGCGGAACGTCACTAAAGAGGGTAAAGGTAGAGTGGGTGCACCTCACTTGTGTCGTGCACGAAGGTGCCAATCCGTTTGAAAAGGGTGATGTTTTCCGCGACGCTCCTCCAGCTACTCCCGGCGAATGTGACGTTGAGGAGGTTGGGGAAGATTTGGAGTAGTCCCATCGTAACTACCAACTCTTTCCCCTCTGGGATGGGAATTTCTCCAACATCAAGGTCCCTCAAAGCGGAATCCTGCCGTCGAACTGCGGTTTTACCCTCGGAAGAGGGTGATGTCTCTCGGTTGGTCGCCGCCTGGACCAAGCTAGTGGTTTGAAAATGGATACGAAGGTCGGAGAGGTGATGGCATCCAGAAGCGAGCGCGATGAGCCCCTTGGCCGTCACCCCCGAGGGGATTTCGCATGGTGGGCCGCCTAATCTGAGGAGCTCCAACTTTGGCATTGCTCGCACCAGATCCGTGATGAGATTGTCATCAACCCTCGAGGAGCAACCACCATCGCAGGAGAATCCGATCATGAGGTCTCTCAGTTGCGTAAATGGAAGGAGCGAACGGTAGTTCGGGTTCCACGAGCAGGAGGGGGTGAACCTAAAGGTTAGGAGTGTAGACGGGATGGAGGTGGTTAGTACGGCCCTCTCGAACTCCCCGAGAAGATCGCCAATTTGATCGGATTGGGAGCTAAAGAGAACTTCCTCCAACTTTCCGAGCGCCATCACGCGGAACCCTTGTAGCCAGTCAAAGTGGTCATCGTATTCGAGGTCAATCAAGGTAAGGTTCGGAAGTGTCACTGGGGGTAGCAGTGTGTGCCCCTGGACAACCGTCCACAGTTCGGATAGGTTTGGGAGTCGGAAAACAACTTCTCGTGCCTCTTCTGTTAACGGGGAGTCCACGCAGAACCACCGAAGGGTATCTTGGTTGCACGCGATGAGCATCTCCGAAACCGCCTCAGTAACGGCCGCGTCTCTTGGTAGGTCGTTGAGGGTAATGCGCTCCATGTCGGGGCACAACGTCGACAATCTGGCGATCATGGACGCGACCATCACCGTGGGAGAGTCTTCAGCGAATGCGATCTTGATCCAGATGGTTTTGGAGGAGAGAAATAAGGAGATGAAAGGGATGAAAGCTTCGGTTGCCTCTTCGCACTCGAACGATTTCAGTCTTGGAAGGAAGGGTTCGCCGGCCGTACGGAATTGCAGCGCGAAGAGGGTGCCCGGAGTCACAGAATCCCCGGAGGTATCCAATGTGAGCTTCCGCATTCGTCGCGCGTGTTTACGGAAGTCGATCCACTCTCCTTTCGTTGGGATTCTCTTGAAAGTCTTCCAGATCAAATGGTTACGCGCGCAGAAAATAAATGGCACAGGCTGACTTACAAAACCTTCATCTTCTTTCCAGACGTCATGGGGAAAGCACTTCAGCAGCGGAGTTAGTTGATCTTGTGTCTCCCACAACGCGTCTAACACCGGGTCTTCGAAACTCCTGCAGCAACTCGCCAGCGCAACGGCAGTTGCTTGTGCCTTCGATGCGACGAGTTCGCACGCCAGAAGCCTAAGGATCTCGTCCACGTTGAGACACGGATGCATATTGAATCTAGGGTGCCTAAGCACATACGTCGGGGGCACGCAGTAACTTGACAACTCACATTGAACTCTGCTGAGAATCTGGGGTCGGTGGAATCGTCTTACGCGGCCAGCCGGAGTCGAATGAAAAGGAATTTGATCACGCGACTGGATAGGCGCCCACGGGCCGGCAGCCCCCTGCAAAACCCTCCGCCAACCAGAGGCTGACAGTGAAACGAACCCGAAGGCGCCCCTCTGTGGCGTCGGCCGATTGTACCCTCTCACCAACGGTCACGTGGGATTGCCCAGTAGTGGAATACAGACGGAGGCGAAAGAAGGAACGTGAAAAAGACGGAGCATGTACATAGCCTAGAATGCAGCGGTGGAGTCGATGTCGATGGTAGGAATGATGCAGCCGAAAAACTTGAGGAAAACGATAAGATAGAAATCAACCCTCATACCCTCGATCTCTTCTTCATCCCCTGTCGGCCCGGGGGGTTTCTCCCCTCCCTTCTTCCTGCTACTAAAAACACCCCACTTCTTCTTGGACTCTTTGGTAGTGGAGCTGGGACCCCTGCGGAGAACCTGTTGCTCCTCTATGCTTCCGTTCATACGCTCGATAAACTTCTTCATTACGCTCGCGTGTTTGCATGGGTGCACGGACGCCGCTCGTAGGTTACCCGAGTGGGGGAATGGCTCGATGGTCACCGTCTTGAACGCGTGGTCGGCGGAAACATCTTGGAAAATCTGGGGAGGGGTGAGGGTGGTTCCATTCTAAGCCACGACCCGGTTAGTAACGTGGTATTTGGTAGGCAGGGGTAGGTCGGAATTCACCGCGTCGTAGCCCACTAGCCAGACACGCGGCGTTTGGTAATACTCGTCGTAAGTGATCATAACATCGTAGGTTCGCACTTGAAGGAAGTTTCCATAGGCCACCTCAAGCTCAAACTCACTATGGCATGACAACGCATGAGCGGTGATACGAAGTATGAATGAATTCATTACGACGTACGGGGCATGTGGAGCGGCGGTTGCTTCGTCGTAACCCTCCTCCAGGTCCTCCTCCATATCCGGGATATCATCCAAATCGGGGGTTTCTGCGGGTTCATCAGAGGGTCGCCCGGACAAAGTGGTGTTTCCAACGCCGGCGGTGGTGTGGTCTACATCTCCCGTGTGGTCGAGATCGGGGATATCGTCAATCATAATGGCGTGTAAAGCATAATCGTAAGCTTGCGGTCTGTCAGTGTGTGTCTCTACCCATTTGTCGGCTTCGTTGCCTGTCGAGGAAAGATCGCCGATGGCAAGAAGGCGTTCCGCGTCTTCGTCAGGATCGGTGTACGCGAGGACAGTTGCACGATGAAGACATGGCACTTCGCGGGTCATCAGGTATTGCCTGTCGGGTGGGAGGTAGTCTCGAGCTTTGGTGGTATCGCCCTTCTCCCTAGCATCCGCAGCGATTCAGATTACGCACTTCCGAGAACACCAAAGCGTAGGGCAAGTGATAGATTGGGACTCACCATGTCCAGACGGGGAATTTATACGCCAAGAAGTCACCAGCGGCAACGAACTCCTCTGTTTCAGTCGTGGAATGAGACACCGTACGGGGTTATGTACCTCTCTCAGTCGA
>Ga0307509_10007373_pt1 | contig 14395 bp, 14 predicted proteins | sample 10_EM_MG_FD_202245 | JGI IMG/M metagenome (GOLD analysis project Ga0307509, IMG submission 202245) | Populus trichocarpa ectomycorrhiza microbial communities from riparian zone in the Pacific Northwest, United States - 10_EM | ecosystem: Host-associated > Plants > Roots > Unclassified | place... | reverse complement strand
GTACTCGCGCTCAGGAGTTTCAAGTGGGGGGGACTGATGGGATTTGGGAGATTGCGGCGGCGGTGACTGCGCAGCTTTTTTGGAAATGCCACCAAGCATTCCGAAATAGAGGGAAAACGCAATGACGACGAAGACGGCAACGGCAACGTGATGTAGAGACATGGCAGGTTCAAGTTGTGAAGAAGCCGTCATTTCGGTATTCGCCCCCATTTCGGCACTCACTCCCATTTCGGCATTCCATTCCACTAAAGACTCAACATTTTTGTCATTTTTTCACACGTCTAAGTTCTTGTATATACCTTCATCTGTGCGAGGTTGGACGAAGAAAAACGGTGCTGTAGCCTGAGATGCGTTTGTCACGCCTTGTCACGCTCACGCTCAATTTCGTGACAATTCGTGACGAATTGTGACCATGAGGCCCATGACGGAAGGGCAAGGGAGTGGCAAGGGTCGTTCGGGAGTTGGACCAGCAAGTGAAAATGACTTTGGTCCTACAGCCTTACGCACACTCAAGTGGAAACAGGCCGCCGGTATTGCACAAAGAGAACGAGTGGCTCGTCCCAGAGGGAAACCAGGATTTATTTACATAGGGAACTGAGTCAGAAGCTCCCAGTGTCATCTTATGGATACAACAGAGCCATGCAGAGTCGATACAAGTACACGGAGGTGTCGAAATGCAGTCATTACCAAAATACGATCCGACGGTAGTCCCGGAAAAACGAGATAACAGGGGCCAAGTCTTCTTCACTAACATCACAAAACCTATCACGACCTTTGTCACGGAAAAGTATGAAGTCTCCAACCCAATGATGGAACGCCTTTCCTGGCCCCCCGACAAGCTTCTCGATACACCGATTAGGCCGTTGACCATTAATGAGCCCATTATCATCGAAGAACAACGACAGGGAATGGGGAGGCAGGGGCGCAGTGTATGAATGCGGCGCACGCTGCACCACGACAAACCCTAGCTTGTCCCATTGGACATATTCTTCAAATTTGGGGCTATGGCACAGGTAGCCAATTTCTTCGGGATCCTCCAGCGTACAGGTGACTTGGACAATTCGAGGCTCATCTGCATCGACGCCGAAAAAGTACGCTGTGACCGTGAGACTGTCACCAAGTTCAAGACTCCGCGCGCGCTCTGCAGGGTCCGAATTCGAGGGGAAGGAATTGGGGGGAAGGTCCGATCCTGGGCTGTACTCGCGCTCGAGAGTTTCAAGTCGGGGAGGCTGATGGGGTGTGAGATACTGCAGCGGCGGTGACTGTGCGGGAAGTTGAGACATGGCGGGTTGTGTGAAGGGGGGCTGGTATGGCTGGGCCTGACCAGCTTGGGAAGGTAACGGTACGGATCGTGATGCAGGGGAAGCCGCCTCAGGGGTGAGCGTCGGTACGGATTGGGTGGAAGAACCTTGAAAGAGCTTTGCGATGCTCTTCCTGCTCGAACTAGGCAGAGCCGTGGGCGCAGGACCAGCACTGGGACCGCCAGAACCAGCTTGCGGCCAACCGCTGACACCGACGCTGTCGGCTTGGCCATTCGCCATGGGACGCGAATAAATGGGGGTCCGAGGAGCGGTAGAGTTACCATTTTGGCCTTGGCGTGGAGCACTTGATGCGAAGGGGGGCTGGTATGGCTGGGCCTGACCGGCTTGGGAAGGTAGTGGTACGGATCGTGATGTAGGGGAAGCTGCCTCAGGGGTGTGTGTCAGTACGGATTGGGTAGAAGGACCTTGAAAGAGCTTTGCGATGCTCTTCTTGTCGAACTTTGGGGCAGGAGAATGCAATGAGGTAAGTGCGGCCGCAGCCTGAGAGGATGACATTGAAGGTGCGACGAGGGAAGGGGGTTGACCTGTAATGGCAGACCTTGCAACGGCGACGGAGCCAAAAGATTTGACACCCTCGCCAGATTTTATTGTCAGGGCACATGCTGGCGGAGAAGAGATAGGTGCCGGAGCATTACCTATCGAGCCAAAGGTTACAGGTGATCCTTGGTGACGTAGATTAAATGGAGGCAAGGAATATGGGATGAAAAGTACCTTGCTTCACCGCATTTCGAGGTATGTTGACACCATCTTTTACAGAGACACCTAGGCCAAGAGCGCCGGGACGGCGGGAATGTGCTGCATGAAAGCTGGCGGGATTTGTGGCGGAAACGGGAGTAGGTGGAGCAGGAGATTGGGAGGGTGGAGTAGTGTTTGCGCTGTTTTGTTCTGGAGGGCCCCGTGCCCAAGCAGACTTTGACGGAAGAGGATTCCTTGACGTTGAGGCTGTTGCGGATCTGCTCATTCTGCGAGAAGTGAGACAATGTTTTCGTATGGAAAGTGAGAACAACAAGTCGAGATCAACTCGGATAAGATACAATGAGAATAATACTTAAATGGCAGTCACGCAAACAGGGGGTGAGAGAAATGCACAGAGATGTTAATGCTGGGAGTAGAGAGAGCGGGGTGCACGCGAGCGATGGAGGTGGTAAGCTTTTGAAAGGGAACAATGGGACGCAGTGGATAGAGTGAGATGGGATGAAAGAGCAAGGGGAAGAATAGGAGAAGGGAAGGGGGTAGGATGGACGGATGAGTCCAATCCCTGGTCAGTGAGAGGGACGTGAAGACAGCTCCCAAAGGGAGCGGCCTCTTACCTGGACCCCTGTCACCTATCCTCATAACTATCCAGACCCGTGACACCCTTTCACGCCCCCGAATTTATTTACCGATGAATATTCGATGAATGTCCGACACTGACAAGACACATTTGACCCCTCAAAGCTTCAAACTCAACTTGAAGCATAACATATTCACTAGGATTACGTTAAAAGATTTTTTTGCAACCGGAAGAGTCACTGGCGTGCCTGTCCCACTCTTGGTGCTTTCGGTACTTTCCTGATCTGGCCCTGCCCAACTTTGGGCGACTGTCTAACATGTACTGGAGTGGTTCAGTGAAGAAGCCTTGAAGGACTACCGAAATGGGAGTAAGCCAAGAAGCACGTTGGCCGTGAGGCTCATGTAATGCTGCTCATCTCGCGCCTTGTTTACCAACAAGCCTTATCCGACGGACCTCATCTGCGGTACCACTGGCACTCGCTCCTTCACCGCAGTATCCTTGCTCCCCGCGTTGGGTCACTTCAAGTCGCGTTGGGTGGGGGGATCGAGGGGAGGCCATAAACAGGCTTTGAGGGGTGTACATGGGGAAGGAGAAAGAATTTCTGGATTTCCTCTATGGACGCAGGCAAGTCCAACTTGGACTGATCCGCTCGTTCTGCGCATGGCTCAGAGGGTCACCTTCCAGAACGACGAAGTCAACTTTGCACGTACTAGAATTTGGCTCCATTCCTGAATAAAAAGCGCGCAAGATCAGATCTGCTGTTCTTCTCAGCCCAATGTAATGGTGTCCACCCCTCGTTGTCCTGGATTTTCATGTCCACACCACGTGTGACGAGTACGATTGAAAGCTCCATGTTTCCCTCCTGCACCGCCCAATGCAACGGAGCCCACCCATGGTTGTCCCGGACTGCTGTGTCCGCGCCATTATCGAGGAGAAGGCATGCGAGCTCTACACTTCTCTTCTGCACCGCCCAATGCAACAGAGTCGACCCATTATTGACCTGGGCGGTCACGTCCGCGCCGTGCTTGGTGAGGAGGCGCGCAAGATCCACCCTTCCATTCAGCACCGCCCGGTGTAACGGGGTCCACCCATGGTTGTCCTTGACTGTCACGTCCGCGCCATGCTTCGCGAGTAAGCGTACGGCGTCCAAGTCTCCGTTCCGCACTGCCCAGTGCAATGGAGGCGATCCGTAGTTATCCTTGGCTGCCACGTCCGCGCCATGCTTCACGAGTAAGCGTACGACGTCCAAATCTCCGTTCAGCACCGCCCAGTGCAATGGAGTCGACCCATCATTGTCCCTGGTTGCCAGGTTCTTGGAATACTTGTCGAGGAAGCATTCTAGATGGTGGATTTTATTCTGACCCCCCCATTTCAACAGACTCGACCAGTTGTTGCGCACGTCTACCTCACCAGGACTACCCTCAAGGAATATCAATGCAAGATTCACCTTTCCCGCATGCACCGCCCAATAAAACGGTGACCACCCAAAGCCATCCTTGGCTTCCACGTCTGCGCCATGCTCGACGAGTATGCGTATGAAATCCACGTTCCCCTTCTGTACCGCCACATGCAACGGAGTCGATCCGTTATTGACCTGTGCCTTCACGTCCGCACCGTGCTCGATGAGGAGGCGTGCAAGATCCACCCTTCCCTTTAGCACTGCCTGATGCAGCGGAGTCCACCCATATTTGTCTTTGGCCAACACGTCCGCGCCATGGTTGACGAGTAAGCGTGCGACGTCCAAGTCTCCATTGAGCACCGCCCAGTGCAATGGGGTCGACCCGTGTTTGTCCCTGGTTGCCAAGTTCTCGGAATGCTTGATGAGGAAGCGTTCTAGATGCTGGATTTTCTTCCGAATCTGCCAATCCAACGGGCCCGACCAGTCGTCGCCCTCGTATATCATGCCAGGACTACCCTCAAGGAATATCAATGCGAGATCCACTCTTCCATCATACACCGCCCAATAAAACGGTGTCCATCCGTGGTTATCCTTGGCTTCCACGTCCGCGCCATGTTCCACAAGTATGCGTGTGAGATCTACACTTCCCTTCTTCACGGCCCAATGCAACAGAGTCGATCCATTACTGACCTGGGTGGTTACGTCCGCACCATGCTCGATGAGGAGGCGTACAAGATCTACCCTTCCACTTAGCACTGCCCGATGTAACGGCGTCCACCCACGGTTGTCCTTGGCCGTCATGACCGCGCCGTGCTTGGCGAATAAGCGTACGACGTCCACGTCTCCATCCAGCACCGCGCAGTGCAATGGAGTCGTCCCATCTTTGTCCCTGGATGCCAAGTTCGCAGAATGCCTGATGAGGAGATCCTGTACTTTCTTCTGAACTACCCAACCCGACGGGCTCGACCAGTCTTTTCCCTGGGCTATCGTGCTAGGACTATGCTCAAGGAATAACGATGCGAGATTCGCCCTTCCCTCATACACCGCCCAATAAAACGGTGTCCACCCGTAGTCATCCTTGGCTGCCACGTTCGCGCCATGCTCGACGAGTATGCGTGTGAGGTCCACACTTCCATTCTGCACCGCCAAATGCAACGGAGTCGACCCATTATCGAGCTGGGCCATCACGTCCGCACCATGCTTAATGAGGAGGCGTACAAGGTCCACCCTTCCCTTCAGCACTGCACGATGTAAAGGAGTCCACCCATAGTCGTCCTTGGACGACATTTTCGCGCCATGCTCAACGAGTAAGCGTACTACGTCCACGTCTCCATCCAGTACCGCCCAGTGCAATGGAGTCGATCCGTCTTTGTTTCTGGTTGCCAAGTTCTCAGAACGCTTGGCGAGGAAGCGTTGGAAAACGTGGATTTTCTTCGGAACACCCGAATCCAACGGACTAGACAAATCGTTGCCCTCGTCTATCAGGCCTGGACTATGCCCAATGAGTGACAAGGCAAGATTGACCCATCCTTTATGCACCGCCCAATAAAACGGGCTCCATCCGCATTTATCCCGGGCTGATGCGTCGGCGCCATGCTCGGCGAGTAGGCGTGTAAGTTCCACGCTTTCCTTCAGCACTGCCCAGTGCAATGGTGTCGATCCATAGTTATCCTTGGCTGCCACGTCCGCGCCATGCTCGACGAGTATGCGTGTGAGATTCACACTTCCCTCCTTAACTGCCCAGTGCAACGGAGTCAACCCGTCGCTGTCTTGGGCTGTCAAGTCAGCTCCGTGCTCGATGAGGAAGCGTGAGATATTCACGCTGCCCCTCAGTATCGCCCAGTGCAATGGAGCCCACCCGTCATTGTCCTGAGCCGTCACGTTTGCACCGTGCTCAATAAGCAACCATGCGAGACCCATACTTCCCTCCTTGGCCGCCCAATGTAACGGAGTCCACCCTTGATTGTCCTGGGCTGTCGCGTCCGAGCCGTGTTCTACGAGTAAGCGTGCGACCTCCATATGTCCCCTTTGTAGTGCCAGATGTAATGGAGTCGACCTGTCGCAGAAGTCCCGAGAATGCATATACTGGGGGTGTTCAATGGCCAAAGATTTTACAATGGTGTGTAAGCCACAAAATGCGGCATAATGTAAGGGGCTCCCGAGAGGTGGAAATGGCCTTTCTGTTCGTTTGTGTCGCATCCAGGGAATTGGGTTGCGTACCCATATCCAAACCGCAAGATGTGACTTGCATGGGTCAAATAGCTGCTTGATCCCATCCTCTGTATTTTCTGACACACCCTCAAAACGGGCATGCTCAATCCAGTGCCTGGCAGCATATTCGGCAAGGGGAAACTCCTTCAGTACATCTTTGGTGATGTTTTCATCCAGGTGTAGCAAGATACCCAGACATGCTTGCGCGACGAAGGTGTGAGCGGATGTTGTTGAAATATGGTAACGGGACGGAGTAATGCCACATTTTTCGCCAAAACGAGCGGACACCAAGAACTCTTTTACCGTGAAGTGAGAAAATTGCATGACCAGTGAATCATTGACCTCAACAACGGCCAACAAGGTGGAGCATATCGACAGCACCGCTTCTAGAGGATCTTCCACGCGCCAATCCTCGCGAAATTTTGGAATTGGTCCTGTCTTGACATCAAATGTGAGAAATTCTGCTAGTTCCTCGACACGGAGTGGACGGGAAGCCACTGCGACGCATAGGAACAGCCGTCGGGCAATTTCCCAGTTCGTGCTTTTGATATTCTGTAAGGTGCGTTCATAAGTCCCATCGAGCGTCTCTGGTAATTCGTCCAGAGCATGTCGGATACGCCCTGGCAGGCAATCTCCAAGGTAGCCGAGCTGGCAATACACCCACCGGAACCTACAATAAATCTATGAGCGAGAGTCGTGATGAAGGTATGAGTCTCTTACATCCCATCAGCTCGTCTTGTTAGAACGTCAATGACAAGCCGTTTGTGCTCCGATTTCCATCTTCGCATCTTTTTATGTGAATTCACGGCTGACTTGATATAATTCTCGATGTCCTTCATTTGTCCGCTCTCGTCGTGTATGGAAACGGAATGGAAAGCTAAAGGTTGGAGGACAAGCTTGATGTCGGCCTCGGGGCGACTCGTGACACATACGCGCAGGTTTGGGAGTTTCGAGTCAACGAGGTCTTCCAAGAACATTAGGACCTTCTCGCGAGAGCACAACAGATCGGCTGTACTTGGACATTCGTCCAAGGCATCCACAATCAGATAAACCGGGGCCTGTCCTGGGAGTTCCAATAAGTCCTTCAAACACTGGGAAAGTTCGTCGTCGCTGGGACCTTGTGCACCGTGGCTATGCGTTGAATAGAAAGTGGAAAGAATATTGCGATAAGAGTTGGACTGGTCGCAAAGTTGGAATAGAATAGACGAGAGTAGTCCGCGCCGGTCGTTCTTTTCGTCTTCCCTAAAGTCATAGTAGTAGAATGCGAGAGATGCGAGCCCACATTTCCGCATTGTCTCGATCTCCTTGATTATTGTGGAACTGGGAGACGCTGTGAGGACTCTGTACTCATGAAAAATACATTAAAAGTCTAACGCACCAAAGAACGCTCTTTCCCGCGCCCGCTTTAAAAGAAGGCCATCAGTCTCTGAGAAAGTATGAGCGCCGAAACTCACGTTTCCCGTGAATCCAGAGTAGGGAACCTGCTTCGGATGTTTTCCATCCTAAGAACGTCTCACTTTGAATAAACCACGCCGAAGTCCCTTCGTGGCGTGATTCGCAGGCTAAGTGGTGATTTTGCCATGGATCAGGGGGGGAAAGCCAATTCTTGATATATCTCTGTAACTTGCCACCTGCCAGGCAATCTCAGTGCTTCCCGTAAGGAATGGAAACGTTAGAAAGGCACAGACGTTTCGACTTGTCCTTGTCTGTCGCCATTTTGTGGAGGATTTCTAACTTATACTCAGACATGAAACGAGTTCGTTGTCGATAACAGCACATACTGAGGGCATCTTGAACACTACCGGCGGGTGGTTCATTAACGTCATTGTCTATGAAGATGGATGTTCACAGATGGTAGGTGAAAGTTGAGCGCGATTTCTCACCGTCTATGGCGGTATTCACATTCTGGATGAGACTATAGACCACTTTGAAAATCTCCGCTGCGGTGGTCCGAACCTCATCTTGCGTGAGTCTGTCTAGTCTTTGCAATGCGCCCTCAATGTCCTCTCCAAAACGTTTCTTTTCAAACCTCGCTGCATGTCGTTGAGGCAAGGTAACAAATAAACGAGAACGGACTGACTAGATCGTCCCTGCTCGACCGCTTTGGTCGCCAGCGCGAGTGTTGAGAGACACTCCATCATTATTTTGACCACCATCTCATCCAAGGCGGTTGTGTGGGGGATTTGGGTATAGATAGCGAGACGATCAAGAAAGCGTGCGATTGACTCGAGCAAGTCAACAAGTGCATCACAGCTAGAATCGATGCCCTTGGCCGTCTAATACACTTGGATGTCACATCGATATACAAGATGTAAGAAAAAGAGAGATCATACAGCAAGTAGGATTGCGATACCGGCATGTATCGAATTTTCAGGTGAGAGCGTCTGGTAAAATGGTAGATGTGGAACACGCCATTAAAACACCTTCTACGTACCAGGCAAATAGCCCAGTCAAGGGGAGTGGTTCCAGAGAGGGTAGAAAGAATTGATACGACACTCTTGATTGATCCTTCGAGTCTAGCATTTTTTCCGAAATTACTGAACGGTTGCATTTGATCTTGTAGAAGAGCAGTGCAAATTTATATTATAACATAATAAACAACCGGTAACGCAGGCATGCCCCGCACTGCCTTCTGGCACCCCAACCTTCACCGGCTTCACCCACCGCCAGCACCCCATCCTCCTGTCTAGCCATTATTTCCGAACCGAACCGACTTCCCTTCTTACGGCCACATTTCGTCTTTACTTGCGATATGGGTGACCACTACAGGCCCACTCGTTTTCGCGCGCTTTTTGCGGCCACTCTGCAGGCGTACACGAAGAGCACGGGCATATCATTGGCCGAACACCCACTCACCTTACAACTCCAGAAATGCCACTCTGTGGAATCTATTACACACAGACGGTACACAGACGCAAAGAACATGTCTGAAATAGACGGGCGCAAATTGGAGACCTAGCGCTGGATGTAGTAATTTTAGGCATGAACAGGGAATGACCGAGAATTGCACTTAACACGCATCTGTGGGAGCACGTCTACCCCATAGACCGCCCGCTCCCCGCCTCAGCTGCAGGGCATCTGTCTGATAACACACAACGCCAACTATTGATCGATATTGATCAGTATTACGATTCAGTAAGTCCAGAAAACGAAAGTACATTGAATTCGTTTCTTGCACCCGACTTAGCGGTGACATCACGCCCCCTTGGATTTTGATAGGGAGGTCCTTAGCTTGCTTCACAGACAGCTATAAATCGCAATTGAGAAATCTCATCAAGTGTTTCGCTTCTAGATGACCACGATCAATGCCCATCACCTAAATCATATCTCCTTTCCCACGGTGGCATTCTTCTTCTGTTCTTCCGACTGTGCAAGTCTCTGAAACCACAACCAACATACTCCGTATCACCAGCCAAGTACACTCGAAATAAAGAACAAGCGAAACTGAGAGGGGGCCAGACGTACCTGTTGCCAATGCCTGTTGCATTCCACCTTTTCTGTCATCTCTGCCATCTTTTCCTCACTCGTCGTCCTAGCCATGATCAGCACCGATAGAGGGGAAGAAAACAGTGGCATTACGCACCCGCTCTGTGCAGGAGACGCCACAGGTGTCGTGCACGAACTTGAAGAGAGGGCGAACGCTGTGACACGTGAGGCCGTGAGGACTGCAATAGTCTGCATAGCCTGAGCATCTGCACAGGTGCCATGACTAATACCATAATGGGAGCAGACTCGGCCGGTAGTATGAGCTCTATTGCAAAGATCCGCGAAAATGACGGTCCGGGCTCCAAACGTGGTGGCCCAGGGGCTCTCGTCATCAGCGGCGACAGCACGGCCAACCCCAATGAGACTAGGGGGTGCTCTCAAATTCATCTGCAGATCTCAGAGGATGACCATGTAGCAGGTGTAGACTTTGGGAGCAGGTATGGGTATGTGCTTCATTTGCTCGTGTTAGCATTAACGTCAATCACGTATCCCAGCGGAGCCACATCTGCAGCGTGACGAATTAAATAAATAAAATTGGACATGGTTTGTTTGTTAACGTTAACTTATCAAGACCAACCCCATGCGGGTACCACGGCCCGGATTCGCCTCTGCTGACGCACCGGATCGTGGGGAGATAACGAGGCGATGAGGAAGAATTACTAACGCAGTGTGTACAGGCAGGGGCAGTGGAAGATATGCTAGCACATTCGCCACCACCCTTCCCGCTCATGATCAATTTCGATGACCCAAATCAAGACCCCGCTGAAGATGAAGAAGGTATAATGATTGCGCTCCGGTACCGTGATCACGTGCGCTGTACCCCGTTCAGAGTTTGCAATTGGAAAAGATCGTCACGGTTTCGGATGCTGCCAGCGCGTCGCTCCCCCGACCAAGCACTGTACTCACTTGATACTTCCCCAAAGTTCGAAGCACCACAACTACGTCACATCGTGCTCTATCACTTCGCCTTTCCGATAGGATCGCCATTACTGGCGAGTGCCGTCGGACTCTCCACGCTCTTACTCTGATGGATTCATCCACATACCCCCACCATCATTTACTCCAAACGCTATCGCTCTTGCCTCAGCTCCAGACACTTCAATTTGGTTTTCGCTTCCCTTCTCCGAACAGTAATATCAGGAGGAAGGTATCACTTAAGTGGGTCATAACACACGTCACACTTCCTAACCTCCGCTGGTTTGCCTTTGCGGGCGTCAGCGAGTACTTGGAAGCGCTTCTTCCCCACATGACCACTCCTCTCCTGGTGACGCCCACAGTCCACTTCTTCTACCAACTTAGCTTTCCTGACCGATCCCTCCAACAATTTATGACAACCACCGAAAAACTCAGGTTCAGCATTGCTAGGTTCTGCTTCCACGATGAATGGTGCTCACCGCGCGCGAGCACCAAGTCGAGTCCCTCACCGCCGAGTTGCGCGAGGCACACGAAGCCGCCGCGTTCCACAGCGCCGACGTTCTGCGTCTGCAATCCGAGCTTGACGTACATGCCGCTACGCAGGCCGACGTCTCGCGGCACAAAGCGGAGGAGGCGAGTCCGCGCTACTGGCCGAGCTTACGCGCCAACTCAAGGCGGCGCATTCCCACGCAACGGATAAGCTGAGCACCCTTCACGAACGCCACACGACCATCGAGGCACTTCGCGAAGAGAATCGCGCCCTCGAGCGCCGTGCGGCCTCTGCGGACGAATTGAGCGAGACCGTCGTGCGCCTCGATGCGGAGGTAGAAGCAGCGCGTGCGGAGCGCGAAGCATGGTGCGCCATCTTTTTTTTCTCTGTGTTCTACGCTTTGGTGCGAGCTTTATTGAGGTATTTTAGGGAGAAGAGCGGGGTGCCAGGGACAGCCGCTGCGACACCCATCTCGATCACGCAGGGCCTGTCGGTGCGACGCTTGGGACACACGCATCTTCTCGAATAACAGGGTGCGGACCGCGCTGTGCTCCGCCAGCGCGAGGCAGAGCTCGCTGAAGTACAGGCGCGCGAGGTGGACGCGCGCTACTGCCTATGCCCTACTCCAGGCTACTCGTGCCGCGGAGGAACGTGCGATGAGGGCCGAGCGAACTGCTGCGCTTGCTGAGCGGGGGGTGGGATTTCTCAAGGTCCTCAACGTATGTCCACGTCCTCCCTTTGAATGTTTTGTTGCCTCATTCCCCTCTGGGATGCTGACCCATCTGCCACGAATAGGCGAGCTACGCCAGCGAAGAAGCTGCACAAGGCTCTGGTAACATGGACCTTGCTAGGGAGCAACACATCAACGAACTCGAGAATTTGGTGGGCGAGTACAAGGCGCAGATAAATGCGCTCGAAACAGACATTCAAGAACTTGCCAAGCGGCCCGCTCTCGGCCAGGGCGATGGCTTGCAAGCTTTGCGTGAGGAACTTGCTAACGAAAAGCAGGCACTTCAAGAAGCGCGGCGAGGTACGTCACGCCATCGTCTCGCTTCATCACCCTGGGGAAATTGATCCATTCTTCTTACACTAGTGCTGGACGAGAAGGAGGAAGCTGCGCAGAAGGACAGGGAAAAGGTCGAGGAGCTCGAGCAGACCCTCTTCTGGCTCCGCGACGAGGTCGGCGCAGGACGACACGTACCGCCCGGGATACGTGTCCTCTCGCTGAGCACGAATCCCGCTCAGGATTGGGTAGACCTACGCCAGGCCGCGCTCGACAGGCTCAAGGAAGAGAACGTGACGCTCCTACAGCGCCTCTCAACCCTCGAGACGTCCGGCGCCCCCAGCGCGCCAGCACCTACCGCCGGCGTTGTATATGCTACTGGAATTGGCACAACGACGACGACTACGGAGCTCGTGCCGCGCGCGAGCTGGGCGGCTATATGTGAGGGAAAAAGCGCAGCTCGAACGACAAAAGGAAAAGCGGCTGCTGCGCCTGAGACAGGTCTTCGCCGCGAAAACGGCCGAGTTTCGCGAGGCGTTCTCGGCGATACTCGGCGTCAAAGTCGCGTTTTACGATAACGGACAAGTGCGCGTGACGTCGCAGTACGACCTCGGCGCCGCGTTCGTCTTCCAGCCTGTCAAGGACAGCAGCACTACTGGCACCGGCGCGGATGCAGCTTGTTGCGCAGGATGAGGGAGGACCGCAGGAGTTGCCGCAGTTGATGCGGAATTGGGTCGAGATTGAGCAGAGTATACCGTGTTTTTTGGCTTGCGTTACGCCGGAGTGTTATGACAAGTGGAAGCACGAGCGAGAGTTGGGCGGTGGAGGGGAGTGAGGCGGCACAGGTGATTGAAAGTGGAAAGTCAGGAGGTCCTTGGTGGTTGAGCTTGTATTTATTTCGTCGCACGCAATTACTTTTCTTTACATTGGTTTGATACTGTAAACCCAGGGAGGCCGGATAAGATTCACGTGTAACGAGGTACCTACACAATATTCACAGAAGTCACAGCACACCATGACCATGACGGAGGATTCTGCTCCAATCCCTCCACGAGAGAGCCCGGGCTTGTCCTTAGCCTTCCCCGCTGACTGCTTACTTGCGCTCACACAGTGTGTAGATTGGGGGCATGGAGACATACGACCTCACAGTATCCTCTTTCCGAAATCAGTTCCGGGGACCAGGAATCGAGGTTGGTGAGACTGATGGCATGCCTTTGCAGGCAAGGCAGATTCAGAGGGCTGAAGGCAACGCCTTACAAGTGAGATTGAAGTCGGGGACAAGAGGCAAAGCGTCACGACTGAGGTTGAGCCCAAAACGAACTTGAAGTGAGCTAGGACCAAGATCGTTCGGGAGTCGGGCAGGAATGACAGGCCGACGAGAATTCGCGTCGCGTCGTTCTAAGAAATTGAGCGAGTCCCTTCCTTACACTTTCCTTACCATATCGACTCGAGGGCGACGGGAACATCTTAAGCGTGAGTGAACACGACTTCGGTCCTAAGGCCTAAGCCTTACGCACACTCAAGTGGAAACATCTCCAAAGCCCTGTATTGCACAAAGAGAACGAGTGTAAGGCTCGTTCCAGAGGGAACAAGGATTTATATACATCGGGAACAGAGTCAGAAACTACCAGAGTCATACTATGGATTCTACAGAGCCAAGCAGAGTCGATGCATGTACACAGAGGAGTCGAAAGAAGTCATTACCAAAATAGTTTCCGACCGTATTCCCGGAAAAACGAGATAGCAGGGGCCAGGTCTTCTTCAGTAATATCACAAAACCTATCACGACCCTTGTCACGCAAAAGCATGAAGTCTCCGACCCAAGGATAGTGCGCCTTTCCTGGCCCTCCTACAAGCTTCTCGACACACCGATTAGGCCGTTGGCCATTTATGAGTCCATCATCGTCGAGGAACAACGACAGGGAATGGGAGAGCAGAGGCGCAGTTGGTGAATACGTCGCACGCTGCAACGGGATAAATCCTCGATGATCCCATTGGGCATATTCCTTGAAATTGGGGTTATGGCACAAGTAGCCAATGTCTTCGTCGTCTTCCAGCGTACAGGTGACTTGAACAATTCGTGGCTCATCCGCATCGACGCCGAAAAAGTACGCCGCGACCGTGAAACTGTCACCGAGTTGAAGGCCCCGCTCGCGCTCTGCGGGGTCTGGAAGGGCAGGCGAATTCTTTTTTTTTTCTTTTTCTTTTTTTTTGAATTCGAGGGAGGCGAATTCAAGGGGATGGAATTGGGGGGAAGGTCCGATCCTGGGCTGTACTCGCGCTCAGGAGTTTCAAG
>Ga0307509_10007372_pt1 | contig 14395 bp, 22 predicted proteins | sample 10_EM_MG_FD_202245 | JGI IMG/M metagenome (GOLD analysis project Ga0307509, IMG submission 202245) | Populus trichocarpa ectomycorrhiza microbial communities from riparian zone in the Pacific Northwest, United States - 10_EM | ecosystem: Host-associated > Plants > Roots > Unclassified | place... | reverse complement strand
TGTCGTCCCCCACCGTTGACTACAATTCCCACAACAAACCCGCAGCCTCCCTGCATATTGGTGTCTCAGATTGCCGGGCCCGTCGTCCTCCCCAAAGACGGCCGTCTTTAGATTTTGCGGACGAGGATGGCATATTTTCTGCCGTCCCGTCCGGTCCCGGGCTCTTGGCAGTCCGTCCTCCGGGCCCTGTCGGGCCCCTGGACCGTTGGGAACACTGGTCTATTGCAGCTGGTGGATACTGCTAATGGTGTTCTAAACTTTATTCAACTATATAATTAAGGAGTTGACACCTATCCGGGTATTTAAATGACTCTGGATTCAATGTATATTTCATTGCTGATAAGCTCGGAATAGACCATACTCGAGCATAGTTGGTGATAATCGACTATACTCGACCAGGCTCGAGCAGTGACCATAATCGATCACTCGATCATAGTCCCCCATTTCATCGATCATTCAATCATGGGGTCCCCTCGATCAGATCATGATCGATCAGACCCTCCATTATATGCTCGATCATGATCGCGCCCATCACTAGCTATCCTCCAACCGGGAGCGCAGGTCTGGGCTTAGGGAATTGTCTGGAAGTGGTCGTATTCGCTGATTACGATGCCTATTGGATGTGAGAGGTGGGGGACTACGGTTACTTCCGGGTGGGTAGATTGATCGATGGCTTTCTTGTGGAATTCAGCAACTAGCGAAGCTTGGATTGCCGCGCCGCGAGCCAAGAGTTCTGATGGATTGAATGTCGTTGTGAGTGTTACCGGGGGATTTACAGGCACCGAAGCTGGGAAGAGGCCGGCAATGCGAGGCGATTTTAAGGGTGTGGGAGGCCATGCCTGAGAGCATTACCCAGACCGTGGTTAGAATTAGATAGCTAGTTATAGAACGAGGGGACAAACCTCGCCAATGTCTAACAAGTCCAGCTCCGCTTTGTTTACAATATTCTTCACATGTGACACAATTTGGTCGAATATATTCTCAGAAAGCTTGTGAATGGTTGAGTGGAAGCCATATCCATCAGCAAGTGGCTGGATAGAAATGGTCACCGAGGTTCCCAGCGACAAGGTCATCTCCGTCCCCTCAACCTCCAGCCTCAGCTCGGGAAGCGACCTCTCATTTCCCGGACCAACCTTTTGCTTCTTGATAAACTCTTTCGAAAAGTGATCCACAAGCATCTCATCAGGCTTTAGCCCACTAAGTCCATAATCATCAGCCATGGCAAGAATGGTGTTCACCCCACCCCAGATACCGCTACATCTTCACACCTAGTACCTCCGAGATCGACCACCAAAATATTCCTGTCAACACCCTGCTCTTGGGATGTCTGCCTAGCAGCATACGCGAGGACAGCTACCACCAGTTCATGAATGATCTGCAAGACCTCAAGCTCCCCAGCCTTAACCGCGGCAACAAGCGCTTCCTTCTAGATATTCGGAATGTCGGTAGGAACAGTGATCACAGAACCAGTAACTTTGCAAACCAAAAAGCCCGACGCATAGTCTCTAAGCCGGATAAGGTGTCTTGTGGTGATCTCATTGATGCTAACACTGGAAACAGTCTTCCCATCTGCCTGCTGGGGATTGACTGATGGCACCCCATCGATATCCATTGGGTGAGCACCGTTGTGACTGTTCATAGGATTAATCTTGGAGTACTTCTTCCAATTGAAGTCCCGGAAGTACGCTACCTTCTTCTTTGCATTCCGAACCAGATGCGAGTTTGCCTGTATTCCATAATACTCTTCCGAACTTAGCCATCATAGCACTGAAGGAATTTGTCGATCCAGTGTCTTCCGTCAGCCTATCATCCCATCAACATCCATTCACCTGTAATAATCGGGCCTCCTTCTTCATTCCCGATGACCTCTTCTTGCCATTCTACCCGGCGTCAGTCAAAACCCCTAAAAGCGGAAAAACAAGCGTGGGCTAGAGTAGTATAGGCAAGAGAACCTGACGTATTCCCGAATGCTATCCCAACAACAGTTTTTGTGGCGTCATCAATGTCCAGACTCGCCGACGGGGAAGGTGAAGGATTTCCGGACATTGCCTATGTATAAGTATACGGGTAAGTACTAGTATATGCTAAGGGCATTAGTGGTGGTAGCGGCAGTGGACGGTGGATGGAAAGGTGTGGTGGAGTGCAAGAGAAGGTAGTGGTAGTTGTTGCCCCTCATAAGTTTTTTTGGGTTTTGAGGTTTTTGTTTTTGTATTTTTACCTCACGCTTTAGCGCTGATAATTGGCTAGTAAAAATGCATAAGAAAGCTGGTTGGGTGGTTGAATTTGCGACGTCTACGAGTGAGGGGTTGTGATGGCAAGACAGGGATTTGTTCGGCAACTACTTTATGGTATCATATATACAAAAGCCATGATATTACTGTGAGGTTTCCCGCGAACTTGGTTTTCATACTAGCCGTGGATACCCAACCCCAGTTCGATTCCGGCTTCCACACAGCCAACCTTTCTCCTAGATCTCCTCTCCATTCCAAACCACTCCTCTCTATCTTGATCCTCCGAGACAACTCCGTGCGACCTTATGTGCCCTCCAGTATGGTGACGATATCGTGTCTCTGGAGATAATTTTCACGTATTAGTTGTTGGGTATATCCAGGATAGAACTCTGCCACTTACTTCTCTTAAGCCCAACTAGATTAACAGTCTTCACGAAAAGACTACCCGCAACACTTTAGCCGCTCAGGCGACTGGTTGATAGGCCCCTACCCGGAATTTTAGCACAAAATTTAGAGGAATACCAGGTTTGAAGGGGTATGACTGAGGTATTCTGATGGTGACTGGACCAGTACCGGTAGACGTCTCTAGTCCGAGCAGATGAGGAGATTTCGCAATCGAGAATTCGGGATCGCTATATCTGTGACAGGCTTGTTTCCTGTTGAGAATTTTCCTTTGGTCAATGGAAAGTTTTTAAGTCGGGTAACTCCCGATTCAGAGTACTCGAGTACCGGTACCGTATTGACCTGGCGGTTACTCCTGAAGGGGATACTTTTCCTACCCAGAGCAGTCAATCTGGGAAGTAGAACGGGCTTTTAACGTCGGTTGAAATTGAGGGGAAAGTTAGCAGTAGTGCCGGATACTCCAGGCAGTCAGAGGGTGTTGCCCTCCTGAATGTTGGTTTCTTGATGGGTCAGTCGTGAGTCCCATTTCTATCTGCTTCGCAATTTCTGACAAAGGTAGTCCGTATACCTCCAGTCCAGGATTTTCGAGTATGAGGTGGGGGGGCGAAACGAATCGTACAGTAGAGTCAGTGGAAAGTGCGAGGGATAGATAGAGTGGCGGTAATGACCTTTCTATGGGCTATGCCAAATAAGGTGTGCACTCTCAGTGCTTGGGGAAGACAGCAGTTGCTAGAAGATATGATGTCTCTCTCTCCAGTAGGCGGGCATCCCGCCGTCCTCTCACAGCGTCAAGGAAATAGCAATGGCAGGGATTAGAAAATTGAAAGCAATTTTTTTAGACCCGACATGATATCCGGGGGCAGATAGAGCTGTTCAGTTGTTCTTGCTGACTTCTCAACTAGACAATGGAGCTATACATTTACCCCCGGAGGTGTTCATGGGGCAGATGCAGATTCAGATCCTTGGTATCGGACCTGTCTTCTGGCCCAGGAACGAGATGGGGTCTTCGGAGTGTGTTCCGTTGAGCGCTCCTGGCCTAAGGCCTAATAGCAAAGACAGTCGCAGCGAGCAAATGCCTATCACGTTGGTGGAAGAGATTGTATAAACGCTAAGAACGGGGTGTAATGGGTGGGGCCCACCACGCCACTATCCGTCCATGCCATGCAGGAGATTCACGAATCCTTAAGGTGATCAGCGACACCGAATACCCACGCTTCTTCCCGGGTGAATAGCGAAGCCTCCTCATCAAAGTCGACCCAGGAAACCCCTGCCATTACTGCCACCCACATCAAGACTAGTGATCCAACCAACGACTGGCCCGCCCTCGAGCAACAAATCAACTGAATCCAAACGGACCTCGGGGTATATGATACCCCCTGTTAACCGTAATACTCACGCATAATACTAGCATAGCGGCCACCCACCCAGCACCACCCTCTCTATCTCCAGCACCGCCGGAATGCACCGCTACAGCGATCCTTCACTCTGGCACTCCTCCTCGGCTCTGCAAACCAACCCCTTTGCCTCCCGGAAAGATTTGCCAAAGCCGGGAGTCACCCATGGGCAATATGTGTACAGATTTCGCAGCTAGAAGGTGGCAAGAATGCACTCGAACCTAGACCATGCGCTTTGTGAAATCAAGGCTATTTGTTCTAGTGTGCAGAGGGCAGAGGGGAAGGTCGAATTGCACGACATTTCCGGGGAACAGGCCTACAGGGCCAGGATGATGAAGGGGTTTTCGCAAACTACTGCGGCATCTACGAGTGATGAGTTGGTCGATAGCGCACAGAGAAAATTGAGCTTTGTAAGTGACACCACAGGCGAAGTTCTCGCATACCGGCGTAGCGAGGAATTGCACTCTTCTCTTATTGTCACCCCCCGATGAAGCGCCCTCTGACAGGCGTGGTTTGGAAGAATCGGATGCAGACGGGGAAGGTGAGGCGGAAGATGGCATGGACGAGGCGCGGATGATTTAGAGAGATATGAAGGTTAGGGAGTATGGTTCTGGGGGTGGGGGGAGTATTGGGCGGGTGAAGCTTTCTACCGATGTGAGCGGAAATGGTGGGCTGGGGGTAGAGTGACCGGTAGCAGTGTCCGAAGCAAGTGTCTGGTCAATCTTAGGAATGTTAGAGAGACTAACTTTATGCCCTAAAGAGTAAGACATGTGCTGAGGGTTGGAGGGAGATGGCCGGGGATGGTAGAGGATGGCAAGGAATAACGTCCCCGACGGCGAAGCGGGACGGCACACAGAAGCGGGACTATGTAATGGAGGAGTAAAAAAAGCGACTACTCGATCAATTCTGAACCAAATACAACCAATTAGGAATAGATCAATAGAGGAAGAGTAGGAGAACTAGTGAAAGACAGACAGTTGGAAAAAAGAAGAAATTGAGAGGTAAACCGAAGAAAAACAAGAAGTTTGATGGAAAAAAGAGAAAAGAAAAGAAGGAAATTTTTCAAGGCTTCGGATCTTGTAAGACCATGCGGAATGGAGCTGTAGGTAGCCTGCGGTTGGTAGGAGTAGCTAGGGGAACAATCGGAGGTGGTTGACGAAGGCGGCGGGAAGGTGGAGTAGATGAGGTGGGGGACAATTCAGCGGTATCACTATCACTAATGACAGTGATGCTTTTGGGAGAGGAAGAGGAGAGAACTGGAGAAGAGGAGGGTGAGAGAAAGGTAACTTGAGGTCGGCGGACACGGGAGGCATGGATTGGAGTAGCTTTACCACTTTTTGAAGGTTGTGGGATTTTTTTTTTAGCTCTCTGATGGGTCTTTTCAGCATCAGCTTTATCGTGAATTTGATATAGGCGAAGTGCCTCAGCACCATCAATGACTCGTGCTGTAGTGAGGCGACATCTATCGGCTTTCTGGGCAACTGAAATTGCTTTCTGTTGGTCCATCTGGTGACTCTCTTCCGCAATTTCAAAGTTAGCTTGAGCAGCAGCCCTCATCTCACCTAATCGTGATATGAGCTTGCGAAGATCATCTGGTCAGACTTTCCCAACAGAGGCAAGAACCTTATTTGTCTCTCGGCGGAAATCTGTACTTTTGCGGGGAGTTTTGAGATGCTTGGATGGGGTAGTACCAGTAAGGTATTGTGGTTGCGGGGTTCTAGAGGAGGAGCTGGTAGAAAATTGAAAGCGATCAAGAACAACCTTTTGACAAAAAGGTATTAACCCACAGGCTTGGAATCCAGCAAGAATATTATCAGAGGTGATGCTATCTCTGCGTGCCTTGTTTAATAAAGGCCAACATACCCCTTTGTGAATTCCCCCCCCCATGGTGCCGAGAGAAGTCATCCACAGCAAGGGCATAGAAGTGCTGCAAATGGCTGAAAACCGCAACATCCAGAGGATGGAGTAAATGAGTGGAATGAGCGGGAAGACTGAGGAGTATTATATTATGTTCTAGGCAGAACATACAAAAGTCCCAGTTGATATGCAAGGAGTTACCATCTAAAATAATGAGGCGCTTGTGGTTGGAGATAGTAGGAGGATGGGCAAATTTGGTGAAGTGCCAGGAGATATATTCATAACCAAGAGAGTCATCTGTCCACCACTTATTCGAGTAGGCTAACAGCATATTGGGATCATCAAGGCTCACATACCATCTCATGGAGTAACCTGCTTTCGCTTTAAAGATTAAAAATGGAGCTATTGAGAAGCCATCCCCACTAATAGCCTCCAAGTCTGTAATCAGCTCTCGTTTTCCATCTTGGGTAACTCTAGGATTCCGCCTCCCTACCCTCATAACAACCTTGGTCTTTGCTGACATTCCCATCATAAAGCCTTTCTCATCGATGTTGTATGTCTTCTGGTTGCAGGTTGTGGGATATCCGGAGCCTATTAAACTTGTGAAAGTAGTCTTTTATCTTGTTTGGATCATTCGCCTAGGCTTGTTGACGGTCCAAATTTCCACTATACTGGGATGCGATATCAGGATGATGAGATAAAAAGTGAGTGATCCATTGCTTTCCCACTGGAGCTCCAATATGGTCCTTCTTCTTCTTCCCTACTAACATTCGTGCCATTCCCTTCACCATATCCAACCTGGGCGGAAATACCCAATCATCCAACCTTTTTATCCATCGCAAGATAGCTTTTTCTTCTACTAGTGTCAGAAGCTGCTGCTCAATAGGGCAACCTGCCGGGAAACTCTTTCTCCACTTAGCCGGTATGCAAGGGTGGATTTAGGCAGGTCAAATGCCTGAGCTGTGGCCGTTATAGAGGGGTAATTGCCTTTCCGAAAGGCTAGAATGGCCAGGGCAATCCTTTTTTCCAGAATGTCTTCTTTCCTTGCTTTCACTCGACCCATCGTGTAACCAGCTGATGCTTTTTATTCACAGAATCGTGTTCTTTTCACTTTTTATCTGCGCTTTTTTCAGCCCCGCCCCCACGGCCCGCTTCCCGATCGGGTACGTTAGTAAGCGATAGTAGGGGACGGTGGGTAACAATAAAAACGTCCCTGCGGCAAGCGTAAGCCCTAGTGTCCTAGAGCACCATTGCCGTTATCACCATCTATCTAGCAGTGAATTCGCCACTGGTGTTGGTGGGGTGTACCTAAAAAAAGCATCAGAACCATCAGACTTTAGAACCGATGAGTACTCTCAACCCCCTTCACCAGCACAACAAACTCCGTAGATCACTCCAGCTTCGATTGCAACCTCTCCAGCTTCCTCCTCTCCACCCAGGTCCCTACCAACAAGTGCAAGCGCAACGATCCCAATTTCTTTTAAAAGGCAATGCTGAAAACCCTGTCCTCACACTTGCCCATGGCGGCACACAAGGATTCTATGTTCATCCCCGAGAAGCCTGCGCCGTCGAGATCGGCGGGTGAAAGATCAAGGCGAAGGTTCGTAGAGTACTGCATCAGGAGATGAAGGACAATTTGGAGCAGGGGTGGGTGAAGGAGGTTCTGCCCAGGGGCGATAATGAGGGAGCGAGGAAGGCGTTGGAACTCGGGGAGAGGCTTAGGGAGATAACGCAGAGGGGGGTGATCGAAATATCTAATCCGGTCAGGGCTGCACAAACAAAGGGTGAGGGGGGCAGAGGAGTCAGGAAGAGCTAGGGGGTTGTGGGTATTGTGAAGAGGGGGGGAGAAAGGTATGATATGTCTCCCGCATAGGGGCTTTGGGATCGGGGCGAATTCAAGGGAATGTGTTATATTGGCAGAAATGTCGAAGCATAGCTTCTTTGTCTCATCCAGTCAGGTGGGAAATGACCGCTGCCGAAGGTTTACTTCTAACTGCATACAAGCGAGAAATGCAGTGTTTTTCCCATTCATATTTACAAACTTGTAATTAAATTTATATAAAATTTTGTCTTTTGACTTTTTGGGGGGAGAAAAAAAATAACAAAAAAGTCTAGATTCTGGGTGTTTTCGATTTTTATTAGATATCGCAGCAGGCCTTCTATTAATCGATTCACCCACCTCCGCAACTCTACAATGCTAACAGCACTCCCCCCCAAACAACCCGTGCTTCGAAAGACCACACGATCGCAATTTTGTTTGCGGTGGGGTTCGGCTCTACGCTATCCCCCTGATAGTGGTGATCTCCGCGATTTTCCTGGTGGGGGAAGAAGTAGAGGGGGAAAAGACGGGGAGGAAAAGGGCTTACTTTTCCTCCAATACTTTCTTCTGCTATTAAGTTACTCCTACAGGCCACGCATACCCTCCATCTTGCCCATAGAACCCCGAGTGTGATATGCTATTATCATCACGGAGGGGGGTGATGAGAGGTACAGTACATCTCCCGGTTTTACCTGCGTATCGCTGGTGGGTGCCCATCCGGGCTCCTGCTCAGCTAGCAGTACTGTACTCGAGTACGATAGTGATTATGATTCCCCGCCCGCGGGCCTGTGGTGGCTACCGAGACTAGGGTTTTGTGTGTGAAAGATATTATAGGTATGGGCAGCCGGAACTATATAATAGCTCATATCTGTGGAAAAGCTAGGGCACTATCGCCGACCATTACAAAAAAACAGAAGCAAGCATTATATAGGCTTTTATATAAAGAAAACAAAAAATGCCGCAGGATCATCAATCCTGCATCTTCCATCTCCTCGCCCTGTCCTCCCGCATTCCAATCCTCACCCCACACCCCATTCAATTTAAACTCTTCAGCCCACTCTTTAACACTCTCTTTCGGATCGTCGGTCGTTAAGGCAGCGATATAGTGCCTAACACCTTGGCTGGCAGTGGTACGAACTGCGGCCTGGGGATCAACCCGACCTTAACTCCTTCCATCCCTCCAATCCATTTATGACGACCTTTACAGCTACTTCGGTATTAGGGATGCCTCCTTTACCTAGTCGCCCACGCTTTCGCGCGATCTGCCCCGGGAAGTCTACTGTGAGATTAGGGGGGGTGGTATCGACAAGAGGAGGGAGCTTGTAAACGCGGAGGAGTTTCTCAAAGAGCGTGTGCGATGTAGATAGCCGGAGGATAAGGAGGGCAACTGCAGGTGTCGGATGGAGGATTTGCTTTGGTCGGAGGGCACTTAGGAGGATGAGGTGTGCCTGGTCGTCCTTTGAGCCACCATTTTGAGCTTTTTGTCTAGCTTGACTTCTAGTAAGCTGGTGGTGACAGCGGCTTCAGCACCTGTCGGACAGGCGGTCCGTAAGCCACCCAGAGGCCCCTAAGGGTGTTGATAACTGATAATTTCCCAACATTTGGGTATCCAATTACACCCACTGATACCAACCAGTTGAGCTGTTTGGCATGCGCAAATGATTTTAGAGCCAGCAGAAGAGTAGCTGAGGTGCCCTGTACCGTCAAGTATTTATGATCAAATGTCTGAGGATTCGCAGCAGACCTGCTCGCTCTTAGTGGCAGCGTTGGGAAGTATCTACGGAGATAATCCAACCACCCTTTCAGGCTTTCCTGGCACGAGATCGATCTTGTTCAGGATAAGGATTCGTCGTTTCTCGCTGCCATCAGCCCCCATTATCTGTCTTTCCACATCGCGGGAACAGGTGCCTTCGGGTTCTTGAGCGTCTAGGACGTAGAGAATTATGTCAGCAGCATCGACCACTTGCTTGAATATCTTGTCAAGCAATTTTCATGAGGTATCTTTGCCGGTGCTCTTGGATTCGAGATCTGGAAAGCCAGTTTCAGAATCCGAATCGCCATTGGACTCGCCGCCGAAGCCACCATGTTCGGCTTCATATTCTGAGGCCCTTACTCGCCGTAAGGCCAGGAGGGCTCCCATTGCGGAACCTTCAGTCTATGATTATTTGGCAATTTGTTTAAAAAGAGAAATGAGTACTTGTCGCGCATGGCGGAACATACTCTAGAATCAGCGTCATTTGCATCCATAGCATCGCTATATAACTCACTGGAACTCTCATAACCTCCTCCATGGTTCTGCATAGCATCCTCCCTGCCCTCTGCCCTACCCAATAACTCCTCCTTTCTCTGCTTTGCAAGTTCTCTTCGCAATTGCTCCTCTTCCTTCAATAGCTTTCCCTCTTCGATCTCAGAAAGTAAACGATCTTACATGGAAAACAGCTCGGAATATTGAGTTGTCATTCATCTTTTTTTGGTGGAGTCCTGGATGCTTTTTGGGCTCCTTTCGTTCCCTGTGGGCCTTTTTGTTGGGGCGCTTCTCGATTTTGTGGTGGAGACGAACAGGGACCCGCTTGGACTTCTTTCCTAGAAACTCTTAGGCGATAGCTTGTATATCTGGATATGCAAAAACCTACCATTGTGCCTGCTTGGCGTGTAAAGTGCTTTATAATACCCACCCACCAGTCTCTCATCCACTATAGGTTAGCACTCTCCACAGCTCCGCCCCCCCCGAACTACTCGTACCCGTCAATACGGGAAAAAAAGACAGACTCTACCGTACTCGAGTATTGTGCCGGACAACCAAAATCCGCCCTCTGGCCAAGTGCCTCAGAAAGCGAGCGATATGTTATGATGCCGCCCGTGAGCTTGGCACACTTGTATCGAGCAGTTTTAGGTCTCACTTCTTCGCTTCTGACAATCTACTAACTCTACTTAGTATAGTTTCATTCATAGGATATCACTCGTGCCAAGATTCACTAAATTCCTTGGTATATTGGCATATTTTCTCACTGGCCAACTCGGTTGGCCTATTCAAAATCACTCCACTTCAAAAGCCAGGATTACATTCACCACTTGGTTTCCCTGAATTTCCTCTGGTAAATATGTTTAACTGATTCTAATCTATCCATCTACCAGACAGATTTTCTCTATCATCCAAAGTGGTTGCGTTGTTGATTATTTTATTTGTGGTTGTTTTGTGATCGTTGTGGGCAGATTTTGGTTGTGCGGAACCATACTCAACCACGGAAGGCAGCGCCAAGCCACTATCCTGGTTAGTCATCGCTGTGTTGAGTATTCCCGCTAGGGGAGACAATAACTAAAAAGAGGATAAAAAAAGCAGAAATCATTCCACCACCTTTCCCCTCGCCTGTGCCCAAAGGCACTCACTTAGGATTAGCGCGTCCATCTTCCACATTCCGCTTAGCTGCTGCCGCAATTTCCCTCTCGTAACGATCGGTCGCAAATTCCCTCTGTCGAAGATGGGCCACAATTTTGCCTTAGGACGATTGCGAGCTACAACAATGTGACGCTCGTGGGCCTGGGTGGGCCACCCGCGCGGACGGGTCAGTCGAGCACTTACTTGGCGAAGGGGTGATTATTAGATAAGAAGATTAAAAGTAGAAACGATCAACAAAAACCTGATTCCTGGAGGACCTAAAAAGACGAGAAAAGTTGACAATATTCCTTTTCGGTTTTGTTTTTAGGTGATGATCCTTTTGCCAAGCAAGTGCGCGACTGACCCGTCTGCGATAGTGGCCCGTGGATCACAGTATATCCACCATGGTTACGAAAGAGCAAGTGAGCCCGCGGCGGGGCTTGGCAAAGATTTGTTAGCAGTTCGGTCGGGGGTTTGGTGTCGGGCCATGCCAAGCCTCGCTGAGCATGTCATCTCGCTGAGGGCTGACTTGATCTATGAGATTTACCCTCCTCACCAATAACCACTCTACTTTTGTTTCATACCTGCACCTTCCTTTTTCCACCATTCAAATACGGTAATATTCTCTAATTCTAACCAAAATCTACCTGTATTATGAATAATAATACAGCCAGAACCCTTCTTCAGGAGGTTCACTCCCAGGCTGATACAGAAGGGAAAAGATTTCTCAACAATGCCTTTGGAAATCTAACAACAAGAAACCAAGCGGAACTCAAATGCCCACTTCCTGTACCTGAACTGGAATACCAGGAGGTGGAAAAAACATGGATTAAAAAACTTAAAATAATTGAGTCTGCGTTGGAAAGTTTTCTTACACTTAAGGGTCCAATCAGACAGATATCAGGATCTCCCACCAGCTGGTCACCTGCTCAAAAATCAACAAGTATTGCAGCTAGCTCAGGCTCATCTCATCAGACAGCTGTTTCTGGTAGCCTACTCCAACCCGTAGCTACCAGACACAAGAGTTCTGTTCTGAACTGTCTTAGACGTGATGGAGGTACATGTCGGATAATAGGTCATAAGTTGTTAGAACGATTTCCAGTTCAAATGGCTAATATAATTCCATTCGCACAAATAAAAGGTGCTGAATGTTGCCAACTCAACTTCTGGAAAATGTTGGAGCTTTTTTTTGGAGTTGAATCAACTAACAGCTTGTTCAATACTCTTTATAAAAATATTAATCATTTAACTAACCTAATTATATTGGATAACAGTATACATGCCATAATTGATAATAGCAACATACTCTTAACCCCCTTCACTGATTACGATCAAAAAATTGGTATTTTGGGCAACAATTATATGACCAACTACTATTTGAAAATCACTTACCCGATGGAAAGGTTTCTACCCCTGAACTGATCCAGTCAACCTAACTACATGGACAGAATCTACTACCTGTTGGACCAGTATTATCAGGCTCATCTATAAGTATTTCATACGCACAACCTGATTCTCCACCAACTACCTTATGCCCTCTACGTTCTCTTATATATTTTGTTATCAGTAGATTTGTTCTCTCCCTTCAGTCCACTTGTTGCTAGCAATATACCAATTAGTCATATTTGTTTCTTGCTTGTTTGTATTTTAGCTATTTATTTTAAATAGGTATTTGCTTTATTTTTCAGCATTTTTTTGCAACACTTAATTTTAAGAAGAGAACTTCTAACAAAGTATAAAATAAGTTTTTATACTTCAGTGTGGAATATGAGGATAAACAAATCGAAAGCAACCATATTATTTCATCAGCAAAAAAAGGTTTACTCAGGAAGTATAAACCACGTGTCTGGATGGGGTATGTCCGCCCTCTGGGCTCTGTAAATCCTCATAGTCCATAGTGTCCACCCTCTTCGTTCCTTAGGCCCTGATCCTATGAGGGTTGTATTTTTCATTTTCCTGGGTGAGGTGCCTCCCAACGCCCCTATTTCCAGCGTCGGCACCCAACGCACTTCTCTCAGTCTTATTCTATCCCAATTCTACCTGATATCTTTACATTCCCTGCTCCTCCCACGGCGGAATTGGGTGTACTCATACCTGTAATAACCCTACGATTAGTAGCTACAATGACTATCACCTTAGCCTAAATGATATACTAAGTGGTAACCACAGGTGGTATAGTATGGTATACTTAGTATACAAATGGCTGGTCAACCTAGGGCAAGGCTGAGAGAACAATAAAGGAGTCTTGGGTACTCTCTTAGGCAGGGTAACCTTTCGGGAGTATGTTGGCATAAAGTCAAGAAAACAATACGAATGTTACACAGGTCTCCGGGACGACATTCAGTGTCTACAGGAGGACTTCTGAAGTGGTTAAATGCATAAAAGAGGACAGTTAACCTACCTTAGGGACTTAGCCATTATGCTTATGGATCCTGGTTAACGTACGGAGGTATCCAGGTTACCCTACCTTCACTGACAAAGTAATCCTTGATCTTAAAGGTCAAGTACCTCACATTCTACGGGCTCTTGATGTTCATGAGGGTATATGAACCAGCGCAGAAAGGTCAGACACGTGAATAGGTGGTCCTAACATGGTATTGAACTTGAGGAGGTTTAGCTAACACCCCCTCTGGCACCAGCATTGGGGCAGCATGTCATAGGCAGATGGCTGTAAAGTGGCTAGTTTGCGATTAAAAGGAGGTCATTGGAGAAGCTGCCATAAAACAGTATATGTAACGGGGGCACCCTATAGAGAGGTGAACTCTAAGGCTGCGACCGCACCAAAACTCAAAGTAGAAGATAAAGATAGAGTAAATAATTCATGAAGAATCAAAACGGTTAAACTTAATATCGTTAAGCTGAAAGCTTCACTCAATAAGTTCTCTCGAGGAAAGTTGGTTATCGAAGTAGAATGCCAAACGCTCAAACTTAAGTAGATATCAGATTTAAGCCTTTGACATTCACCACTACTCCGACCTTGTGCGAGCACCCTGTCCTGCTCAGGGTTTGTCCGAGGTCTAACCTCCATCAGGAATTATCCAGCTGGAAGTGTCGGACCAACTCGGGTACACTTAACTCCGTCAATAGGATATGAGTTTCTGCAATGCATTTCCAATACAACCGCAGGTGGAAAAACTCTTCCTATGGAAGTCATACCAGTGGCTAACTGTTATGACAACAACTGGAGTCAAATACCTAGGTGGTGGACTCACTGGCCCAGTGGCAGTTTCGTCTATACAAGCTATGCAGTCCATCATTTAATCTACGCGTCTATCCAATGTGATAAATTGACATGCAAGCTCCCCCGGTGAGATGT
>Ga0307509_10007371_pt1 | contig 14396 bp, 15 predicted proteins | sample 10_EM_MG_FD_202245 | JGI IMG/M metagenome (GOLD analysis project Ga0307509, IMG submission 202245) | Populus trichocarpa ectomycorrhiza microbial communities from riparian zone in the Pacific Northwest, United States - 10_EM | ecosystem: Host-associated > Plants > Roots > Unclassified | place... | reverse complement strand
TGACGGCCGGCGGTAATCTCATCAACCGCGCCGACAGCTTCGCGCGCACGACCGATTTACCCGGCGGCACGCTGACCGAAACCGTCACCGGCGCCGCCGGCCGCATCGTCGCCGTCGGCGATGCCAGCCTCGCGGCCGGCAACACGCTCACGGTCTCAATCCGATTCCCCTGCGTTCAGCCGACGACCGTGTCCCGCTGCGTCACCGCCTTGCCGCCTTGTGGGTCGTGATCACCCTGCTGTACTTGCCGACCGGCTGGGTGCTTGCCGGCGCCATCGACGATGCGGGGCTGGGATTGGCTTCAGTCGTGTTGTCCAGCTCGGCATCCGTCGTGTTGCTGGTCGATATCGTCACGAGCGGTGACATCGACCTCGGCGACTACGCGTACGGCCGCGACGAGATGCTCTTCCTGGCCGGGCAGGCGCCGCGAGCCGGCGCCGCCAACTAAGCCGCCACCGAGCTGCGGATCAGGTGATCGAAGGCGCTTAGCGCCGCCTTCGAGCCTTCGCCCATGGCGATGATGATCTGCTTGTAGGGCACGGTCGTGACGTCGCCGGCGGCAAATACGCCGGGCAGTGACGTCTGTCCGCGCGCATCGACCTCGATTTCGCCGCGCGGCGACAGGGTGAGCGTGCCTTTGAGCCAGTCGGTATTCGGCAACAGGCCGATCTGGACAAAGATGCCTTCGAGGGCCACTTCGCGCGACGTGTCGCTGGCGCGATCCTTGTAGACCAGGCCATTCACCTTCTCGCCGTCGCCGGTCACCGCGGTGGTTTGCGCCTGGGTGATGACAGTCACGTTGGGCAGGCTGAACAGCTTCTTCTGCAGGATCGCATCGGCACGCAGCGCGCTGTCGAATTCGAGCAGCGTGACATGGTCGACGATGCCGGCCAGATCGATCGCCGCCTCGACGCCCGAGTTGCCGCCGCCGATCACCGCGACGCGCTTGCCCTTGAACAGTGGGCCGTCGCAGTGCGGGCAGTAGGCGACGCCGCGGCCACGGTATTCCTGCTCGCCGGGTACCTTCATTTCGCGCCAACGGGCGCCGGTCGAGATGATCACCGACTTGCTTCTGAGCACGGCGCCGCTGGCCAGCCGGATTTCGGTCAGGCCGCCGTTCTCGGCGGGGATCAGCGCCTCGGCGCGCTGCAGATTCATGATGTCGACTTCGTATTCCTTCACGTGCTGCTCGAGCGCGGCCGCCAGTTTCGGGCCGTCGGTTTCCTTCACTGAAATGAAGTTCTCGATCGCCATCGTGTCGAGCACCTGGCCGCCGAAACGCTCGGCCACCACCCCGGTGCGGATTCCCTTGCGTGCGGCGTAGATCGCCGCCGCCGCGCCGGCCGGACCGCCGCCGACGACGAGTACGTCGAAGGCTTCGCGGGCGCTGATTTTCTCGGCCTCGCGGGCCGCGGCGCCGGTATCGACCTTGGCGACGATCTCCTCGATCGTCATGCGACCCTGGCCGAACGGTTCGCCGTTCAGGAAGACGGTCGGCACGGCCATGATCTGGCGCGTATTTACCTCGTCCTGGAACAGCGCGCCGTCGATCATCGTATGGCTGATGCCAGGGTTGAGTACGGCCATCAGGTTGAGCGCCTGCACGACGTCCGGGCAATTGTGGCAGGACAGCGAAATGAAGGTCTCGAAGTGGAACTTGCCGGGCAGGGCACGAATCTGCTCGATGACCTCCGCCTCGACCTTGGGCGGGTGGCCGCCGGTCTGCAGCAGGGCGAGCACCAGCGAGGTGAATTCGTGGCCCAGCGGAATGCCGGCGAAACGGATGCGCGCCTCCTCGCCGCGGCGGCCGATGGCGAAGGAGGGGCGCAGGTCGGACTGACCGTCCTCGCGCAGACGGACCTTCGGTGAAAGAGCTGCGATGTCGAGCAGCAAGGCACGCATTTCCTGCGCGTTGTTGCTGTCGTCGAAGGCGGCGACGAGTTCGATCGGCTGCTGCAGCTTTTCGAGGTAGGCCGCGAGTTGGGCTTTGATGTTGGTGTCGAGCATGGTGTTTCTCCCCTGGGAATTTCAGTGGAAAGGCTCCAGCCTTTCCACTGAAATCCGGCCGCTCCCCGACGTACCGGGGAGCGGTGAATCGCCAACTTAGATCTTGCCGACCAGGTCGAGCGACGGTGCCAGCGTCGCATCGCCCGGCGTCCATTTGGCCGGGCAGACTTCACCCGGGTGCGTGGCGATGTACTGGGCGGCCTGCACCTTGCGCAACAACTCCTTGGCGTCGCGTCCGATGCCCAAATCGTGCGTTTCGATTACCTTGATCTGACCTTCCGGGTTGATCACGAAGGTGCCGCGCAGGGCGAGGCCTTCTTCCTCGATCATCACGCCGAAGTTGCGGGTGATCGTGCCGGTCGGGTCGCCGATCATCGGGTAGCGGATTTTCTTGATCGTCTCGGACGCGTCGTGCCAGGCCTTGTGCGCGAAATGCGTGTCGGTGGACACCGAGTAGATTTCAACGCCGAGTTCCTTGAACGAGGCGTATTCGTCGGCCAGGTCGCCCAGTTCGGTCGGGCAGACGAAGGTGAAGTCGGCCGGGTAGAAGAAGACGATGGACCACTTGCCCTTCAGGTCGGCGTCGGAGACCGGGGCGAATTTGCCGTTATGGTAGGCCGTGGCCTTGAAGGGAAGGATCGTCGTGTTGATCAAAGAATTCATGGTCAATGCTCCTTGGTTCGGGTGAATGAAGTGCTGCGACAAACCGATATTAGGGCGGGTCATGAAATTGGTCTAATTGATTGTATGCATATTAATGATAGCTATTGGCTATTATTGGAAAGTGCGGCGGCCCGTGGCGCCGTGACGCCGGGCTTGCCTTCGCGTCCGGGAAGTGGATCGGGAAGCAGCGAGAAACCTGTTATTTTTCAGCCGACTGGCGTAAAATCCGCCTCCTTCCAGCCTTTCCAGAATTTGCGGACTCCCCATGCAGTATCCCGACCGGTTCGACGTCATTGTTGTCGGTGGCGGCCACGCCGGCACCGAGGCGGCGCTCGCCAGCGCGCGCATGGGCGCGAAGACGCTGCTGCTCACCCACAACATCGAAACGCTCGGCGCGATGAGCTGCAACCCGTCGATCGGCGGCATCGGCAAGGGGCACCTGGTCAAGGAGGTCGATGCCCTGGGCGGCGCCATGGCGGCGGCGACCGACGAAGCCGGCATCCAGTTCCGCATCCTCAACTCGAGCAAGGGGCCGGCGGTGCGCGCGACGCGCGCGCAGGCCGACCGTGTGCTGTACAAGCAGGCGATCCGCTCGCGGCTGGAAAACCAGCCCAACCTGACGCTGTTCGCGCAGGCCTGCGACGACCTGATCGTCGACGGCGATCGCGTCGTCGGTGCGGTCAGCCAGCTCGGCGTGCGCTTCTCGGCGCGTGCCGTGGTGCTGACCGCGGGAACCTTCCTCAACGGCCTGATCCACGTCGGCCTGCAGAACTACACCGGCGGCCGCATGGGCGATCCGCCCTCGGTATCGCTCGCGGCAAGGCTGCGCGAACTGCAACTGCCGGTCGGCCGCCTGAAAACCGGCACGCCGCCGCGCCTCGACGGCAAGACGATCGATTTCTCGGTGATGGAGGAGCAGCACTCGGACGATCCGCTGCCCGTCTTCTCCTTCCTCGGCAACGCGGCGCAGCATCCGAAGCAGTTGCCGTGCTGGATCACCAACACCAACGCGCGCACGCACGACATCATCCGCGCCAATCTCGACCGTTCGCCGATGTATACCGGCGTCATCGAAGGCGTCGGGCCGCGCTATTGCCCGTCGATCGAGGACAAGATTCACCGCTTTGCGGCCAAGGACAGCCACAACGTCTTCCTCGAGCCGGAAGGGCTGGCGACGCACGAAATCTACCCGAACGGAATTTCGACGAGCCTGCCCTTCGACGTGCAGCTCGACATCGTGCGTTCGATCCGCGGCATGGAGAATTGCCACATCCTGCGCCCCGGCTACGCGATCGAATACGACTATTTCGATCCGCGCGGCCTGAAGAACACCTTCGAGACGAAGGCGATCGGCGGGCTGTTTTTTGCCGGCCAGATCAACGGCACGACGGGTTACGAAGAAGCCGCCGCGCAGGGCTTGCTGGCCGGCGCCAATGCCGCATTGCAGGTGCAGGAGCGCGACGCCTGGTCGCCGCGCCGCGACGAGGCCTACCTCGGCGTGCTGGTCGACGATCTGATCACGCGTGGCGTCGCCGAACCCTATCGCATGTTCACCAGCCGCGCCGAGTATCGTCTGTCGCTGCGCGAGGACAATGCCGATCTGCGTCTGACCGAACACGGCCGCCGTCTCGGGCTGGTCGACGACGCCCGTTGGGCGGCGTTCTGCGCCAAGCGCGAGGCGATCGCCCGCGAGCAGGAGCGTCTGAAGTCGACCTGGGTGCATCCGGCGAAAGTGAGTGTCGACGAAACGACGCGCGTACTCGGCAAAGCGATCGAGCGCGAGTACACGCTGCACGATCTGCTGCGCCGGCCGGATGTCGACTACGCGACCTTGATGACGCTGCGGATCGGCGAGGCATGCGCCGGTGTCGGCCTGAGCGATCCGCAGGTCGTCGAGCAGGTCGAGATCCAGGCCAAGTATCAGGGCTACATCGACCGCCAGCTGGATGAAGTGGCGAAAAGCCTGGCCAACGAAGAGGCCCGCTTGCCGGACGATTTCGACTACAGCCAGGTCGGCGGCTTGTCGAAGGAAGTGCAGCAGAAGCTCGCCCAGCACCGGCCGCAGACGATCGGTCAGGCTTCGCGCATCCAGGGCATCACGCCGGCCGCGATTTCGATGCTGTTGGTCTATCTGAAACGCGGTGCGCTCGACGCGCCGCGCGAAAGCGCCTGAAGCGATGGATCAGACGAGCCAATTGAACCAGGGCCTGACGATGCTCGGCATCGACTTGCCGGCGGAAACCCGGCAGCAGCTGCTCGCCTACCTGGCCCTGCTGCAGAAGTGGAACAAGACCTTCGCGCTCACCGCGCTGCGCGATCCGACTCAGGCGGTCAGTCATCACCTGCTCGATTCGCTGGCGATTCTGCCTTACGTAACCGTCGACGCGCTGCTCGATGTCGGCAGCGGTGGCGGCCAGCCGGGGATTCCGCTGGCCATTGTCCGGCCGGAACTGCGCGTCACGCTGCTCGACAGCAATTCGAAGAAAACGGCGTTTCTGCAACAGGCAGCAATCGAGTTGGGTTTGAAGAATATTGCCGTACACTGTGGCCGCGTCGAGCAGTATCAGCCAGCGCTGCCGTTCCCGGCGATTGTGTCGCGCGCCTTTTCCGAGCTGGCCGACTTCGTCGCGCTGTCGCGTCAGCTGCTGGCGCCGCAGGGGCGCTGGCTGGCCATGAAGGGCGTCTGGCCGCATGCGGAAATCGAGCGCCTGCCGAGTGATGTATCCGTCGAAGCGGTGCACCGTCTCGACGTGCCCGGCGTCGAAGGCGAGCGCCATCTGGTGATCGTGGGAAGTGCCGGCGCGCAGCGCCAGGGGGAGAATTGAGTTGGCGAAAATACTGGCGGTAACCAACCAGAAGGGCGGTGTCGGCAAAACGACGACCGCGGTCAATCTTTCGGCCTGTCTCGCCACGCTCGGCCAGCGCGTGCTGATGGTCGACCTCGACCCGCAAGGCAACGCGACCACTGGTTGCGGCGTGTTCAAGCGCGAAGCGCTGCCGAGCGTCTATCAGATCCTGATCGGCCGTTCGACGCTGGCCGATGCGCGGATCAAGACCGAGTTCGGCTTCGACATCCTGCCGGCCAACCGCGAGTTGGCCGGCGCCGAGGTCGATCTGATCGATATGGGCAAGCGCGAATACCGCCTGCGCGAAGCGATGGCCGATGTGCACGACGAATACGACTTCATCCTGATGGACTGCCCGCCGGCGCTCAACATGCTGACCGTGAACGGACTCGTCGCCGCCGAGGCGGTGATGATCCCGATGCAGTGCGAGTACTACGCGCTCGAAGGCTTGACCGACCTCGTGGCGACGCTGAAGAAGGTGCGCGTCAGTCTCAACCCGGCGCTGGAGATCGAGGGCTTGTTGCGGACCATGTACGATCCGCGCTCGACCTTGACGCAGCAGGTCTCCGGCGAGCTCGAAGAACACTTCGGTGACAAGGTCTATCGCACGATCATTCCGCGCAACGTTCGTCTGGCCGAGGCGCCTTCCTATGGTAAGCCGGTGGTTGCCTTCGATCGCAACTCGCGGGGCGCGCAGGCTTATCTTTCCCTGGCGCAGGAAATGCTGGACCGCCGCGACGGCATCGTGCGTGAGTCGCTTGAACAGGGAGTCGATGCATGAAACTGAAGGGACTCGGGCGCGGCCTCGATGCGCTGCTCGCCGGTAATGAAGCGCAGAACAAGGAGCAGCAGCGTTCGCTGCCGGTCGGCAGTCTGCAGCCGGGAAAATATCAGCCACGTACGCAGATGGATCGCGCATCGCTGGAAGAGCTGGCGGCATCGATTCGTGCGCAGGGGCTGATGCAGCCGATTCTCGTTCGCCCGGTCGGCGACGCGACTGGCAAAGCGCCCGGTGACGAGCGCTTCGAGATCATCGCCGGCGAACGGCGCTGGCGTGCCGCGCAGATCGCCGGTCTGAGCGAGGTGCCGACGCTGATTCGCGATATTCCCGACGAGTCGGCGCTGGCCATGGCGCTGATCGAGAACATCCAGCGCGAGAACCTCAATCCGCTCGAGGAAGCACTCGGACTGCAGCGGTTGATCGACGAGTTTTCGATGACGCATCAGCAGGCGGCCGACGCGGTCGGACGTTCCCGGCCGGCGGCGTCCAACCTGCTGCGTCTGCTGCAACTGGCCGCGCCGGTGCAGGAGCTCCTGATGCACGGCGAGATCGATATGGGCCACGCGCGCGCTTTGTTGCCGCTGTCCGGCGTCCTGCAGGTTCAGCTCGCCCAGCGCGTGGTGCAGAAAGGCCTTTCGGTGCGCGAGACTGAGCGCCTGGTGCAGCACGCCTTGAAGCCGCCGCGGGAGGTCGAGGCGAAGAAGCCGGATCGCGACGTCGTGCGTTTGCAGGACGAGCTTGCCGACCTGCTTGGCGCCCAGGTTGCGATTCGCACCAACAGGAAAGGCGCCGGCAAGGTCCAGATCGAGTTCGGCGATCTAGATCAACTCGAAGGCATACTGCAGCGCTTGCGTCATTGATGCGCTGCAGCATTTCGGCCTCCAAAGAGGCCTCCACGGATACGCGAAAAGCATACGCAGCATGGCTTAGCGTGTTTTTTTGCATCTGCGGTTTGATTCTTATATAAGACTCTGGTAGACTTGCGGGGTTTTGGAGGGGCTGGCCGTGCATCCTCAAGTTCGTTGGGTGCTCAGCTGTCAGTTGGTGGTAACCTTGGTTGCCGCGCTGGTAGCGGGAGTTACGCAAGACCTGGCTGCAGCAGTTTCGGCAGCACTCGGTGGCGGCATTGGAGTCATTAGCGCTTACGCCTATGCTTGGCGAGCGCTGCGAGGATCGGGAGCAGCAGACTCCGACTCAAAAAAAGCATTTCATGCCCAGGTGGCTGGCGAAGGTTACAAGTTTGCCGTAACTCTTCTGCTTTTCGCCTTGGTGTTCAAGGGCTACGGACAGCTTGCGGCATTGCCGCTGTTCTTGGCTTACGCTGCAACGATTGTTGTCTATTGGATGGCGCTGCTTCGGCGGCGCTAGTCAAATCAGGGGGAAATATGGCTTCTGGCGAGGCGCTAACTACAAGCGAGTATATCAGCCACCACTTGACCAACCTCAAGGTCGGTCACGGTTTCTGGACTCTGCATCTTGATACCCTGCTCGTTTCGGGCATTCTCGGTCTGATCGTCTTTCTTGGCATGGCCAAGCTCGCCAGCAAGGCAAGCAGCGGCGTCCCGGCCGGCTGGCAAAATCTGGTCGAGATGGTTCTCACCTTTGTCGATCAGCAAGTAAAAGATACCTATCACGGCAAGAGCGCACTGGTGACGCCGCTCGCGATCACCATCTTCATCTGGGTGTTCGTCATGAACGCCATGGACTTGATCCCGGTCGACTTTCTGCCGCTGGTGCTGAATGCTGCCGGCGTGCATCACTTCAAGGCCGTTCCGACCACTGACCCGAACCTGACTTTCGGCATGTCGCTGACCGTGTTCGTGATCATGATCGTCATGAATTTCAAGGTGAAGGGCACCGGCGGCTTCATGCACGAAGTCTTTACCGTGCCGTTCGGTGCGAAGCTGGCCCCGATCAATTTCCTGTTCCGCGTGATTGAAGACGTCGCTAAGCCGATTTCTCTCTCGCTGCGTCTGTTCGGCAACATGTATGCTGGCGAAATGGTGTTCATCCTGATCGCATTGCTCGGTCTCTATCAGCTGCCGCTGGCATTGCCCTGGGCTCTGTTCCACATTCTGATCATTACGCTGCAGGCTTTCGTGTTCATGATGCTCACCATCGTGTACATGTCGATGGCCAGCGAGTCGCACGGTTAACTCGTCTCAAGTTCTGATCCAACCGGTTTGATTCACGTTTTTACTTTTTTATTAATTTATTTAGCAAGTTTTACTAGGAGAAACTAATGGAAGCCGCTCTGTCCCTGTTGCTTGGTAACACCGCCATCGCCGTCGCCATCCTGATCGGTGCAGGTGCCCTCGGTACCGCTATCGGTTTCGGTATTCTTGGTGGTCGCTTCCTCGAAGGCGCAGCCCGTCAGCCGGAAATGATCCCGACCCTGCAGGTCAAGATGTTCATCGTCGCCGGTCTGCTCGACGCCGTGACCATGATCGGTGTTGGTATCGCTCTGTTCCTGCTCTTCGCGAACCCCTTCATCGCCGTCGTCAAGGGCTAATCGCTCCTCCTTTCGGATTAACTCTTAACAGGAGGTTAGCGTGGACATCAACGCAACGTTGATTGGCCAGGCGATCTGGTTTGGCATCTTCATCTGGATTACGATGAAGTACGTTTGGCCGCCGCTGCAAAAAGCGATGGCCGATCGCCAGAAACTGATCGCTGACGGCCTTGCGGCCGGCGAACGCGGCAAGACCGAGCTTGAGCTTGCTGCCAAGCGTGCGGCCGAAGCCCTGCGTGAGGCCAAGGAAAAAGCAGCCGAAGTCATCACCGGTGCCGACAAGCGCGGCGCCCAGATGGTTGAGGAAGCCAAGCTGGCAGCAAAAGTCGAACAAGACAAAGTGGTTGCTGCCGCCAAAGCCGAAATCGAACAGGAAGTTGAGCGGGCTCGCGCTGCATTGCGTGACCGTGTCGCCGAACTCGCCGTGGCAGGTGCCGAGCGCATCCTGAAGCGCGAAGTCGACGCCAAGGCGCACGCCGAGATGCTCGTCGCGCTCAAGCAGGAACTCTAAGCCCATGGCCGAACTCGTCACCATCGCGCGCCCCTACGCTGAAGCGGTCTTCCGCATCGCAAAGGAAAACAAGGCGCTGGCGGCTTGGTCCGAGCGGTTGTCGTTGCTTTCCGCAATCGCCGGGGATGCCCAGATGCGCAGTTGCATCGGTAATCCCCAATTGTCGGCCGCGCAGAAGAGTGATCTCTTCAAGGCGCTGGTCGGCAAGGCGATGGATGGCGTCGAAGCCAATCTGATCGACGTGCTCGCCGAAAACGAGCGGCTTTCCGTGCTGCCCGAAATTTCGGGTCTCTTCGAGGCGCTCAAGGGCGCCGAAGAAGGGGTCACGGATGCCACGATCCATAGTGCCTTCCCGCTTGACGAGAAGCAGCGCGCGGATCTCATCGCAGATCTCGAAGCGCGCTTCAAAACCCGGCTAACTGCCGAAGTGGTCGTCGATCAATCCCTGATCGGCGGCGTCAAGATTGTGGTTGGCGACCAGGTTCTCGATACTTCCGTGCGCGGAAAACTCGAGAGCATGGGGTTGGCGCTCAAGAACTAGGAGAATTTTCATGCAGTTGAATCCTTCCGAAATTAGCGAACTGATCAAGGGCAAGATCCAGAATCTTGAGATCAGCGCCGATCTGCGCACGCAGGGCACCGTCGTTTCGGTGACCGACGGCATCTGCCGCGTGCATGGTCTGTCCGACGTCATGCAAGGCGAAATGCTCGAATTTCCGGGCAACACCTTCGGCATGGCACTGAACCTCGAGCGCGACTCCGTCGGCGCCGTGGTTCTCGGTGAATACGAGCACATCTCCGAAGGCGACACGGTCAAGACGACCGGTCGCATTCTCGAAGTTCCGGTCGGTCCGGAACTGCTCGGTCGCGTGGTCAACTCCCTCGGTCAGCCGATCGATGGCAAGGGCCCGATCGGTCACAAGATGACCGACAAGATCGAAAAGGTTGCGCCGGGCGTGATTTGGCGTAAGTCCGTTTCGCAGCCGGTGCAGTCGGGTCTGAAGTCGATCGACTCGATGGTTCCGGTTGGCCGTGGCCAGCGCGAGCTGATCATCGGTGACCGTCAGACCGGCAAGACGGCCGTGGCGATTGATGCGATCATCAATCAAAAGGGCCAGAACATGATGTGTATCTACGTGGCGGTCGGCCAGAAGGCCTCGACCATCGCCAACGTGGTACGCAAACTGGAAGAGAACGGCGCGATGGAATACACCATCGTCGTGGCCGCTGCCGCTTCCGAATCCGCCGCACTGCAGTTCATCGCACCGTACTCCGGTTGCACGATGGGCGAATACTTCCGTGACCGCGGTCAAGACGCTCTGATCGTTTATGACGATCTGACCAAGCAAGCCTGGGCCTACCGTCAGGTTTCGCTGCTGCTGCGCCGTCCGCCAGGTCGCGAAGCCTACCCGGGCGACGTGTTCTACCTGCACTCCCGCCTGCTCGAGCGCGCTGCTCGCGTTTCCGAAGAGTGGGTCGAGAAGTTCACCAACGGTGAAGTCAAGGGCAAGACCGGTTCGCTGACCGCGCTGCCGGTGATCGAAACGCAGGCTGGCGACGTGTCCGCTTTCGTTCCAACCAACGTCATCTCGATTACCGACGGTCAGATCTTCCTTGATACCGACCTCTTCAATGCCGGTGTCCGTCCCGCGATCAACGCCGGTATTTCGGTGTCGCGCGTCGGTGGTGCAGCCCAGACCAAGGTCATCAAGAAGCTCGGCGGCGGTGTTCGTCTGGCGCTGGCCCAGTTCCGCGAACTGGCTGCCTTTGCGCAGTTTGCTTCCGATCTCGACGAAGCGACCCGCAAGCAGCTCGAGCGTGGCCGTCTGGTCACCGAATTGATGAAGCAGGCGCAGTACTCGCCGCTGTCGGTTGGCGAAATGGCGATCACCCTGCATGCGGTGAACAAGGGCCTCTTCGACGATGTCGAGGTGAAGAAGGCGCTGGAGACGGAGAAGCAGATGCACGGCTTCGTCAAGCAGAAATATGCCGACCTGATCACCAAGATCGAGACGACCAAGGATCTTGACGCTGACGCTGAGCAAAAGCTCACCAAGGCGATCGAGGAGTTCAAGGCCACCCTGGCCTGATCGATCTAGGAGAGCGCCATGGCTAGCGGCAAGGAAATCCGTAACAAGATCAAAAGCGTAGAAAATACGGCCAAGATCACCAAGGCTATGGAGATGGTGGCCGCATCCAAAATGCGCAAAGCGCAGGACCGGATGCGGGCTGCCCGCCCCTATGGCGAAAAGATCCGGCGCGTTGCCGGCAACCTTTCGCACGCCCTGACCGACTATCGTCATCCCTTTCTCGCCAAGCACGAGCAGGTGAAGAATGTCGGACTGATCACGGTCACGTCCGACAAGGGGCTGTGCGGTGGTTTGAACAGCAACCTGCTGCGTCTCGCTCTCGGCAAGATGAAAGAGTGGGCTGCCGAAGGCAAGCAGCTTCAGGCAACGGCTATCGGCAACAAGGGCTTCGGCTTCTTGCAGCGGACCGGCACGAACGTCGTCTCGCATGTCATCGGCCTGGGCGATACGCCGCATCTGGAAAAACTGATCGGCCCGGTCAAGGTTCAGCTCGACGCCTACATGAAGGGCGAGATCGACGTTCTTTACATTGCCTACACCCGCTTCATCAACACGATGAAACAGGAACCGGTGCTTGATCAGTTGTTGCCGCTGTCCGGCGACATGATGGGTGGCGAAAGCAACAAGTGGGACTACATCTACGAGCCCGATGCCAAGGTTGTGATCGACGATCTGCTGATTCGCTACGTTGAAGCGATGATTTACCAAGCGGTTGCCGAGAACATGGCATCCGAGCAGAGCGCGCGTATGGTCGCCATGAAGTCGGCGTCCGACAATGCCAAGAATGTGATCGGTGAGCTCAAGCTGGTCTACAACAAGGCTCGCCAGGCAGCGATTACCAAAGAGCTTTCGGAAATCGTCAGCGGCGCAGCGGCTGTCTGACCACGCGATATATAGTTTATTGATTGGGGATACGACGATGAGTCAAGGAAACATTGTTCAGTGTATCGGCGCCGTGGTGGACATCCAGTTCCCGCGCGACGCGATGCCCAAGGTCTATGACGCGCTTTTGCTCGACAAGGCCGAAGAATCGTCCATGTGCGAAGCCGCGCTGACGTTCGAAGTCCAGCAGCAGCTGGGTGACGGCGTCGTGCGTACGATCGCCATGGGTTCGTCCGACGGCCTGCGCCGTGGCATGAAGGTCAACAGCACCGGTAAGGGCATCTCCGTGCCGGTTGGCGAAGCCACGCTGGGTCGCATCATGGACGTGCTCGGCCGTCCGATCGACGAAGCTGGTCCGATCGGTACCGAAGAGCGTCGTGAAATTCACCAGAAGGCACCGAAGTTCGACGAACTGTCGCCATCGGTTGACCTGCTCGAAACCGGCATCAAGGTTATCGACTTGGTTTGTCCGTTCGCCAAGGGCGGTAAAGTCGGCCTGTTTGGCGGCGCCGGCGTCGGCAAGACGGTGAACATGATGGAACTGATCAACAACATCGCCAAGCAGCACTCGGGTCTTTCCGTGTTTGCCGGTGTGGGTGAGCGTACCCGTGAAGGTAACGACTTCTACCACGAGATGAAGGACTCCAACGTTCTCGACAAAGTCTCGATGGTCTTCGGTCAGATGAACGAACCCCCGGGCAACCGTCTGCGCGTCGCGCTGACCGGTCTGACCATGGCCGAGCGTTTCCGTGACGATGGCCGCGATATTCTGTTCTTCGTCGATAACATCTACCGCTACACGCTGGCCGGTACCGAAGTGTCCGCACTGCTCGGCCGTATGCCTTCCGCAGTGGGCTACCAGCCGACGCTGGCTGAAGAAATGGGCCGTCTGCAAGAGCGTATCACCTCGACCAAGGTTGGCTCGATCACCTCGATCCAGGCCGTGTATGTGCCTGCCGATGACTTGACCGACCCGTCGCCGGCGACCACCTTCCTGCACTTGGACTCGACCGTCGTGTTGTCGCGTGACATCGCCTCGCTGGGTATCTACCCGGCTGTCGATCCGCTCGACTCCACCTCGCGTCAGCTTGATCCGCAGGTCGTTGGCGAAGAGCACTACAACGTCGCCCGTGCCGTGCAGATGACGCTGCAGCGCTACAAGGAACTGCGCGACATCATCGCGATTCTGGGTATGGACGAACTGTCGCCGGAAGACAAGCTGTCGGTCTACCGCGCTCGTAAGATCCAGCGCTTCCTGTCGCAGCCGTTCCACGTGGCCGAAGTGTTCACGGGTTCGCCGGGCAAGTACGTGACGCTCAAGGACACCATCAAGGGCTTCAAGATGATCTGTGACGGCGAATGCGACAACCTGCCGGAACAGGCCTTCTACATGGTCGGTGGTATCGAAGAAGCGTTCGAGAAAGCCAAGACCCTCTAAGCACATTAATGCGACCGTCGTGTCCCGCGCAGCAGATCGCGTGAGGCACGACCGAGCAGGGGAAAGAAACCATGTCATTCAGAATTCATGTTGACGTTGTCAGTGCCGAGGAATTGATTTTCTCCGGTGAAACCGATTTCGCCGTTTTTCCCGGCGAAGCCGGTGAACTGGGTATCTACCCCCGTCACACGCCGCTGCTGACCCGCATCAAACCGGGTACGGTGCGTCTGAAAGTGCCGGATCGCGAAGAGTACGAGCTGGTTTACGTCTCCGGCGGTATGCTGGAAGTGCAACCGGAGTTGATCACGGTGCTCGCCGATACGGCAATTCGCGCGCACGATCTCGACGAGGCCAAGGCGACCGAGGCCAAGAAGCGCGCCGAGGAAGCATTGAAGAATCGCTCGTCGGATGTCAGCTATGCGTCCGCTGAAGCCGAACTGGCGCAGGCTGTTGCCCAGCTGCAAGCGATCAGAAAGCTGCGCAATCGTCACTGATTATTGCCAGCATCACAAATAAAAAGGGCAGCCGCTTGGCTGCCCTTTTTGTTTGTTGCCTGACCCGTCCTGAATGAAGTTGACACCTTTTCTATCAAGAAAGGGGAATTCAGATGGAGACAGGGGTTAAGAGGACGCAGCGAGACTACACGCTGGCTTTTAAACGGGCGGT